>Ga0049107_10000465_pt1 | contig 12166 bp, 8 predicted proteins | sample WorMetilPIANOSA1_FD_61187 | JGI IMG/M metagenome (GOLD analysis project Ga0049107, IMG submission 61187) | Marine gutless worms symbiont microbial communities from Max Planck institute for Marine Microbiology, Germany - Olavius ilvae PIANOSA.1 | ecosystem: Host-associated > Annelida > Digestive...
TCCGGCACCCATGATTTCCTATTAACGTTCCATAGTAACCATCGGCCTATCTCGCACCGTTTCCGAGATAAACGGCGATGTACGTCGAAAATCGAACGAAAATCGCCAATTTTCCTACTCGCTGTATTTAACGCCCCCGATGAAGGGGTTCCCCGTGAAATTTTGTATCGGCGCAGGGGTCTCAAAAAAACTAGAGTGATGGGGCTTTCAGATGGTCGAAAAAGTTTTCGGATAGGTTCAGCCGTGTTGATACAATACCGGAGTGTGACAGCCAGCCACCCAGCCACGTTGCCGTAGCTATTACGCTCCACGCTAAGGTGTCGAGCCTAAAAATCAACCATGGTCTACTGTACAGGTAGATCAACATTTTCGAATAAATCGCCTACTGACGTGAGGATGCGCCAAAGTATTTGTTGCGAACCACGCTAAAACCAATACATTCAGTTGTTCATTTCGCCACTGATGAGGTCGTCGTGTTCTCCATCATCATCATCCGCCTCTCGCCATACATCTACCATTTAGCTTGGTTAGTGGGAACGAGTCGAGTGTGCGATTTATGGTCTGTCACTGAGCTCGCTGCATGCTGTAAACAGAGACCTTAGCGTGGTGTCGCTATGTCTCGACTGCTTAATTACATGCGATGAACAGTAACCACCGTTGACTCTAACTTGATTCATATGACAGAAATTCGTAGTACATACTAAAGATCTTCACAAATTATAACTACCAGTAACATCTGCTATATTATCCTTCTGGCCTCGGCCTCGGAGGTGCCTCGGTCTCATAATGTCTGGCCTCGTTAACATCCCTGCCGGCTAGTAGGTATGAAACAAGTATATTATTCACCACGAACTCCGACTTCCGGTCTTCTGTCCACTGCTGTCATATGGCGACAGGTGTCATATCCGAGCAGATTGAATGTCGAGATGCAAGTCGTGATGGACGATGGTCAAACATATCAGCATTTGCACGCCAATGTGAATGAGCTGCGATCTTGTTGATCATTTTATCTGCGGCTGCCTGTCTACGTAGACGAGGAGATTTGTTAGCGAAGTATGGCAAATGCATGAGACATGGGTGGTATTGAGCTGGGCGCGTGGAATTGTGCAGTTTTGCGTGTGAACCAGTTTCGTGTGACAGGATCTGGCTGGCCCACACCGGACAGCAATATTCAGCATCCGAGTAGCACAATGTTGATGTGCATTAGCACCTGATGTTGTGCATGCAAGTTTGCAGATGAGGTTGCTGCGCCTTCTTAACTTGACTGCATTCGTGACAGGTGATGCTTTGTATAAGATGGTATGATCAAGAGCGACGTACAAGTACGAAGTACGATCAAGTAAACGGGATGTGTCTCAGCTACTCACCATTCGTGATGATGTTCAGCTGACGACGGCACATGATGAGCAGATTGACAGTGTCATACACTCTATCGCTGCAAACGTTTTGGCTTGCACGGGACAACAGATCTCAGCGTAGATGAACCTGCGACTTCTTGTGACTGTGTAGAGGTTGTTAAAGAGTGTTGGAGTCTGCAGGACTGAGCCTTGGAGCAATCCATTTCCTGTCATTGCTTGCGTCAATGTGGAAGGCATTTTGACAGTTTGGGCAATGGACTTATGTGGCATATGGTGTTGTATGCAGCCGTTAAGTACGTTGAGACTCCATTGAGGATGTGCTTGAGAGTGCGTGGACCCTAGCAAGTCACATGTAGTAGTTACACTGCTAACAGTGGGTAAAGTGGGAGGCGTGTCACTGTGGGAAATACGTTTACATTCTACTATTACTTGTCAGAACCAATGATTGTACTGCTGCTTGTGACACAGACGTACGCACGCACATCCATTCACTAGGAAACCGAGCTATACTCGTATATGAATTGTGTGGTTTGCGCTGTTTTCTACGCCTCGCCTCGGTTGTCCTACGTTATTAGCCACAGCGCTCCGTCGACGATCGTCTGACAAATTGCTACTGTCCACACCGCCGCACCGCGAAATTCTTCAGCATTAGCGCCGCTTCAGTCCGCGCTGGTCGCTGTCACGATACTGGACAGCTACCGACCAGCTTCGCGGCGTTCTCGGCCAATCATTTGACACTGCCTCGGTAAATGTAATTCGGGCTATCAAACCGTCTATTTTGGAGTTTTTGCTTAACATTATATAAAAATGCTCCTTAATCTTTGTACGAAAAGGATACACTGAGCTCCGATATACTGAGCTGGGTATATATTAGTATGGTTACTTTATCAAGCTTTCAGGTCCATGCTATAGGGCCGAATTACAACTGTAATTTTTTTGCGTTTGTGTCTTGGATTGAAAACAGAATTGCGTCTGCATGAACGCAATTAAATTAGAACAGTTGAAATATTCCAAGATAATGGTACTTTACTTTGTTCTGAAGGTCGTCGAGTATTAGCGATCAGAGTTGTTCGTGGGTCTATTTTCATCGACCCAGCCCAACCCAACCCACCAAATAACTGACCCAACCCAACCCAACCCATACCCAACCGAACCCCCTTACGTCGAACAACAACTGGCCTGCCGTAAGAAATAAGCATATGCACATCGTGTCATCATCATCATCCTAATGCACATCGTAACAATGCAAACACCCACAGTATCACTAGCATTAAAGTCATATTAGGCCTATTTCAGACAGATGAAGCAGTGATGCACCAACTACAAGTTTCACAAAACGAATTTGCCAGTCGATACTCGACACAAAGTTACATATATACACGACATGTATTTTTTGCTCATCTGTCATTTCAGACCCATGACCCAACCCATACCACTAAAAACAAATTTTCGACCCATTCCCGACCCAACCCAACCCAAACCAACCCGCGGGTCCACACAACCCATGGACAACTCTGTTAGCGATTATTAGCGACCGGGTCTTTTTACCCGGCGGCGCTTCACTACTGTTCGTGGGCACTGTGTGAAAGTAATCATGGAACTGTTTACACGCCCCAGTAGTCCACTGCAATGCTACAGACCGACGCTGATGTACAGACACGGTACATAGCGAACCAGCAGCTCGGCTAGTGTTAGGCGGACGACGGCACGTTGAATTAAATCCGAGTGAACTTTAGCTGCTCTTTAAAGTTAATAAGATTTTTTTGCGATTCACTGACTTCGTTACCGGTAAATGGTTTTTAAAATTTATTTTTGTTATTTTTATGCAAATGTAATTCGGTAAAAATTTCTTATTTAACCAATCAAGTTGTGTTTAGTACTTCTGCATCTTTTGCCTGCAAAAAGGAAGGTCCAAGTGTTTTGATCATTTCTGTTGTCTCGAAGTTCAGAGTCAGTTTTAACAAACTCTAAATATAATTTTCGACATTATTAAGCTATACTGGTGACCCAGCACTAGGCGTTGTTGCTGTTGTTGTAAATCAATCGGAGACAACATTTAAGCGCGTTTTCTTCCTCTCACAAAACTTTTGAACATTTTTTTTCGAGACTGATAGTAAATTATAATTTAAAATAGCATTTGTATTGGCTTTCGAATATCGTTCACTGAGAAAAACCGAAGCGGATGCATGTCTATTAAATTAGCTTCCGCTAAAGGTCAAAGGTCAGCAATGTATTTCCCAAAGAAGCACGACACACTTTTCATATTATTTCCCCGGGTGGGTGGAGAGATTTTAGTTGATTATTTTGCTTGCCACGTGACTAGAGTTTGATCAATGCAGTATTTCGCTCAATAGAGTAACCTTTCATACGACATAGAAGTTAGAACCACCTACAGCCTGTGAGTCTATAATGAGATGCGATGGTTGGTACAGTGTCCCTGATTGTTACATTTTGTGCAGCGTGGGCGAGCTACGTCATCACGTGCTACCAGCGTATGATAATGAACACCTTTATTCACCAACAACGTGTAGAAAAAAAGAACAACAAATATACACACACAATGCTTCACACGACACATGGGTCTGAGGCAATTGACCAACTGTCACCGAAATAGGGAATGATAGTCGTATAAGTCCCAATATTTCAACGTTTCATCAAAACATGATGAGTTTTCCTTTCAGATATTTTCCCGTTAATATTTCAGTTGAGGGCTCGGCTCCTGCGGTGGACTAGTAAGTTGGCAAACGGAGTGTTATCGAGCGTGCGTTAGAGATGTGCCTGTAATCGTTATCTATGCAGCTGTCGTGAACGCGTTGGCGAGGGCAGGCGGCTGTCATGCCGGCCGGGGTCTCTTGCTTCATGCATATAAATGACAGATAAACACACGCAATAACCACGACCACCGACCGACGCTAATGCCCTCGCTATATCTCAGTTGTTAGCCATGCGCCCGCTAGCGAAGCCGCCCAACGCCTAGGCTTATCGTATCGGTATGTCTGTCCGTCTGACTGTCTGCGATATCGGCTGTGTGGTGATCATGTGTCATGTCTAGGAAACAACCTACAAATCACGGAAAACATTCGACATTTCACACTGGGTCTTTCAAAATATGCTCAAATTCACAGAAAATTCGCGAACAGAATTTGAGAAATTCACGCCAATTTCACGGGCCTTCTTTCAGCGTTTTGTGAATGCAAACTAATGACATGCTTTATAAAATCTAATATACAGCACTTACAGTCTATTTATCATTAGTTATCAACAACGATATACGCAGTCATGCGTTCATAGTTTCAGAGTTTTTCGCAATGATCACCTGGCTTTGCCATGTCATTGACAGTCGGTGGTGATGCGCCCGTCCCTGGTGACCTGTGATGACCCTAAAAGTCAAACAAAATAGTTCGATATATCCAAAACCTTTCGACTTAGACGAGAGGTTACAACCGATAAAAGGGAGTCATACGTGAGTTCGTACTGTACCATAAGGGGCGACGTGGTGACTTCTTGCGATTATGTCAATTAAGTTCATTTAGATGATGTCACAAGGTTCTGTGATATTTCAGAAACAACTGAACCGACACAAACGATTACATGTGAACCTAGTCCTATGCACTACAAACCTGCACCGCCCGCCGCCTGTACGAAATGACCATTTCCGCCCATACTACCGTTTTTGACGCAGTTATGCTGTCCATTCTTCAGTCAGTCGCTGTAACATCCCAGGCTCCTGAGCCGTGTCTCCTTGCAGACGCTAGGTTCGCTTGCTATTTGACATCACTCCACTGAGTCTTCCTTTTCCGTTGTCGTCGCCGTGATGTGCGGCGACAACCCAACACCACAAGGTAAAATAGGTTCAGGTAAGGTGGTACCTGTGTAGATTTCATCATAATAATGCCTAATTGTTAGGCATATTGAGTAAGCCGGTGTAATATATAACCGTTTTTAACTGTTGATGTTGCGTACGGTGTATCGTATAACAAACGACGATGTGTTATGTTTGTAGCGATGCCGTACGCAATAAAAGAAGCCGGGTTTGGACTGGGTATTCTTCTCGTTCTCGTTGTCACTGCAGTCACAGGTATCAATTCACTCACTCGTCATCTACACCCTGCCAAACGCCTACTCACAACGAAAACTGCAATTGCTGAAAAGTGAACTCATGTTTAATTGCTAAATTTTTTGGACTATCCATGTATTTTATCACAAGAAACTCAGCTGTCTCTGACAAGCCGCACGACGCATTTGTGCAAATGCAATGACGTGGCTGACCTAACCAGCATTATTAAGATCCGCCGGAAAAAAAAATTGATTCCTCACATCCGGCCTTTCAAGGTCACTCAACGTCATTGCAACCGACACGAATCGACCCGCCATCTATGGTTTCCTATTAGTGTTCTAAGATAAGATCAATAATTCTCCGACAAACTCATAGATCACACAAAAATAAGAATCACAACTGATCACAGCCTGGATACAATAGAAATATGAAGTTATGTGCATAAAACTAAAATCATAAAACGTGTAGACTAAAATGTTAATATTAGGAAACACTAAATTATTTACATGCAGGCATATAATTCGAACCAACAGGAGAAAACAACAGCGGTACAGCACAGTCTAACGGCACTCATATAAATTCATACAGTGCTCACATAACAAATGATTTGCGAGTGAGGTTATAAGTATATCTCGGTAATTCAAATATTCTATAGTAACTTTAATATTAATAATAATAATACGACAATTTGTAAGGCGCCGTAACATGTCCGTAAAGTCACTGCAAGGGCGCCGTACAACATACGCTACTCGAATTAAGATGATGATTGAACTGCAGAATACGACTGCAGAAACAAATGAGTCTTAAGGCGATTATTGAAAGTAGACAATGTTGATGCAGTACGAATGTCGGGCGGTAAACTATTCCACGCCGCGGGACCGGCGACGCAGAATGTTCAGTTTCCGAGACGTCGTCTGGTGCGAGGCACGACGAGGTCTCCATGGGCCGCAGAGCGGAGAGCAGCGCGAGTAGAAACAGTTGTGACCGGCATACATAAGTCCTGTATGTAATTTGGTGCCATGCCATTCCCCGCCTTGTAAACTAATAAACATAGTTTAAATGTAATCCGCTCTCTCGCTCGCAGCCAATGGAGTTTATGGCGTAGCAGTGGATTTACGTGCTCTCGACGGTCTCCTCCAAAGATCACTTGAGCTGCGCAGTTCAATACGCGTTGAAGTTTGTCGACGAGTTGCTTGTTGCAGCCAGCGAGAAGGCTGCTGCAATAGTCCAGCCTTGAGACAATGAGATGAGACTGTTAATCAGAGTAACTGATGCATTACGACTAAGCGCACGTCGACAAGAACTCTTGATACGACGCAGAGAAATGTAGCAGCGAGCGAGAGACAAGTCGGCGTCGAACTGCACACCAAGATTACGAACGTTGGCTGACGGTTGTACGGTAGTGCCGGCTGGTAAAAGTGGTGTATCGGGTGGCGGTTGGCTTGTTGAACACCATAGGACATCGGACTCGGGAGGATTTACCATCAAACGATTTGAGGCCATCCATTTGGTGATGTCATCAATACAAGCAGAGACTCGGCTGGCACATACAACAGTGTGACCACGACGACAAGACAGACACAACTGAACGTCGTCGGCATAAAAGTGAGAAGATAGTCCTTGTTTTCCGGAATCGTGGCGGCATCAGCAAAATACAAGATGAACGGTAACGGTCCTAGGACGGATCCTTGAGGAACGCCATACGGTACATGAGAACTTGTCGATTGCTTGTCTCGAATCCGGACAGACTGATGTCTATCGGACAAGTATGAGATGAACCAGTGTCCAGTGTAATACATTGCCGCTAACTCCATATGATCGTTCGAGTCGCCGCAAAAGAATACTGTGATCAACAGTGTCAAACGCTGCAGTCATATCAAGAACGGCAAGCACAGATTGATTGCCAGATTGTCCGTAAGATCCACCGTTTTTGAGATACTCGACTTCAAAAATGCTGTGACCTTGAAACCCGGGTTAGGGGTCCGTCAATGTCATTGGAAATGTCGCCATTCAATAGAGCGAATACGACTTCCTATTGACGTTCTATAGTAACTATGGCTCTATCTGGTGTCGTTTCTGAGATATTCAATGTAGAAAAATGTCGTGACCTTGAAATCCGGGTCAGAGGTTACTCAAGATCATCGAAACTGGTACCATTCGATAGACTGTATATGGTTTCCTATTAGTGTTCTATAGTAACTTTGTCCGTAAGATGGACCGTTTTTGAGATATTCGACTTGTGACAGTGACCTTGAAACCGGGGTTACGGGTCACTCGAGGTCAGCGGAACCGACATGGATCGATTCCCCACCGATGATTTCCTATTAACGTTCCATATTATCTATGAGCCTATCTCGTACCGTTTTCGAGACGTACGGCGATATCAGTCGAAAATCGCAAAGTTTTCCCACCTCGTGTATTTTGCGCCCCCCACTGAAGGGATTCCTGGGAATTGGGTATCGGCGCACGGGGTCATAAAAACTAGAATCATGGGGCTACCGGGCTAAGAAAAAGTTTGACGATATCTTCAGCCGCGTGGATACAATACACCAACATGACGGACAGACAGACGGACGGACGGACACCGGGCGACAGCAAAGCACGCGCTTACGCATAGCGTCGCGCGGTAAAAATTAAAATATTTCTGACATAACCTAATAGTAAATAGGTCACTAGTTCTAAACAATCTAATAAAAACTGGATCTATAACAAAAACAAGTGATTAAGTCAGATTTTGTGAGTCTTAGAGCATAAAGTAATGTCGGCCGCATTCCCTTCGATGAGTCCGAGAATAACTTGTTCGGTAAGTCAGAGGCAATTCAGTTTCTCTATAATGCATGCGAATATACGCCGTGAGTCAAGTAGGATGGCACGCCACTTTCATTTTTACAACCTGACTTTGGCAGATATAGGTCAGTTTTCATCTTTCACTACGGAATTCAAGAATTAACTCCCACCTTCCCTGAAATGTGTTACTGCACTACCTTGCGAGCATTGAGTGGTTGGGCAATGGATGATGCGTTGTTAAATGTTGTGCCAACTATTTAACTGAAAGGCATGACTAACAAACAAAATATCGTCATAGTGACGTCTGCAGCACACTCAGAAAAATAATTGATCAAAGAAAACATGTCGTGCGGGAGCTGCCACAATATGCCCTCGCCCCTGTGACCTTGTCCTTTGACCTTTTGACCTTGAAAGTGGTATTCTAGTCACGTGTGACGTGGGCTACCTCTATGCCAATTTTAGTCTTCCTATGCCTCTCTGTTCTCGACTTAGGCCCAATGTACGCGACAGACAGACGTCAGACAACATCATTGCTTAATGCCCCCCCCCCTAGAAGGCGGGGCATAATAACTTTATCAAACAGAAGCCGTCTGACGTTAAGCAGATTATACTCTGGCTAATATGAATGAAAAAGTTGTACAGTTGAGTTGACGACTGAATCGCGTGGTGTTTGCGAACAGACTTAAGGGGAGGTGAATTCCATCTTATACTCTGCAATTCATTCCCGAATTCAACATTGAAAATAAATTTAAATCGGTCTACTTTTGTTAAAGTGAAAAATAAAGGTGGGAGGTTTTTACCCACACGGCATAATATTAAGGCCTATATATAATATGTAAATTAATATTAATACCATGTCTATAAGCTGTAACAGAATGCTCCGGTAAAATATGTTTCACAGGTGTAAATTAACATACTTTCGTATATGCTACCTCTAGAGAGTTGGCACGTTAGGTCGAAACAAACAGCGAGTTGTAGTATGTAAGTACTTTAAGAAAGTAAGTAAGTAATTTCGCTGCATGATACGTATCGCTGTGTATTGTAGACTATTCGCTAGTGCTTCTGATCCACGCAGGCCAGCTGTCCAATACTAACACCTACCAGGTTTGTCAGTGCTTGTGTCGCTCATTTCTGCTCTGCACGTTCAAATGTAAAAAAGGTTGTTAACTGATACAACAACGACTTAGTGGCGTAGATCTGTCGTAAAATCTGAGGTAAGGGTCAGTCGGGTCAAGCCATCAAACTGCTTCAGATTACAACCTATGTCAATGATTTCCAAACACTCAACAATCCCAGTTCCGGACAGCTTGCAGTGTAGGCGCCTCGAAGAATTAGTTTTACCTTCCATTTTTGTCACAAGTCTTTCATCCTTCATCATCATCATCATCACTATCGTCGTCGTCGTCGTCAGTTAAGCCCAAACGCCGCTAATACGATTTGCTGCGGATTTGCTGTACAACAAGCTGTACAACAAATCCACAACAGATCGTAATAAATGGAGTTTGGGCTTTACTCCGAGTGAACCGTTGCGCCGCTCCGTGACCCCTGGCGATCTCAGATCTCCTCAGCGTAGATAGCAGTAGAGCGTAGGCATCCTCCTGAACCTTGTTGAGCCAGACGTTGCGAGGGAGACCCGGCGGTCTTCTCCAGCTGGCCATTGGCTTTCTGAATTCGTAGGTGTCCACCATCAGACGCAGAGCATCATTTGCTGGTACTCCAGGATCCAGGCGTGCAACATGGCCAAACAGAGAGATAAGCGTCGATGACGTAAGATGTCACCAATGGTTGACAAACCGTTGACAAACCAGGTCGCTGAAACACCTCTGCATTGGAGACATGAACCCACCAGCATACATCAAGTATCTGTCGCTGACACCTCATAGCATCCAGTGTATTCATGTCGGCGACCAAGAGGAAAAGAGGGTCCATGTTTCTGCACCATAGAGCAGAACAGACATTACCAGTGCTTGATACAGGTGTACTTTGGTGTTGATACTGAGAAAACTGCATTTCCATACCCTCTGTAGAGAATTCATCACTGAACAGGCAAGTCCAATCCGACGTAGAACATCCGGTCGGCAGTAGCCATTAGAACTCTGTGTTTACTGCCAAGGTAGATGAACTCTACTGCTTCAACTGGTACACGATCTATGAGGATTGTCGACGGCGGGTCACCTGCACCCATGTTTTGGAGTTTTCTCTTGAGCCACGATAACTTTAAGCCCGGTGGAGCAGCAAAGGCATTAAATGGTTGGAGGACACTGTCTACTTCGAGCTGATCAGACATAAGGATGACAGCATCGTCAGCATCAGTGAAGTGAATTGTGTCCAACTGTTCATCCTTGATGCTGTGAAAATTACAGAGTTATATAACAACAGTTTTGAATGAAAGAATGCGACATTTGAGGGGGTTAAAACATACTCTGACCCCTCCTACATATTTTCAGGGGTCCAGACCCCCGACCCCAATGCTGCTGCTGCTGCTGCTGCTGCTGCTACTGTCGGTTTTTGTTTAACAGACATATTCTCCGAAGATCACTCCAGGTTAGGCTCGGTCCCCAAAAGTGAGGATTGCTGATGCGAGGATTTTATAGACCGGATGTCATTTCTGTCAGACCCAGACAACAATTTCAAAGCACTGAAGGGAATAAAGTATGTTAACAGTTAACTGTTAAGGCTGTTAATGTTGCTTCCTTCTGCATTTGTCCATTATTATTATTATTATTATTATTACACAGCGTTAACGCACCATAAGTTAGTCAGCCGAAAGTCGACGAATCGCATCTCTTTCCACATATCTTTAATCATACTCATATCGTTTAACATAGACACATAAGATTTGACAGAATGCGTGGATGACCCATTATTTGGGGAGTTTCAAGGGTAAACCACCTCATCCATGCATGCTGAAACAGTTTGAAGAAGAGCTGCTACGGATAACCATAGGCGGGGAGGGCAGGGCACGGTCGACCCTGAGCATGCCCGGTCGACCCTGACAAATTCCCTTCCTCGTGATGGCGTCGTGATAAACAATCACGAAGGGGGCAATTTGGTGGGTTCACTGTCTTGTACCCCACCCACTGGGGGAGGGGAGCAGGGCGAGCGATTAGTGCGTGAAATGAGGAGCATATCAGTGTCACGGGATCGCGCTGCCTAGCTATGACTCACCGCTTGTAGCGTTAAATCCAAGTGTGCAGTGTCCGAACAGCAGACCTATGGACCATTGACATTTTGACGAGATAACTTTGTGGATTGGATGTCGGCAAGTCTTGTTTACGAGGAATACGCAAATGTGTGGCGTGAATAAACTTGTAGAATGTTGATAATAATGATAATATAGGCGTGAAAGATAGCGAGGCCTGCTGCTGTGAACTTTCTGACAGTCGGTTGACTTATCAGCGTCATCGGCAGTGCGTCATCATTATTTGTTTACTGCAAACAGTTGACAACAAACAACACGAGACATGAGCTGGACAGAACGTGACAGTCACACGCGCACACACACACACACAGACACAGAGAGAGAGAGAGAGAGAGAGGTATGGTATGGTATGGTATAGTAGAATCGAGTTTAATGTCCCACTCGACACAGTATAGGTCATTTCGGAGACGACAGCCCTGAGCAGTGATGTACATCTCCCATTCAGTAATGGAGGGCCAGCGACGTAATAACCCCCTTAACCCGCGTTGCTTTTGTTTACAACGGCCCAAAAAAGGATGGAACTAGCTCATAACCCACATTATAGTGGAGGTAGCTAAAGCTCTAGGAGGCTCATTTAAATTAGTTACGCTAGCGCCAAAAACTGTAAGGGAGATGACTCAGCTGCTCAGAGGGGTCTTGTCTTTCTAGCCAATAACTTGGCAAGTAATGACAACAAAACTAGAACAACCAAAAGACAGAACACATACAATGAAAACTAACAATACATAAAAAGGGCCCTAATAAACAACAACACAATAAAAA
>Ga0049107_10000466_pt1 | contig 12160 bp, 9 predicted proteins | sample WorMetilPIANOSA1_FD_61187 | JGI IMG/M metagenome (GOLD analysis project Ga0049107, IMG submission 61187) | Marine gutless worms symbiont microbial communities from Max Planck institute for Marine Microbiology, Germany - Olavius ilvae PIANOSA.1 | ecosystem: Host-associated > Annelida > Digestive...
GTTTTGTCTTTGGCCACGATAACTTAAAGCCCAGTGGAGCAGCAAAGGCATTGATTGGAGGACACTGTCAGCTTGGAGCTGATCAAACATAAGGATGCTACCATCCTTATGTCTGATCAGCTCCAAGCTGACAGTGTCCTCCAATCAATGCCTTTGCTGCTCCACTGGGCTTTAAGTTATCGTGGCCAAAGACAAAACGAGGGTGCAGGTGACCTGCCGTCAACAATCCTCATAGATGGTGTACCACTGTACCAGCTGAAGGAGTAGAGGAGTTTGTCTACCGTGGCAGTAAGCAGAGTTCTTATGGCTACTGCCGACTGGATGTTCTACGCAGGATTGGACTTGCGTGTTCAGTGATGAATTCTCTACAGAGGGTATGGAATTGCAGTAATCTTAGTATCATAACCAAAGTACACCTGTACCAAGCACTGATAAGGTCTGTTCTACTCCAAGGTACAGAAACATAGACCCTCTTGGTCGCCGACATGAATACACTGGATGCTTTCCACATGAGGTGTCAGCGACAGATACTTGATGTATGCTGGTGGGTTCATGTCTCCAATGCAGAGGTGCTTCAGCGACCTGGTTTGTCAACCATTGTTGGGATCTTACGTCATCGACACTTATCTCTGTTTGGCCATGTTGCACGCCTGAACCCTGGAGTACCAGCACATGATGCTCTGCGTCTGATAGTGGATACCTACGAAGGCAGAAAGGCAATGGTCAGCTGGAGAAGACCGCGGGTCGCCCTCGCAATGTCTGGCTCAACAAGATTCAGGCGGATGCCAACGCTCTACTGCTATCTACGCTGTGAAGATCTGAGATCGCCACGGGTCACTGAGCAGCGCAACGGTTCACTCCGACTACGCGACAACAATGATGGTGATGATGGATGACTTGTGTCAAAAATGGAGGGTAAAACTAATTTTTCAAGGCACCTACAGGCTGTTGAATGTTTGAAAATCATTGACGTCATTTTAAACAGTTTGATGTAGAGGCTGACGGAAAATGCATTTTTTCATTTTCAGCCGTAAACAAAAATGCAGACGAAAATGACATTCCTTTCTCGGCCGAAAAACGAAAACGAAAGTCACCTGTGCCAATATCACAGAACTTAGTTACGGTTCAGTTGCGAACATAACATTTTCGACCCAACGCAAATGACATTTTTGGAACGAAAACGAAAAAAACAAAATGAAAATTCATTTTCGGCCGAAAATTGAAAAAGCTGAAAATGACCAAATAACCCGTTTTCGTTTGGTCGGCTTCTAGTTTGATGGCTTGACCTGAGTGACCCTGACCCCCTCCGATTTTACGACATATTTCTCGAGTAAGCAGTAAGCACATATGCCACTGAGAGAGACGCAAACACTGCGCGCTGGCTGTAGTAAGGCCCACACACACACCGTTTTAACGGCAATTTTTCCAGGTGAATCAGGGTTAGCCGGTTACCCCTTTAATTCTCCTTCGGATACCGGCGTCAGAGAGCCGACGTAAAATGAGTGACACCCCTTCCCTGTTCGGGAGTCTTAGTAGTTAAAGAAAAGATGAGGTCCAGCGAGTGATTCCTGCTGGTTGGCGACAGGAACGGCATACGGCCATAAAAACGTCGCTTCAATTCCTCTTTCTCTCTCTCCATTTTAACGGCCACTTTCAATTCCTCTTTATACACGGATTATTTATGGCTGTAGTTAGGCAGAGCCAAAAATTATCGCCCCACCGCAGACCCCTTCCCGGGGGTGCAGGACAGCCAAAATTTAATCAGCTGGAGATGGTCACTACCTTTACCTACAAACCCAGTTTGGTGAAGATCAACGCATGCAATTTCGAGTTATCATGGTAAGAGACCCACAAACAAACAAAACAATCCCACAGACAGGACCGATTACAATACACTGCACCGCAGCTAGCGCACAGTGTAATGACCATCACTGACGGTTTCTGTGTTTATGGACAGGTCAGTGGTTTACTTCAACAACGGTTAGGCCTAAACAATGTCACCCAATGATACAGTAATCAAATTTACTTTGAATATATGTAATATTAGTTCATAGTAGGTATTCCATGTTGACTTTTAGAAATACATGGTGATGTCGCATGGTTTCTTGTAAGTCTGTTATGCTTTCTCGTCGTCAGATCTCTACATACACTCATCAAGTGTTCAGTGTAGGCTTGATAGGCCGCTACTGACATTCCACTGTGGACCACCAAGTTTTCAAATGTGAAGAAAGCAGACCGTAAGTGCACAATTGTGCATTTGCACATTTACATTTTAGTTTTGCATTTTATCGTTTTCAATATGTTTCGTTTTAGTTTTATATATTGTTAAGGGCTTAGTTTTTTTAGCATTTCTGCTTTCATTAACGAATAATTACATTGTTGAAAAAATGTTCACTCTGAGGTCAGCACTTAACTTCTGACACGACTCAGAGTAGTGGATGTCCCAGTAAAATTGTGATTCCTCATAAAGTATTTGGGTTCCGGCACCAGGAGCCGTGTAGGAGTGACATCATAAAATCATAAATTCTTTGAAGCTATTTTTCAAGAAGTGTCAGACTTTATTACAAACACACCAGTCCCAGCCAGCTTTCATTCATTTTTGACATCCATGGCGTGCTCACGTTGCTATATAGCGCTGTCAAAGTTCGTACAGATAGTCCAGACCCAGAACAAACAACTTTGTGTGCACCAAAACTTTCTTCATCTTTGGTGGTAAGTTTTAATGAGTACTTATGAACACAGCGCATCAACGTGAGGTTGACAGAATAAAATGCAGGTTATTAAGAGTCACCAACAACTAACAAACATTGCACTATAATTACTGAACTAATACCATGTCCACATCTTATCAGTGCTAAGGCTCCATTTGTTGTTGATATATTCTGCTTTTGCACCCAACGTCAACTTGCCAGCATCTCAATTTCCGGCTTGTCAGCACAACACTTCACTCACGACATGTTAGTTATCCTTGTACTTTCTCCAACAGACACAAACACTCTGGCGTTCGTTTATTACAATGGCGTCATCCTTGGCAGCTTATTCTGTACAGTACCACTGACCCTTAGAAATTTTCAGGGGCAGAGCTGCCGCCCCTACAAGCCCTGCGATGCAGGGGCCGCAGACTCAAAGCCAGTGTTGTGATCTCGAGACAATGGTCTCGAGACTCGAGTGCACTCGAGTTCATTTTGTCCAGGTCTCAGTCTCGGTCTCAAGACCTGATGGCCAAGGTCTCGGTCTTGGTCTCGAAACCTGAAGGCCCAGGTCTCGAGACCTCAAGGCCCAGGTCTTGAGAGCTGAATGCCCAAGGTCTCGGCCTCGGTCTCGAGACCTGAAGGCCCAAGGTCTCGGCCTCGGTCTCGAGACCTGAAGGCCCAAGGTCTCGGCCTCGGTCTCGAGACCTGAAGGCCCAAAGTCTCGGCCTCGGTCTCGAGACCTGAAGGCCCAAGGTCTTGAGAGCCGAGGGCCCAAGGTCTCGGCCTTGGTCTCGAGACCTGATGGCCCAAAGTCTCGGCCTCGGTCTTGAGAGCTGAAGGACAGGTCTCGGTCTCGGTCTTGGTCTTGAGAGCTGAAGGCCCAAGGTCTCGTTCTCGGTCTCGAGGGCTGAAGGCCCAGGTCTCGGTCTTGGTCTTGAGAGCTGAAGGCCCAAGGTCTCGTTCTCGGTCTCGAGAGCTGAAGGCCCAAGGTCTCGGCCTCGGTCTCGAGACCTGAAGGCCCAAGGTCTCGGTCTTGGTCTTGAGACCTGAAGGCCCAAAGTCTCGGCCTCGGTCTCGAGACCTGAAGGCCCAAGGTCTCGGTCTTGGTCTCGAGAGTTGAAGGCCCGAGGTCTCGGCCTCGGTCTCGAGACCTGATGGCCCAGGTCTCGGTCTTGGTCTTGAGAGCTGAAGGCCCAAAGTCTCGGCCTCGGTCTCGAGACCTGAAGGCCCAAGGTCTCGGTCTTGGTCTTGAGACCTGAAGACCCAGGTCTCGGTCTCAAGATGGCATGCTTGGTACGCCTGTAGCACGATTACCGTAATTTGTAGCACCTTTAAGCGAGTGCTCTATCATCAATTGGAATTGATGCACCAGTGATGTGATCTCGAGACCATGGTCTCTAGACTCGAGTTCATTTTGTCCAGGTCTCGGTCTCGAGACCTGATGGCCAAGGTCTCGAGACCAAAAATAATGTCTTGGCAACAACACTGCTCAAAGCCTAAATGCTCTACATTAATTATTTTATTCAGCGCCAAACAGTGGCCTCCTTTGTAAATTTGTACTTTATTGGGAACATAGTACAAATGCTTTAGGCCCTATGCATAGTTAAGAAAGAACTCGGTAGAGGATACGATGGTAGATGCGTCTGAGTCACAGAACGAGGAAGTCAACGACGTTCAATTCGGACGGACCTTGGTAGAGGATCGCGCCAGGGGAGAGGCCACTCCTACATGGCTCTTGGTGCCCGGACCCAAATACTTTGCTAAGAGGTCCATCCGCTAACACGCCCCCAATAATTTACTTGCTAGAACACTGAAATGAAGAAATGACAGGAAATTGGCAAGTATGATATATGGTTGGCTTTAATCTCCTCAAACCCCAAAGTCTGCCTACTTGGCACAGCGGTAGCGTGTGCGACCGCTAGGCTAAGTACGTGCTCGTTGGCCTGAACACAGAGTTACCGGCCCGGGTACTAATCCAGGCCGGGGCGAGAAATTATGTCCTGCGAATTCAGGCATGTATGCTATAGGATTAATATCCTGGGCAGTCAACTGTCACGAAGCAGTATAATTCTGGTACCAGCGTAAGCTGGGAAGGTAACCGTAGGTCTGGGGTCGTACTGGCCATGCGTCACAGACAATAGTGGCATTACCACCTACGGGCTCATGGCCTTAGGAAGGGAGATGAGCACCCCACCTAAACTCCAGTAGGAGTATGGCACACTTTACCTTTTTAAACCCCACCTCCACCACCTAGAGTTTCTCTTTATTGACTCACAAGTTACAGAGAAACTTACCTCTTGGCTCACTCAACTCATAACTGTGCTGAAACTGAGCTGACCGCTGAAATGGACAACACAAACCTACAAAACAGCACAAACAAGCTGTGTGGGAGGCCGCTACAATATGCCCCCGCCCCGTGACCTTGACCTTTGACCTTTTGACAATGAAAGTGGTGTCTGAGTCACGTGTGACGTAGGCTACCTCTGTGACAAAATTAGTCTTCCTAGGCTTCCTAACATATTGAATGGTACCATGTTTGGTGACCTTGACTGACCTCTAAACGCGTCATGCGGGTTTGTCAGCATCAGCTGAGCTTCTTGTTATTATCGAAAAGAGAATGTATCTGTTCTCGACTTAGGCCCGATGTACGTGACAGACAGATGTCAGACGTCAGACAGTACCATTGCTTAATGCCCCCGCCTAGGGGGCGGGGGCATAAAGAAGCGAATGAAAGTCCTGGTGTCAGTTTACGCATAATTATTCTTCATGAAAACAGAAGGAAACGTGATCTTGGTACTAAACACGAGACCAGTAAGGTAAAAGTCAACTCACTGTCAATGAATACAACAAATGTCAACAATGTTCAAAAGTCAACTCACTGCAAAACCGTATGTTACAGTATGCAACTGGTAACTCATTTTCTTGTAACGAGGCAAGCCAAGGCAAGAGTTTTTACGTATACTCACGTTCAATGAGCTGCTTGATCTGGTGTCTCAGCCACAGACTGGTTGGTGACTGTGGCCACCCAGTCAGTGTCTGACGCCAGTACCAACATACTGACGCCAGCATGGTGTACGCTCGGCGCTCAGCACTCCTGGACTTGCCAGACTTTATGCATGGACGTCGGTCATTGTCAGCTTCAAAGTCACTCGCGTACAACATCATGAATGTCCGCATCAGCACTGTTTCCAACATCTCCACTGGAACATCACTCAACTTCTACAGTCGAAACATCACATCAACTGACTGACTGATCAATCAGTCAGTAACAGACGGTTACGAACATCTCACTTGATACTTCCTACTGAATTAATTCAATAACATTCAAACATGTAATTCCTGAATGTTACCAGAAAGCATTTGGCATCTATTAATTACTACAACAAAACTATTTACAAAATTTTGTACAGTTTAGAGATTACCATGTGCTACTATGATATTCTCATTTTTGTAGTTTTGTTGGTGCACAGGAAACCAAACTATAAACAAAATAAGCAAAATTTTGGCAATGGCATTTCACCTTATATCTTTAACGCCCCCTAGTGGCTGAACTATTGATTGGATCAAAAACGTCTCCATATGGAAAAAAATGGTACTGATCTCCTGTATCAGCGTGCCAAGTTTTCTGGCAATCGTATGTCGCATGCCGACGCTAGTGGTTCATGGTTCACTATCTGCAGTGATGCATGCCCCCTTTCATGCGTCAATTCTGAGGCCTGCCTCACAGGCTGGCCCAATGCATGAGTCTGCAGGGGTGGGAAGTTAGTTAATGCTGTGGTGCTCTCCTTAATGAGGCGTGTGTGAGTATTATGCTGCGCTACCCTACTTTCGAGTGAACTCGTTGGCCCCGCGTGTGTGCAGGCACGACCAAGTAACCCGAGAGGCCTAATGTGAAGGGATCGGGGGAGGAGGGGATATTAAGTGAAGTTGTACCTGTGTATTTATACTGCCCGGCCTAAAGTCAGTGTTTCTTTAGGCGTCTAATCCAGGCATGCATGCCGGCAGGCCGCCCAGCCACTCACCACACCTCACACCGTCAACCCAGGCCGAACTTAGCGGTGCGTGTGGACAGGGCCTATAGGCAGCCCATCAACATGCAGCCCGGCACCTTCTGTTATCGCTGACTATGCAGTGGCTAATTACTGAGCGTCACTTAACCCAATATTAGCCAACGGTCATAGATTATAGAGGACACCGTCGAACCATCTTTGCCTGCCCGAGAAATTAATCTCAAAGCATGCACCCCTGGAATCCGAACATGAAATCCATTGGCTGACCTGGGGAATTGAACCCCGGCTCCTCCGATAGACCGTCTCGGTCGGTGCACACTGTGTCTCAGTCACCGAGCCACTGAGGCAGGCCTGGCACTAGTGGAGAAAGTATGAGTTTTGTTTGTCTGCTTATCAAGCTTGCTATGTCCCCTAGATAACAGTTCACGAGTGATCGTATTATTCAATGACAACGTCGAAAGGACAGAGCCTGGCTTAGTTGCCTGTTACGACATCCAGTCAGGAAATGCAGCGGTCTATTCTTACAACCCTGGAGCCTGCACGGGGCTAGGGGGTCAAAGATCGCCTCTTCCCATTCACTTGAGGTGTCAACGTTAATGCAGTGCTGAGCTATGTAATGTGCTGCCTGTGACGAGATCTGTACCGTAATCAGAATGTACCGTCTGAGTTCGTGACTTGCTAACTGACGACTCTGACGTATCTACCAACAAATCACCAGTCGTTGTGATATCTTGTTCACCTATTAACATACATACAACATTCAAATTGTTAGCGACCAATATCAGCTGTGGTTGTGCATCAAATTCAGCCAATGCTCAAGTTCAAAAGTGGCTATGCCACCGCCAGCAGAATAAACAGACACTTTTCAAAATATTGAAACCGTGCTGTTTACTACACATTGTCTATAGATAACAGAAAACCGTCTCAGAAAATGTACATATTCAACAATCACTGAATTAACCAGAACAATTTCGACTAACATACAGAACACATTATACATTAAATTCAGGAGTGAATTAACTACTCACTTTGTACAGAACTGAAACAGTCCAAGCATCGGTTGTAGTCATTTAGTGGCCAAGTGAGTCTCCTGACCCAGACTGTACGAACGCGACCTGAGAGGAAAGTGAAGAGTTGCTGAACAATGTCTCTGAGTTTTTGACTGTGCCATTTATCACGCAGACCCATGACTGCTGACAACGTCAGACAGATGAAGTAGAGAGCAATGCTGTTGGCGCGCCTTATCACAACCAGCCTCGTCTCCAAGCCAAGAGGTCGTAAGAGCTGATCCAACGCATTGACTGTGCGTTGTATTTCACCCTGAGCGCTGACAGGGAGTAAAGTTTCTGACTGGGACACGATTCTGTCTTCACACTCAACAACGTCAGCAACTAATGACTCGTCCAGCTCAGCATCCATAGCAACAACCGCTGAAACATTACACAACTATCATGACAAAACATTTGACAAGCCCATGTATGCTTGAAAAAGAAAACAACTTTTACCCACGCGATGCTATGCATAAGCGCGGTCTTTGCTGTCGTCGCGTGTCTCTGTTACATGCCGGTATTGTATCTAAACGCGTAAACCTATCTCAAAAGTGTTTTGACCATCTTGGAAACAGTACAAGATAGGCTCATGGTTGCTATGTAACATTAATAGGAAGTCATAGGTGGCGGATCGATCCGTGTCAGTTTCGATAATCTTAAGTGATCTTTGGCCCAGATTTCAAGGTCATGACATTTTCAGAGTCAAATATCTAAAAAAAACAATGCATTTTAGGGACAAAGTTACTATAGAACACCAATAGGAAACCATACCTAACATATTGAATGGTACCATGTTTGGTGACCTTGATTGACCTCTAAATGCATCATCCGGGTTTGACAGCATCAGCTGAGCTTCTTGTTATTATCAAAAAGAGAATGTATCCATCCTCCTTCCAAGATTTGTCTCTTCATTAGCAGTGTAAAAATTATTATCATAGTTGACCTCTGACCCGCTGATTGGTGTTTAATGGAACTTTAATAATAATAATAATAATAACACATTTCTATAGCGCCGTGAGGTCCTAAGATACATAGGCACTTGCAGCAGCACAGGAGGACTAAGTCAATCTGAACAGATGGGTTTTCAAGTGGTGCTTAAATAAGGAACGCTCTCGCACAGTCGAATGTCAGCAGGTAAAGAGTTTTGGCACAAACAGGCTATATCATGCTATACAATTATGAAATATATCACGTAGGACCGGGGGACAAGACAAACATATCATAAAAGAATGAAACAATACAATAAACCAAGAAAATCAAAAACTATTCTGCCTGGGTTTTGTGGAGAAGATCCTTTGCCATGATTATTAAAACACAATTAACTAATCAAATATTACAGCAAAAACAACCTCAGTTATTTTACCAAAACGGTTCACATCAGTTTGTTCAAGAGTAAAAGGATAATCAGCAATGGTATGTAACTACAGCTTACGGTAGCCCATGGCAACCGTGGAATCTGCATGTATTGCAATCTGCCATGAACTACTCTCAGTTATTCACACATTTAAGCCTTTCATTAAGTGGCATCCAAAAGGAGCAGCTGTGACTCAGTCAGTGCTTAAGGTGACAGACAGAATCTGGTTCAACTCTCACTGTACCCACAGGAGTCATTGGTGGCAACAGGAAGGACATCCGGCCAAAAGTGCTCCCATATGCCAGTAAAAGTCCTACTTCGATAAGCAGGTCTGAGCCCTTGAGCAATGGAATCAGTGACGTTAAATTCGGACGTAAGTGGCATCTGCCTCACTTTACAAATTTGCTTGCAGTAAACGTTGCTTCTTTGTAGTTCCCAGTCATGTGTCTATTAAACGTTCAGTAAATTACCGGTATTCATGTTCAAATTACAAAGTAAAATTAATTTGTTTATAACTCACTGTAAGTGCTTTGCAGCAATCCCAGGTTTCAGCACATTTAACAGCCGTAAGTTGACACAGTTATCAGTTATACATGCTGTTTCTGCTTCCATTTTTACTCGGCAACCTAGACTCTAAAGGTTTTAAATAATAATAATTTTAAATTATATGTTAAGATTATGTCATCTGAACAGCAAGTTCAAGTTTCAAATACAATGCAGGAGAAACCCAAAATACTGTCATATACAGAGGCACAGTTTAAACAATTTACAGACGTGTACAAAGGCCATTAGTGGTCAGTATATCATTTCTCCGGTCTACAAATGTCATCAGAATGTCTCACCTCCATCAGTAGTCAACAGTTGTACGAGATGAGCCTGATACTTGGAGAGAACATTGATGAATTTGTTGAAATCAGCAACACTTCTGCGAGTGAGGAAATCCATAAGTTTGTCGTTGCGGTCACGTGGCTGTACAATGTTGACGATGTGTTCTCTCTGTGGCCAGGTGATACATCCAACATTAGCAAGCTCAGTGACAAATGCATGGTTAGGGTCGATGAGATCCAGCAGTTGAACACCATTGACAGACAGTCAATCCGAGCTTCGTCTAAAGGACGGACTTCACTGAACTCAGGTCCAATAACTACAGACCAAGTAACACACATAATAAATCAGACAAGAAAGAGGGTATGCATTCAGGTCAGTTTTGCCTAATGTATGTGGGTGTATGTGTGTGTGTGTGTTGGCATGTGCCTGTGAAGAGAGTAAGTCAGAAACTTGTGGACATTATAAACTTGGTCACCTGACCACTGACCATGACCACACCCACTTTTTGGGTTATTCATCATGTTTTGGCTAATACTTATTGTGGTCAAACACTGTACCAAATATGAAGTGTCTATTATTTTTAGCCATTCTAAAATACAGATCATCATCGTCTGGTATTCCATGTGGACCGTTCCGCCACTCCGTGACCACTGGCAAGCTCAGATCTCCACAGCATATACAGTGGTCTAGCATTGACATCCTCCTCGACGCTGTTGAGCCAGACGTGTGGAAGCAGGGTAGTTAGCAATGCTTTTATAGAGTACTGGCAACAGCAGTACTAATAGTCCCCTAGAAAACTATTGGCAATACCAATACCAATACTCATTCTGGACAGCATTGCAATACCAATACCGATCTAAACAAGCTGTGTGGGAGGCCACCACAATATGCCCCCACCCAGGCCTCCAGGTTGACCTTTGACCATGAAAGTGGGGTCCAAGTCACGTGTGACGTGGGCTACCTCTGTGCCAATTTTAGTCTTCCTAAGCCTCTCTGTTCTTGACTGAGGTCCGATGTATGCGACAGACAGACAGACAGACAGCAGATTGCACAACATTGCTCAATGCCCCATGGGCAGAGGCATTATAATAGCATGCAATATTATTGCCAATACTTTTAGGTGCTAAGTTGTGACAGTAAAATAACAGTGAAATGTGCGTATCAATGATCAAGATATTCATAAGTTGAACATAAACAGCATATAGTCCAGCAATAACCCTAACTCACAATCAGTAACCGAGCGTAGCAAAATATTTCAATAGCTAAACATGAACAATCCGAATCACTTGCACTTTTTGGACATAAGCACTAAACACAAAATTGGTTATTTTCCACACTCAGTTGCCTATTATATTTAGCTGTACAGGAAATTCGAGAAATATTGGTATTGGTGGACCAATTAGCAATACCTATATACAATATAAGTATTGCCAATACCAATACCAAAAAAAGTATTGCAATACTGTACCAATACTGAAAAGAATATCTGTTGGCAATACTGCCAATAGAAATACTATACTGCAATATTAACAACTCTGTGTAGAAGTAATAGTTTTTTAACACAGTCAATTCTATCTTCACGGCACATTGGAATGGAACACTGTAGAAATTACTGTCATTTTGCATCTAATGTACCTGTTGTAACAATTTAACCGTCCATAGTTGTAGCCAAAACCTTCCTCTCATAAGCTGTATGTCTGCATAGACGTTTCAACGAAGACTAACTCTGTTAGGCTTAATTTCCATCACTGGTGTAGTTAATCAGCATATTGATAATTTATTTTCATTATGGGCGGCCAGCATAGATAAGCATTACTGCTTCACTGGCAGCTCGTCACTGTGCATTTGTTTTCTTAGTCTACATTTCTTAGTCTCACTGTGCACAGTTGATAATAAATTGATTGACTGATTGATTGGTGTAAAACACCTTCCAGTGCTTTTAGCCAAAAAAATTCCAGCGACGACCCAAATTTTTTTGCATGTTTTCGATAGAGCCCATAGTGATCTACAACTGGCTTTGTACAATTCAAAACTCTCGCACCGTCTGTGAGATATTCAACTTTTAAGTATCGCGTGACCTTGAAACCCGGTTAGGGGTGACTCAAGGTCATCGAAAATTATACCACTAGATCCGGAACCCACGACTTTATATTAACGTTCCATAGTCACCATTGTCCTATCTGACACCGTTTCTGAGATATCGGCCATTTCCGTCGAAAATTGCCA
>Ga0049107_10000467_pt1 | contig 12158 bp, 12 predicted proteins | sample WorMetilPIANOSA1_FD_61187 | JGI IMG/M metagenome (GOLD analysis project Ga0049107, IMG submission 61187) | Marine gutless worms symbiont microbial communities from Max Planck institute for Marine Microbiology, Germany - Olavius ilvae PIANOSA.1 | ecosystem: Host-associated > Annelida > Digestive...
TACTTCCTGAAGTACTAGTCTGCGACGTGATTGGTCGGTATGATATTTGCGAGGTACTGCCTGTAGTCGCTTCTATAGAATCTGAAACCGGTTCGTACAAATCGATTACGGCCTTAGACTTGAGTTTCAGTTGCAGTTTTTGTTTTTCGTTGCACAGATTGAAGCTCTGGAGCTTGATCCGAACCTGTACCGCATAGGTCAGAGCAAAGTGTTCTTCCGTGCCGGAGTGTTGGCTCACCTGGAAGAAGAGCGTGATCTGAAGCTCACAGACATTATAGTGCAATTCCAGGCATATGCTCGTGGCTGCATAGCTCGAAGGTGACATACTTAGTTGTATTGTATACAAGACTAACTGGCGCCTTGCTCTAGGGCATAGATGAACAGTGGTGAGACTGAGATGTTGAGATATTATGAAAATCTATAATGTTGCATGAATGTATTCTTTGTTAGATTATTCTTGTTATGGACAGTTTCTTAAGTTTCTTTAATGTCAAACACTTTTTCTGCCACTAATAAATCAACGTGTTTTGTAATTCATTGTGATAATTAACATCGCGAGATAAACAAGAGGTTTTCTGGGGTTGACTGATGATGCAGGTCTGAAAAGTAGCTGTTGCCAGTAATTACAGATTATTATAACTCTGAATTTTATCATCAAAGACAGCCATTTATTAATGCTTACTAATTGACAGTATGACAGTAATGATCTGCTGTTGAATATTCTCAGTACTTCACATTGTGTTATGTGTATTCAGGAAGTTCCACAAGCGTAGTAACCAGTCAATTGCAATTCGTGTTATCCAGCGAAACTGTGCCGCATACTTGAAACTCCGTAACTGGCAGTGGTGGCGCCTCTTCACCAAGGTTAGTACATGCACTTTCCATACTTAAAATTACATATAATTAGTATAATAAGATGCCACATTATGCATTTACTCATTTAAATTGTTCTGCTTGTGCATTATATATGCCCCATGTTGTTACTTTTCTTGGAACTCTTAATCAAATGCTTTCTACAAATGCACAAATCCTGAGTGAAAGTTCCTACCCATAGGGCCCGAACTTTTCATGCATCTGCCACACAATGAATATTGTGTCCCTTGTTCTATTAACCTTTCACATCATCAGTCTTAATGTGTTGTCTAATTCTGTGAACCAAAAACATTTCATTCATTGCTTGATCTAACAACTTAATCCCTCTGTATGAACTACAATGAATAGGGTCCTCTTTGCTTTTACAAGTTCTAACAGTACAGTGTACTTCTGCAGAACCAGAAAAGCACATGCACACACTCCATTTTAACAGCCATTTTTCCAGGTAAACCTGGGTTAGCCGGTTGCCTCAATTCTCCTTCATTTATTCTTGAAAGAATCCTTTTCCAGTTAGAACTGTGGATACTTTTGAGACAGGCTTAAACTTTCCATGTCATTCTTAACACAATCCCACTAGGTCTTTTTCGGTCGTCCTCTTTGTCTAATTCCCTCAAACTCCCAGGTTATAATACAATGTTTGACCCAGTTATTATCATCTTTTTGTTCAACTTGTCCAAACCATCTCAACCTACTCTTTTTGATCATCAAACTGACTGGTTCCAACCCCAAGAGTTCTCTGAGTTCTTCACTTTTCTTCCTTTCATTCAGCTTAACCCACACATCCATCTGATCATACTCATTTCAGTGCAATTCATCTTCAATTCATGCTCTAGTTTCATAGGCCAGGTCTCACTACCATGCATCAGACAACTCCTCACACAGTTAGCGTATACCTTGCCTTTCAGTTTTAACAAGAATCTTTTTCCAGTTAGAATGGGTAAGTATACAACCTGAGCAAATTCCGGTTTTACATTGGGCTCTCTCAGCTTCCATACATTCAGCCTTAGTATGCACATTCTCTTTTTCTTCCTCGGTGCACAGCTAATGACGACATCACCCACAAGTAACCAATGCTGTGATATACTCTTTTCTCCAGCAATGACTTTGACATTTTTTATAATTTGTCGGTCACATTTTCTCAACAGCAGGTACTCACTTGTACTCACTGTGCTACCAGATACATAGATGGTCAATTTATTCTTCTGCTTCTTGAAACACGTGTTTGTCACATTCAATTCAATTAATCACAGAACTCTAATAGTCACTCACCATCAGCATTTCTGCAGAACTAAAACAGCAGATGGCTGTAGTGCCAGTGTGCTGCTAAGTAATATCATATGTTGATGTTTGCTCTTGGACTTGTGTGACGTAGCCCATATTATACTTAAACATTGTAATGTAGCCGTAGTTGGGCACGACCAGTTTTGCTGTAAATTAAAACGTTTTTCTTTACTTGGCTATAGCGTTTTGTAGATAGCACTTTAGAGGTTTTAATTAACGTAATTATATATAAATAACTTCATATTTACTTACTTGTATGTAGGTGAAGCCACTGCTGGAGGTGACAAACACGGAGGAGAAGATAAATCAGAGGGAAGCGGAGTTGAAGCAGGTTTCTGACAAGTTTGACAAGCTGAAGGTGGACCACGATGACCTGGAGAAGAAACATCAGCAGATAATCGAGGAGAAGGTGGCGCTAGCAGAACAGCTACAAGCTGAGGCTGAGCTTTGCAACGAGGCTGAAGAGGTACCACATGTTCCTGTGCTCTGTATTGCTTCACATTGTCCAGAATTAGTTGTCAGTACTTGCCAAAGGATTGGCTAGAAAGACTCCTCTGAGGAAGTCTTAATTGTGGCAAGAGGATCTTCTCCACAAAGCCCAGGCCGAAAAGTGTTTATGATTTTCTTGGTTTAGTGTATGAAGATCGATAGTTGCAGTTTTCATTTGTACTGTGAACTGATACTGCATATATAATGAGTACATTACGAGGAAACTTAATATAAAAGAGTTGGTTGAGTGATCATATTGTCACTTCATAGATCATGCACCTCTTTACTCTCGATAATTTAGTGATGGCTGGCTTAACTTTCTATCCACCATCTCCATCACTGATGCTGCATCAAAATCCAGTATCCAGTATGGTTTGCCATTCTGGTACTGGCTTACCCAGGTTTTCCCGGAATACTGGCCCTTAAATGAGGAGGATGACGATGATGTTCTGTTGATAATTATAATTATAAAGTAATAATAGTGATAGTAATCATGATTGTTATTTGCCTAGAGCCACAGTTTTTATAGTCACTTAATAACAGTAATGTAATCCAGTTCTTTAAACAGTTTATTTGCCACCAAAATTTACTTGTAGATGATTGTTGAGCTGAACTGACAGTTTAACCCTGTGCCGAGTGCAGTGAGGTGTGGTGGTGGGACTGTGCTACCCTGTGCCGAGTGCAGTGAGGTGTGGTGGTGGGACTGTGCTAGGCTCGACTACGACTGGCAGCACGCAAGGAGGAGTTGGAGGAAATTCTTCGTGAGATGGAGCAGAGAATGGAGGAGGAGGAAGAGCGAGTTAACAACACGACAAACGAGAAGAAGAAACTACAAGTGAATGTACAGGACCTCGAAGAACAGTAAGTTGTGTCCAACAGATATCAAGTTTCACAGATTAAACAGTGTGGAGCTGTGGAAGTGTTCATATGTTCATATGTCCAGTACTGTTACTGTTGTTTGCCACAGTTGTTTGTATATTAGTGTTCTATGACACCTAGATAATCACTGTATTGAGTCTGTGTGTAACATATGGAGTTGGGCCAGTGCTGGTTTGGAGTTGCCACGTGATACTTGCCATGCCATGCTGACTATTTTACTCAACTCATTGCCTGCTAAGTAATGAGTTGCTAAATGTCTCATTCATTTTATCCACAACTGTGTACTTAGTTGGAAAAGACTCTCTCAAGATGACTATTGCTGTTTATCTTGGTTGCATGTTTTCACTGACAGGACAGAGTGTAGTTTCTTGCTGTAGACTTTGATGTCGTGAATGGTGATATTCTTAGATTCACTTCACATATACATTTGGACAATTGAAGGGCTCTGTGAAAGAACTGAATAAATTCCACAACTATGAAACTGAGAAACTCACTCGTAAAGCCAGTGACACGGCAGAATATATCGAGTTGTTTGGTTCTTCCGGCTGAGATTGTCATGCACGACGCATTTAATGTTATTCTCTGAACATCCGCCGATATATGCATCATCGTGCATGACAATCTCGGGTGGAAGAACCGAACAACTCCATATAATAGCAGGTTTTCTGCTGCGTCACTGGCTTTACGAGTGATTTTCGTCCGCTGAAAATGTCCACCGATGCGTCGTGCATGACGATCTCGGGTGGAAGAACCGAACAACACGTTGCAATAGATTTAGGAGAGTTGGCTGCAGTCGATTAGAATACGTAGACATTCATTTAATATGTTAACCGAATAATTAATATTTAACTAATAATATTTTAAAACACTCAAATCTGACACTCCCCTTCCACCTGTAAACAGAACATTGGAAATAGAACACCATTGAGTGATGGGTGGAAAAAGAAATATATCGAGATGTTCGGTTCTTTCACGGACCCATTCAATTACTGCAGTTTATTTAATTCTGAATTAATGGACAATGCACATTTTAAATTTGAACTTCTATGTGTCTTTAATGGTATATGTATCTGGAATTGTGATGATGATATGTGTGCATATATACAGGGTGTGCCAAAAAAGTAGTCCCCTGTGATCTCTTGATGATTTAATTTAGTATGATTGTTGAACATATAGTTGCCAAGTTTCATTTGGTATGGCTAATAATGAGAAAGTTACATTAAACTAAATGAGGCTGCCTAAGGAGTTTTGAGTTCTTACTTTTGAGTTGACTAATTTTCATTTATTTCAACAAAGGTGACACCAGCTTGATACTACAGTGGCATGATAGTGGCATTATTTTAGTGGTCAATGGTCATGTATTTGCAAACAGTAGTTAAAGTTGTTTATTAATTTCTGCTTCCGAATTTTATTGAAGTCTTCAACTGACTGCTGCCAGTTGGAGCGATATTCAGCGAGATGCATGGGGCTCTTAATGAAGCTATCCTGTCCTGAGTTTTAGAAATAGGATGAGAAAGTATGTGAAGGCATGTGTGGGGGACATTTTGAGCATTTACTGTAATGCAAAATGTGTTCACATTTAAGGTATTTGAGCTGTATTGAGTTACGACAGTTTGATAACATCAAAACTGCTGGATTGTCATACTACAAGCAGCATAATGTCAGTTCTGCAGATAATGCAACAAAACAGGAGTTGCTACGAAGTGAATGGGTAACTAGTATGTAACAGTTTATGCAGTAGCTCTGTATAGTTGTTAAAAATGATGAAAATTTATATAGGGCTATTTTTTGGCACACCCAGTAGATTGCATAACGTGAGAATAGTATTTTCATTTTTTTTGTTAAGTGATGCTTCTATTAAAAAGTTCTTGTGCTTGTGTGTGTTTGATGCACAATTGTGTGATAAGTAACATTGTGGAAGAATGTTCCTCACATAAGTTGACTGATGACATATAGGTTGGAAACAGAGGAGCAAGCAAGACAGAAACTTCAGCTGGAGAAGGTTGCAGTTGATGGCAAACTGAAAAAACTGGAGGAATCCGTTGCACTTCATGAGGACAGTAACAATAAAGTACGTATCAGTTGAAATATAAGTCTTAAGTGTGAATTTTTTTTATCATAGTTTAGTTTCTGTGTGCTGTCAGAAGCTCATTCCATACACATTTTCAGCTGACACACTGCTGTGGTTTCTGGTGTTCTTGCTAGATGTTCAGAGGTATTTAATTATCGGTGCCACTGTATCATGTCAATCACTTTGTCACAATGTATGTATGAATTTGGGTGTGTGGGTGTGCATGTTAGCATGATGAAATGAAAACTCCTGATTGGAATGACTTGAGACTAGGCACAGTGGTAGTCCTCGACTATGGCGAAGCCTATTGATTTTGGGTTCAAAAGGTCAAGGGTCACGGGCGCAGGGTCCGATAGCCTGCATACTTCAGACTGTCACCGAACCCATGATGAAGAGCCTTTACCATGCCAATAGTACGGTGGTGCTGATTTGCATCTCCACAGAATGCACATTCGTTCTAGTTGTAGCTGTGATAGCAGAGTACACTCATCACTGCTTTAACACTGTTGGTTGGGCGTCTGGAAGGGCGTCTGGCCTGTAAAAAGTTCCACAAAGGTTGCATGTGGGAGACCTCTGTGAGGTAGTGACCTTTGCAAATAATATGGTACAGCTAAGCAATTGCAGTGTGTGTGTGTGTGTGTGTGTGTGTGTGTGCATACGCACGTGTGTATGTGAGCTGTGGCAGAGTTAATTTATTTGATTGATGCATTTGTGGAACATTATACTGTAGTAGTCCAAGGAACTGTTTTCTTTGTGGATGTTGATAACATCGAGATGTTGATGACACTGTTGCTGTGGTTTCTGGATGCTGCAGCATTGCCAATAAAGTTTGCTACCTTGTTTGAAACTGTGATTCTTGGTGAACATTGTAGTTGCTAAAAGAGAAGAAGACTTTGGAAGAACGTTTGAATGATATGGTGTCACATCTTGGTGATGAAGAAGAGAAGGCAAAACAGTTGACTAAGATAAAGACCAAGTACGAAGCCATCATTGCTGATCTCGAAGAACGCCTGAAGAAGGAACAGGAGGTAGACAGCTGTTCATTGCCATGGTCATTCAGTTATAGTACATGTGATCAGCTATTTGTTCTTTAATTAACAAGCCTGGCAGGCACTGCCTATATGGGGTAGCAGAATTTTGAAGAGACTTGATTCCTTGCCATTTCTCATGGCTGACAGCAATTTCCTTGGATTCAGGGGACACCTAATCAGGCAGCTGATTCGCCCACAGTCGACAGCCAATGAGTTGTCCGGCTGTACAGTGGTTTTGCAATGTTCCCTGTGTGTAGTGAGGACATTGGAGAACCAGAGAACCATGTTACGCTAGTGCTGCTGTGTGCAAGCTTTATGGCTGTACATACCATGCCCCCCAGTGTCTCTGTATGGGCGCCCAACCTGGGTTCATCTTACAGCTAGTCCTAGGCAGAACTAAATCCTGACTAGTGACCACGGTGACCTGGAGGTCCCAGGTTGGACCTCCAGGAGGTCTCCGTGGTCACTACAGTCCATGATGTCCCAGGTTGGACTTCCAATTGAGGGGTCGTACCAGCAGGCAGGCAGTTAAGCCTCACTGAGATGTCCTCCTTTTCACCCCAAAGCGACTATCTGGTGTCTGGGCATCACCAGCATAGGCCTCTGATTACAGGGTTATCATATCAACCAGCTTTTGAGAGGACTGTTAACAGCAAACTCTCAGCAGCCTCCCCATATGATCAACTAATTGATTTCAATCATTGTACAAGATTAGTATTTATAAGTATTTATTTACATTGGTACATTTGTGGATATATCTATACATTTATTTGCAGTCTGCAGAATGCAGTGCCAAGAAGCCTTCTGAAATTGCCAAGTGGTTACCTGATTCATTTAGAGCAGTGAACGGCTGTAGTCACCCAACTATGCCAGCTGCTTGTCTGGCTAATTTGATCCAGAATTCGCTACTTACTGAAGCATGCCATAAAAAAAAATTAAAGTCCTTTGATCTGTTTTGTGATTGAAGTCAGCTTTGATCAGTTAGCAAATCATGCCAGAGCTGAATTTGGATAACAGGATCAGATGTCTTTCCGTTTATCTTCAGTCTCTGTCATGCACAGTGTATACCTATTATCATTATAAATGCATATGTCAAAAGTGAGTTTAAAATGCAACAGTTTTTGTTGCTGTTGTCAGGCACGACAAGAACTGGAGAAGATCCGACGACGACTCGAGGCAGAACTTGCGGACTTGCGTGAGCAGTTGAATGAGAAAAGCTCACAACTGGAGGAGCTGCAGGCACAGATGAACAAACGTGAAGAGGAGCTACAGCGGGCTCTGAATCGGTCAGTGAAATCAACATACACGTGTACACAGCATAAACTAACCAGTGTTTGCTTCCCTCTCACAGCAGAATTTTGTTTGACATTAGGTATCTTCTGCCAATACACTAACTTTTCTCTGATTGTTCTGTGTTGTCACAGTGACACTTAGCACGATGTTTGCTCAGTTATGAAGTGTGCCTGTAGTAAAGTAAAGTACTGAAGTAAAACAATTGTGAAAGTTGAAGGCTTTGTGATATGATTGACTTGACTCAGGCGTGATAGACATAGATTACAGTCATATGTAAATGACGTTGTAAATTTCAAAAATTTTAATATAGAACCACAGGAACAGTCATACTGGACTGAATACCTGAACACTTGATGATAATTATGATTGCAATGTGTGCAGGGTTGAGGAGGAAGTAAGTGGTAAAACCTCAGTAACAAAGCAGGTTCGTGAACTACAGTCTCAGCTGCAGGAGATTCAGGAAGATTTTGAGGCTGAGAAAGCTGCTCGACACAAAGCCGAGAAACAAAAGCGAGATCTTGGCGAGGTCGTTATTCATTAAATTTTCATCATTTCCTGTATTTTTGAGCTGCTGAAGTACGTTGACAGTTTGAACTAAAAAGACACTTTTTAAACTGCATGCATCCCCCTTCAAGGGCTTGGATGGGCGGCATGTAAAGTGGGACTTTTCTGGAGTGTGGGAGCAATTTTGGCCTGGTGCCTTTAATGACGTCACCTGTGACTTATATGGGAGCCAGTAGGATGTGAATCTGGGTTCACAGGTTGAGAATCCTTCACTAATAACCATTGAGCCATGGCTGCTGCTTGACGTTTCTTTTCGCAAGTGATTTCACTGCAGCATTCAGTAGCCAATGTGGCAGCACAGTGATCGGCAGAGTGAAGCACAACTTCATACTGGAATCTGAACGTGACTCCACACTGTGGTTCATTATCTGTACATCACTGTCCATTCAGACTAGGTTCCATTTGTGAATATTGGCAGCTCAACGGCCCTGTCCAGTGTGGAAACAGTTTAATGTTGAACATATTGGTCAATGGAGATCAAGGCCTGTAAGCCACATAGTGGGAATGGATATAACACTCCATTGACCTCAGAAGCCAATTGGCCGATATCTTGCCAGTTGACTGAGATGTGACGTCTCCTAGATCCAGATCGGATCATATTGGCTTTCTTAGACAAAGAAGCAAATGGTTGGGAAAATGCTAGAATAGTGGCCAAACTGAGTTTATACAGTTTGCAACAGATTGTAACATGCAGCATTTTTGTGCTGGGTGGTGGTATTTGGAGAAACAGAAGCTCGTTGACTTGGCTAAACAGTTAAGATTTCAATATTCCAAGCAGCACCAGTTGCTTTAGAGGAACAAACAGTGGAACAGTTCTTCAGGGTCAACAAACATGGATACAAACGTGAATCTGAACGTGACTCCACACTGTGGACAAACCCAGACTGCTTGCAACTGTATAATATTTGTGTACTGTGAAAATTTGACGTGCACCACTTTGAAGTTTTAAAAACTTATTTTACCATTAAGTATATACATTTTACTGAAGTAATACAGTTGATTGTTGAAGGTGCCGGTAAATTTATCTGATTCTTGTTGTCTCTAATTTAACCAGTTGTTCTCGAGTAAGCAGCTGATATTATTTGCTTTGCTGGTTGGTTGGTGAAATAGGAACTGGAAGCACTGAAGAGTGAGCTAGAGGACTCGCTGGATCAGACAGCCGCACAGCAGGATGTACGTAACAAGCGCGAGCAGGAAGTCGTGCAGCTGAAGAAGGCTCTCGAGGATGAGGTAAAGAGTCGAGATGTACAGCTGCAGGAACTACGACACAAGAACACACAGCAAGTGGAGCAGGTCAATGTCGAACTGGACAATGCAAAGAAGGTAACATTCATTTTATTTCTGTTATTGTTGCATGCAGTGCTCTAAGTTACTAACGGTGCATTTCTTGCTTGGCATAATGTTTTAAGAAAATTTTCAGCATTCTACAATGATCACCTCACACTGATAGTGTAGCATATTGACATGTGTGGACTAGATTTATGGAAATTAAAAGTTTTTCACTTAGTTATAGCAGTTAACTAATAGCAAGTTAAATGCAATTTATGACATTACGAATTTACTAATACTAATACTACTATGACTCTGTAAAGTGCCCCTGCATCGTTCGCTTGACAGCGTCACTTAAATCAGTACATTGTTACTACTACTACTAATAATAATAATACTATCACAGATGCATTTTGCTGAAATATTGTATTGTTTGGTTACATGTTTGTTTTCACTTTAAACGTATTGTGTCCTCTTTTGAAAACTGGAATTTATTTTTGGTCATATAAGGCTACAGTTACAGTTACAGATTACATTTATTCTGTGCACAAACTTTATCTAACGATGCAGTCGGAGACGTGACTTGACAGCAGGTGCTACTTCTCCATGAGCTGGCAGAAATAATGTATCTCATGTTGCAATGATGCAGCTTGTGTAGTAACCCATTCCAAATGCATTGTCTGGCCATAGAAAAACGACAAACTCAAAATAAAGTGTCAGTGTAGGAATGCTTAACAAATCCATATTGGAAGAATGCAGAGCTCTGACTGGTTCATACGACTTTAATGTTCAGTTCATTAGTGAGGAGGGCAGTATCCACATGCAGTGCACATCGAAGCCGAGTATTCAGTCAGTGTGTGTGTGTTTGTGGCAGGCAAAAGTTGTACTGGAGAAGGCAAAGCAGCAGCTGGAGACACAGAATGTGGAATTGGATACTGAGCTGAAGCAGGTGTCAGCAGCACGCCAGGAGTCTGATCGTAAACGTAAACAAGCCGAACAACAGTTTCAGGAAGCATCGTTGAAACTTGCTGAGCTCGAGAAGACACGAGGTGATCTGGGAGAGAAGGCTTCTAAGTACCAGGTCCGTTGCTTTTCACTGTGTGTTCTGTTTATTTAATTGTGATGGTTTGATAGTGTTGCTGTTATTGGGATCAGCAGCATTAAATCAAATTCACTATTTACAGTTGATCAGTTGATTACTTGATTAACTTTGTCCACAATTGAGGATTTGGATGTTCACAGCATATTAAAAGTTATTTCTGCAGTTTAGTACAGTTTTGTTATACTGGACCTTGTGAACCATAGAAATGTTGAGGCATTGATAGGAAAAACTGTTAATTGAATTTACAAGTGCACGCACTGCGTGGATGTAATTTGTTGATGTGAAACAGAGAGTTATAGCTGTGACTGTGTGCGTGCTTACAGACAGAGTTGGAATCAGTGCAGGCAGCGTGCGAGAAGGCTGACAGCCGTGCAACACAGCTGTCTAAGCAGGTGTCAAACTTCGAGTCACAGCTGGCCGAGGCACAGGAGAACATCCAGGAGGAGACGAGGCAGAAGCTTGCGGCATTGTCACGCCAGCGGCAAGCTGAAGATGAGGTGGCAAACCTGAAGGAGCAGTTGGAAGAAGATGAAGAAAGAGACAAGCAGCTGGAGAACAAGATCACTTCACTGACGTTGCAGGTCCGTTGCATTGTATCAGTGACTGTTGGTTTAAATAGAAGTCACACTAGAAGATTGCACTTGAGTACACCACATTAATTCAATGCGGACCACACCCTCTGACTGTATCTGTGATTGCCTGACCCGGAAGTTTTTTTATAACATGATCAGCCCCTGCACTGACATTAAGCATCCCAGTTACCATTTTGTGAGTTAAAACAGCCTCAGTTTGGAGACACTGATCAGCCTCAGAATCTGTTAATAGATGTCGCCTGCAAATCACTATATGAGTAATGAAATTTTTGGCCTCAAAGTATCTTTAATGCCTGCTACAGGTTATGTTTTGTGGCCAGTAGTTCACAAAATCTGGGAAGGTTAGTTAATTAGTATGTTGTAGCCATGATCTTTTATGAATTTGTTTGACCCTTAGCATTTGTAGTGCTACATTTTCACAGCTAGTTATATCAACACAAAAATTTAAGTAAACTCATTCATTAACAGTTAATACGTGTTTTATGGGTCAGCTGTTTTTGGTTGGGCTTGAAAGGAAGAGTATGTAACATGCTGCAGCAATATTCAAAGGTTATTAAGGTGATTTCTGAGAGACCCAACTTAGCGATTTCCAAGTGAACCTGGGTTAGCCGGTTGCCCCCTTAATTCTCCTTCTCCATTTATTCCTGGACTGTGCATCCTTTTGGGACAGGCCTAAACTTTCCATGTCATTCTTAACACAATCCCACCAGGTC
>Ga0049107_10000468_pt1 | contig 12153 bp, 13 predicted proteins | sample WorMetilPIANOSA1_FD_61187 | JGI IMG/M metagenome (GOLD analysis project Ga0049107, IMG submission 61187) | Marine gutless worms symbiont microbial communities from Max Planck institute for Marine Microbiology, Germany - Olavius ilvae PIANOSA.1 | ecosystem: Host-associated > Annelida > Digestive...
ACTATTGCACAATAGGAAACTATATGTAACATGTGGAATGGTACCATGTTTGTTGACCTCGACTGACCGCTAAACGCGTCGAGCCTGTTGTCAGCATCAGCTGAGCTTCTTGTTATAAATTCTGCTGGTTGTTATCTTTTCTGCGAGCTGTGTCTACACTGACATTCTGTGCATCATCTGTTCCTCCAGTCGGAGAGTGCAATAATGTAAGAGACCTGTAGAACTTCCAGACTTTTGGCCACCGAACAGCCCTGGCCTCAGTACATTTCATTACAAAATCTGGGGCAGCGAGTCTACCACAAAAAAACGCAGGATGTGAATGATTTGAGGCGGCATCTGTTTGATGCGTGAGTTGGAGTGTAACAGAGCGTTATTGACGATGGCATTGATCAGTGGCGCAGACGTCTCCATGTGTGCATTCAAGCAACAAGATGAGTTTTAATATTCACCGCGACATAAATTAGCAAAAACATTATTAACTGTAATAAATTAAGTTAAAATGTATTGTTAAACGAGACAACTGTTCCAGATTGTCGGTAGTTTCCTGATATTTACATTTCACAAGGTAAGGTATAGACACCTTTAAGGTGTGATGGACCTTGAATGATCATTTATTACACGATCTCTGCTGAGTCCGAGGGTGAAAAAATTTTGAAAATCGGTCAACATTTGCCAAAGTTATGGGCGATTAAGTATGGGGTCGTTTTTTTATGAAACATGGTGTATAATCATAAAAATCATAATCATAAAAAACAATTTGTAACTCGCACAAAGTCAATGGATAAAACATTGAATCGGAGGTGCAGGCAGTCACTAGGGCCAAACAGCATACTAAAAAGCATTATTAAAATAGAAGCTTTTCAGCTGACGTTTAAAAGAAACATAAAATGTACATGCACAAATGTCTGCGGAAGTGAGTTCCATACAGTAGGTGCGGCAACGTGGAAACAACGTGTACCAAATTAAGTTTATGTGACGGCACATATAACAAGTTGGACTGACTGGAACGTAAACTGCAACCAAGTACATAGTTATGAAGTAAACACAACAGATACAATGGTGCGTTGTTGCCAGCATTGAAAGCCAGTAATGCGAGCTTAAACTTTATACGGTACTGAGCAGGTAGCCAGTACAGATGACACAACATATCGGTAGAGTGGCTGAACTTAGACGCCGAAGAACCGAGAACATGAGGGCGTTCTGCATTCGCTGAAGGCAATGAATATATTTTTCGCAGAGATTCCATACAGCACTGAGTTGGCATAGTCGAGACATAGGTAATGAATGAGCAAGTGATGGTTTTCACTACTTCATCGGTAATGACCAGCCGTATGTGTCGCAAGTCACGGATGTGATAAAAAGCAGACTGACAAATTTCACTTACTTGACTATCTATCCATTGTAAGATGATTATCAAGAGTGACTCCCAGAATTTATATCTTTTCTTTCAATGTAGTAGTGGTGTCTGCGACATTAACCACTGTGATGTCCATATAACTGTTAGCTCGCTGCCGGGTGTCAAAAAGAATGCAGCCAGTCTCGTCAGGATTGACGGCCAAACCGTTTAGGCAACACCAGTAGTAAAGGTGTCTGAGACAAGATTCTAAATTATGAGTAGAGGTGGAGCTATCGTTTAGGGACAGAGCAATGTACAACTGAGTGTCATCTGCATACTGCTGTTGTAAGACAGAGTGTGCAGAGGCAATGGCTGCAATAGGCGACGTGTATATATCGTACGAATACCTCCGCAAACCTGCTCAAGTATTCAGTCATGAACTATCTCTAGTGTGCAGTAGATCAAGGATGAAAGAAGAAAGAAAATCTTGCACAGATGGCAAGAGCATTAGAGCATATCCTTTTTGCTTGGAACCTTCAGCTAGCACACGACACAACGTCAGTCTCATCACCAGCTCAGTCAGCAGCCAGCATCTTTAATACGCTGCTATCACTCCTGGTAATGGGGCTTACTATTACACAGAATTCGACGCTGTTTCCCTAGAGGTGACCATAACTGCCACTGCTCGTTGCACAATAACCATAAATGCCATGCTTAGGTTAGCAGAGAGATAAAGTTTACCTGCACAAAGGTGTTATTCTAGTGGAAAACTGGAAAACCACAGTGGGCAACTGATAAAGTGTCCCCAAAACCAATGACAATGGCTGTCAACTATGAGGAAGAGCACGGAATCAAGTCTCTTCAGAGCATCTGCTCCAGATACAGACATCATCTGATGGGATCATCATGGAATAAGTTACTCATCTGCTGCTAACTGCATTCAACAGAGAATAACTTCACTAGTCAACATTAAAGCACTATTATAAAGCCACATTAAATGACAAAGGTTTGATCACACCGATTTACTGAAACTGTCGCCGTTACTAACCGGTTTTGAAGCATTCATCGAAGCATCTAATGACGTAGCTGTCCAGCTCTGTTCGATCTGTATTCCACTCTGCTCCTTTGCCACCTGACACATTGCACAAATTTTCTACACTGGATTCAAAAGGGCTCTGGTGACATGTTGAAATATCTCAAACATGTCCATGCGTGGCCCATACCAACAAGCTTAGACAAACACCATTGCAAAAATCTTGATTCAAGTCATTTACTTTCTAGCCAAAAATAACTTGCTAGATATGATTAAAACCAATGTCATTAACTTCCTTCATATGCTCACGTGTACACACACACACACCATTTTAACGGCCATTTTTCCAGATAAACATGGGTTAGCCAGTTGCCCCCTTAATTCTCCTTCTCCATTTATTCTTGAACTGCACATCCATTTGGGGCAGGCCTAAACTTTCCATGTTATTCTTAACACAATCCCACCAGGTCTTTTTCGGACGTCCTCTCTGTCTAATTCCTTCAACCTCCCACGTTATACAAAGCTTGACCCAGTCATTAGCATCTTTTCGTTCAACTCGTCCAAACCATCTCAACCTACTCTTTTTGATCATCAAACTGACTGGTTCCAATCCTAAGAGTTCTCTGAGTTCTTTGCTTTTCTTCCTTTCATTCAGTTTAACCCCACACATCCATCTGATCATATTCATTTCAGTGCAATTCATCTTAAATTCATGCTCTACTTTCATAGGCCAGGTCTCACTGCCATGCATCAGACAACTCCTCACACAAGTAGCGTATTCCTTGCATATGTTCACGTGTACAGTGGAACTTTTTCTAAATCACCAGAGCAAGGTTTGGCCAGATGCCCTTCCTAACATCACCAGTGATTCACATGATAGCTAAAACTGAATCTGGGTCTGGCAGGTGACTGGCCTTAACAGTGATTAGCCGGTTTAGGTTTAGTTTAGGCCTGTCCCAGAAGGATGCACAGTTCAAGAATAAATGGAAAAGAATTAAGGGGGCAACCGGCTAACCTTGTGATATGATTAAAACAAAGACTGCGTTTCCTTATCCTCTACAAACACAGCAGCCCATGAAGGCATAACATTAACAGACTACATGAAGAACAGGGCCGACTATTCCCTTTCATGTTTTAAAAACCTTAAAAATGTTGCAGTCACTGTTAATGTCTAAGATGGTTAAATGACATTTTTACGGTCTGGATGACCAATCAACACTGTCAGAGTACCACAGGCACAGCCAAACATAAGTGAATCATAAATGATGTTTAGTGTAGCAGAAACGCGTTGGTTGCAGTTGCGATACATTAAGCCCAGTTAGTTCTGGGATGGGTGACTGCCTTCGGGCAGGTAAACTGTCCCACTGTGTAACCAACCACCTAGGCAAACTCAGCCTTCTATCCCTCTTGGGTCGGTAAATGAGTACCAGCTATAGCTGGGAAGGCAAAGGCAGGTATAGCTCATTCCGATTGAGGACTGAACGAGTGGGTGTGCAGGAAAAACTGTGAGATCCCTTGAGAACATGTGCCACACGTGAGCACTTCTGAGGTGACGATTCAAAAAAGGCGCTATATCAAATGTATGTATCTTTACCTTTACCTTTACTTACAAAAAATGATTAACGAAGTGTCTACACACAGCTAGCCATATGCACAGCAGGTAATGTAGCTGGCTATACACATGGCTGACCCTAACAAGGCTGAAATAATGTCGAACTGTGAAAAGGTGAGAGACTAACCATTCTGTTGGTAAATTCATGGTACATGTACATGGTTAAGGTTAGGGTCAGCCATGTGTAGAGCCAACTCGGGTACTGCTGTTCACATGGCTAGCTGTGCGTACAGCATCATTCAATGATTAAACTACATTAACAAATCTCAATCAACGGCCATTTTCCAGGTCAATCCGGGTAAGCCAGTACCAGAATGTCTCCATTCTGGATTTTATTGGAGTTACCGATGATGCAGGTGGTGGTGACAGCTATAAGACGTGCAAAGCTCAAGCCAAATCGTCACCATCAACATACTAACACCCAAACATTTTTGCAGGCCCAATGCCCTTACTGTCACCCAACCAACAGCATTTGAGCACTGAAGGGAGAAAGTATCACATTCCATAGACTTGCTCTCTCCAAGCTCACCTGGGGGTCTTCCATCCTTGTCTTGACCACTAAAGGAGGCTCCTAGTTACCTCGGGGGTTGCCAAGCGTCTTGTCAGCCCTCTGACGCCAGTATGCAAACAACTTGGCACACAGTAAAATACAATCCAGCTTAACCACATGATACTGCTAGCCAGATACTGCAAACTTGTCAGCTGCACACAGCATTTAGCATATTCATGTGTGAGGCACAATCATATACAGCAAAACATCAAACAGCAACCAAAATCTGATTGAAACTGAAAATAAATGCACTCTGTTACAACTAAAACAGCACACAGCATAGTACATTACTTATGCCAAGGATCCAGATATCTTACTCTGAGATCTCATGCATGCTATTGATTAAATAGTAAAGAAGAAATATTTGCTCTTCACTTGTGGTGTCAACTCTTAATTTGCAATTGTCATAATTTTCTGAGCACAGTCACAACATGACCTGGAAATTTCCATAAGGTTAACATATCTGCTCATAGTTAGTTAGTTAGTTCGTGTTTTATGGCACTTTCAGCACAAATAAGCTATATCATGCCATAGAAGTACGAAATATATCACATAGGGCCGGGGAGAACACAAATATCATGCAACAAAATAACAAAAGAATACAATAACCAACACAATCATAAGCTCTCTTTGGCCTGGGGTTTATGGAGATGATCCCCTCGCCACGGTTATGCTTCCTCAGAGGGGTCTTTCTAGTCAATCACTTAGCAAGTAATGACAACTTAACTAGAACAACCAAAAGACAGAACACATACCAACACAAATTAACAATACATAAAAAGGGGCCCTAATAAGCAAAAATACAATGAAAGCATGCTAAGATATAAAACAAAAACTAGAAAAGACCTGGTTTAGCCTTGTACGACACCCGGCCAGGAAATGGAGCGGGTCTATTCTTACAACCCCGGAGCCCGCAAGGGGCATATCTGCTCATAAAATGTCATTGCAATTTATCCATAAAAAAACATAATCATAGGTAAGCTCCTTGGTAGCGGCAATTAAAGAAACAGTAGCAAGTTGCAATCCAACAAATGCAAATACATTTCAAACCAAAAGAAAATACAGCAATTGGCATGAAACAAAACAACCAGACAAACCTTAAATAGATGTTCAAATGAACTACCAAATGATTTTCGTGCAAAATTGAAAAATCCGTCAAACTTCGACAACTTTGTCTTTGGTGGATCAATCAGAACAAACTGTCCAACACCATGCATTGAAACAACATAAAATAAGCAAAACCAGATGCTTCATTTAGAAATGACAAAAAACAACAAGTACACTTTAAACATTGTTACAAGCACTGCTTAGGAAACCAGAAGCTCAGCTCTTGCAAACAAAAACAAAATGATTCACATTATTCAGCAAAGTTTTACAATTTTCTGAGTACCAGTATAAAAATAAACAAAAATGGTCTCTCTCTCTCCGTTTTAATGGCCATTTTCCAGGTGAACCTGAGTTAGCCGGTGTTTATTGAAGCAAAGGATGATGGGAGGTGGTGGTGACAACTGGACTACTGGAGCTATAAGTCGTGCAAAGCTCCAGCCAAATCATCACCACCATCAAACCAACATCCAGTTTTTTTACAGGCCGGATGCCCTTCCTGTCGCCAACCAACAGTGTCAAAGCACTGAAAGGAAAAATATCACATTCCATGGACTTGCTTACCCCAAGCTCACCTGGGGGTCTTCCAACTTTGTCTCTGACCACTAATAGCTCCTGGTTGCCTTGGGGAAGGGTTGCCATGCCTCTCATCAGCCCTCCGATGCCAGTACCCCTCAATGTCACATTTCCATTGCACACATTATCTTCACAGTCTGTATCAAACGTTTTTCTTGTCTCTCACTCTTGTCACCTTAAACGACCTTCAGCAGCCAGATGGCCACAATGGCTCTTGCAAAAGTTTCTGTCAATGTACAGTTTTATTAATACCATATAACAACACCACCGACTTAACGACCGGTATTCCAGGACAACCTAAGTAAGGAGGCACCAGAATGTCAAACCATTCTGGATTTTGCTGCAGCAAGAAACGACAAAGGCTGCAGTGGTGCCAAAGACACTCTAAGATGTGCAAAACTCCAGTCAGATCAACATCATCATCATCAGGCTGGATGCCCCTCCTAATGGTGTCAAAGCACATCTCGTCATTTTACAAACTAACAATATAGCTAGAAGGAGCTTGGACAGCACAAACCTTTGCGAAGGTCAAAGGTCAGACGGGTCATTAAATGTCCTGCCTTGGCAGAGGTTTGCAATCTACAAGTGCGTCTAGTTTAAAAAGTTGTAAATTTAATCTTGTTTTGGACGTGCTTTACTATGTTTAGACATTTACAGAATAATGTTAAATTGATCAGACTAAATTTTACTATAATTTTGGACGTGATCTGGTATTCAATAAATATGCAAAAAGCTGACATAGCAAAATGCTCATCAATGTGTATCATACATTGATTGATCTACGTAGAACACTCAACAAAACATCAAACATCAACTGAAAGTATTCAGTAAGCTGTTCACACCAATGCATCCATAAGCCGAAATGAAAAAGCAATGTAACAAAAAATGCACATATCTACACAGAAATCAAAAGAATAATAAAGGAAAATGGTGCGGAATTATATGCAGCACAACAACTACAAGAGATGGTAACAAACATCATATTTGCCATGCGTCGAGCGGCCGGCATCTCCGAGGTGGACATGTTCACGCTGCTTTGCTTCACTCAGTTTCAACAACCGTGCCATCATCACCTCATTCCAGTCTTGTTCCCACCAATCAATTGTAGCCGACGACTGCATCAACCACATGCCTCGGAACATCATTTTTTTACGAAGTAAAAATGATTAAGTGGCATAACTTTTACTTTTTCCATACAATAATAGTTACACTAGCATTGTTATCAACTAAATGATTTTCACAACCAAACAACCACTGCTTTACAGCGAGCCAGTACTTGAAACAAATATCTTAGCATACACTATAAGGTTTACTGCTCCTGTCCGCCATCCGCTGCTGATTGACTTACATCGAGTGAGTGAGTGCGCCAATGTCATCTCGACCTGCATGAAATCCAACAGACTGCAACTCAACATGGATAAAACCGAGATCTTATGGTATGCAACAGGTGGTCGTTACCATCACCAGATGGCACCAGTCTATCTTATAGTGATGAGCGACCCGGTTTCTGCCTCCGCTAGCCGAAGTCATCTTCGTTCCGCAGCACGCGGCGATTTGGCGGTACCTCGATCTTGAACAACTTACGGACAAAGAAATTTTTCCGTCTCTGGTCCATCACTGTGGAACTCGTTGCCGCTCTCAGTTCGTGACCCATCTCTGACAATGAAGCAGTTCTGCACACATCTGAAGACTTTTCTCTTTCACCGAGCATATTGTACTTAGCATAGCGCCTTCGTGACAGTTTAGGCTGTAAATAGTTGCGCGGACATAAATTTACTTACTTACTTACTTACCATCAGCTACCTACTTCTGCAGTACTGATCGCTGGCGTTCGTATTACTCCAGCGCTGTTTGTCCATGATTTGGGCGTGTACATCGATGCTGACCGTCGATGCTGACACATGTTCAGCAAACTGTATCATGCTGTTTCGCTGCTCTACGTCAGCTGTGACAGATCCATCAATGCGTGCCAGCGACCACGTTTCAGACGCTGGTCGTCGCTCTGGTGCACTTCCGGCTGGACTACGGCAACAGCGTGCTGTCAGCATCCCAACCTACCTCTTGCGCCGACTCCAGTCGGTGCGAAACACGGCGGCATGGCTTATCTTTAACCTGAGGTGCTCCACTCGCATAACTGATGTGCTCGTCAGCGGTCACTGGCTGAGGGTCCCAAAGCACATACAATACAAGGTTGCCGCACTGGCTTACAGCATATGGTACGGTATAGTAGAGTTTAACGTCCCACTCGACATAGTACAGGCCATTTCGGAGACGGGGGGCCCTGAGCAGTGATGTGCATCTGTCATTCAGTAATGGAGGGCCAGCGACATAATAACCCCCTTAACCCGCGTTGCTTTTGTTTACAACGGCCCAAAAGGGACGGAACTAGCTCCTAACCCAAGCTATAGTGGAGGCAGCTAAAGCTCTAGGAGGCTCATTTAAATTAGTTACGCTAACACTAAAAACTGTAAGGGAGATGACTCAACTGCCCAGGGAAACATAAAAGAATGGGGACACACAAACAAATCAAAAAGCACAAATGGACACATAAAACACAAACCTAGGTCAAATTCACACACAAAAAAACACACTCGGTCCAACTGGGCTGTATGAACTGGTCCTGGTAGCTGTGCACACGGAAAACTTACAATGTACAGCCTAAATGCCAGGGACCACTTCAACTGCTCTCCCCCTCCTTTCCCATGACCAGCACCACTAAACAGATGCGGCCAAACGGAAAAGGGGGTGACTGGCTTACAGAGTTCTTCATGGTAGTGCACCATGGTACCTGGGACACATGCATCACCGACATTCCTGGTTGATGGACCCTCCATTCACAAGTGCCATCTGTCAAACTCCCCACTGTTGGCAGCCAAGCTTTCCGGCTGCCGCTTCCTCCATCTGGAACTCACTCCCAGAAAACGTCGTCAGTGCAACTACTCTAAAGTCATTTCAACATCATCTGAAAACCTTCCTGTTCCGGCACTCATTCCCGGACATTCTTCTATAGTTAACACTTCCTAGTGGTCCTAGCAGTAATGACGATTACTTAGGCCACTCTAAAAATTATGACTGATTGATTGATTGACTGGTCAGCAATGTCCTTTCCCTGGACAACCCAGGCAGACTGGGACAAGAAACGACTGGACATACTAACCCACAATATCATCATCCTTTCCAATTCCCTTGATCAGTCTTTTCCGTATACTCCTAACCTTTTTTATGTTCAGCTATATTTACACAATTGCCTCAATTACCTCCTTCCAAGTTCTCTTACATCAACTGCTAGGATTAACAACCTCAACCTCATAATCCATAATGCGTACACTGTTTCACTCACTGTCATCCTTCCATAACACACAACCATACCATTTTAACCTATTACCAGGGTTTCTTTTAACTCATTCTGGAAATGGGTAGTGTTACCCCAAGCTCTGAAAAATGGGTAATGCTACCCCGTATGCTAACAAAACATGGGTAGCTTGCAGCGACAACAAAACAGTTTTTAATAATCACGAAACATGCACTAAATGTATGTAACAATGAACAATGTGGTCACTTATACACAAAAATACCATACAATAAATACTGTCTACATTGAATACAAATCAGTTGTCACTTACAGTCAGTCTCATTCAGGTTTCTTTTAGCTCGTGCCAATTTGTAATACGTAATGCTATGCATTGACCCAGGATAAAAATGCATTGTGTTACACATCGTTGGCCATAAAAATGCGTAATTTTTCTACCTTATTGTGCGAAATGCGAGGTATGTGTACTAAAAGAAACCCTGCCTATTACGTTGTAATACAACCTGCCATCCTGGTCTCTCTCTGAATTACACTTATGCATGGACTGGGTCGCTTAAAGCCTAGTACACACCATCCCTTATGAGAGCAGTCAGTTGAGGGAAGGCTTTAATGAGCCCAGAATGTGGCCTGAAGCCCACAGGACTTTCACAGCAAGACCTGTCCTGTGTTCATACGACAATATGAATCCCGAGTCTTGTCACATTGCAGGTATCGAGAAAATCAGCAGTATGTAGTATGTGACACACAAAAAACATAAAAATCTTAAAATGTAAGATTATTTCTGCAGCATCCTCAATGTTATACTGCATCAACATAACCACTACAATGTCAATTAGCATTATAGTTTTAGTTGTCCAACTACTGGAATCACACTAACTGAAGTTCAGTGAAAGAGATACATGGCTCTGATAATACTTTACCTCTATGTTAGCTAATATTTCTAACTGATCTTGATCAGTCAGCTGCAGGATACGTTGTTTCAGTGTTTCATGAAGCTGACCAGCAGACATCTCTACAAATGTCATTAATAACAGCATACAAACTAGTAACAAATACTGGTAAACTACTACTCGTCTCTTCAGTGCTCTGACTCTTGATTGGACGACTGGAAGCACATACAGCCTGTAAAAATCTTGCACTTGCCATCCCAAAGATTCTTCTTTGTGAGGGTTTTTTGCGATCTGGCCAAATTTGGAGTGATCTCCAGAAAAATATGCCAAGTAAACAACAAATGAAAGTTGTTACTTATCAGCAAATACTGTCAGTGAAAGAATTATTATTCTGGTCTACATCCAAAGTTATCATAAAAATAACTGGTACTTGTTTCTAAGACGTGGTGTATACAGGCAATATTAGAATCTAAATTTGACTTTGTTTCAGTGTGGCACTGCAGACTTTCTTATAATATCACAAAGATTCTGGAACATAAAAATGCATAACTCTGCAATACCATAAAACAAAATTGCAGATTTTATGGTTCAAAATGGATCTTGCTAACAATATAAATACCATCACCAACATGTTTAAATACTTCTTATTATTTGTAAAATCTTCAACATGAACATAGCCATCTTACTATCAACAAACTGGCAGAACTTGTGGAACTGATGCATTGGACATAGCTCACAGACAATCAGGTTCTTGCTTGTATTCTGCTGAAATGCAGACTGAAATGCTTGTTTTAATGTAAGCATAACTTCTGCCACCTACACATTAAACACATTTAGACATCTTAATAAAAGTTTCCCTTCAGTGCTTTGACACTGTTGGTTGGGCGTCAGGAAGGGCATCCGGCCTGTAAAAAGACTTGGTGTTGGTTTGTTGGTGGTAATGATTTGCTTGGAGCTTTGCACGACCTATAGCTCCAGCTGTCACCACCACTTCCATCATCCTTTGATTCAATAAACACCGGCTAACCCAGGTTCACCTGGAGAATGGCTGCTAAAACGGAGAGAGAGAGAGAGAGACAGCTTAATAAAAGTGAACAGTTTAGCAATACGTACCACTAAGTTAAGTAAGTAATATTAATTAGACGTATCAAATGCATATCAAATGCAAACATTATAGAACAGTACATTTGTAGTAACAATATAAAAATAAAATTAGAAAAAAATTCTAACAACACATTTCTTTTTATAATTCTTTTTAAGAAAAACTGCTATCAAATAAGTACATAATTACATTTAACTACATAATTGAAATATACAGTGAACGAAAATATTGTCAGTGATGGCAATATTCCCAGAAATTGTTATCACTTTCTAACGATAATAAACGAAACATAATACGAACCACTGATTCAGAAGCACAACAAAAGACATAGCAAGTAAAATTTCCAGACTCCGGGTCACGAGATATGAACCCAAAATGTTCTGGGTTTGCAATACCCTACAGCAGAAGTAACACATACATATGCAAGGAACATTTCTTTCGCATCACTTGTATTATAAGCAATGCACGCTAAACTACAGTAACTACTTCATTGATCTGAAAACCACAGATAGATACTCTACCTGATTTCCATTTTACTATCTTATCATGCAGACTTTCCTCACTCTCTGCCATCAAGATCAAGTCATCTGCATACAGTAATTCTAGAGGCAAACCTGCTCATAGCTCTCTGGAAATCATT
>Ga0049107_10000469_pt1 | contig 12144 bp, 8 predicted proteins | sample WorMetilPIANOSA1_FD_61187 | JGI IMG/M metagenome (GOLD analysis project Ga0049107, IMG submission 61187) | Marine gutless worms symbiont microbial communities from Max Planck institute for Marine Microbiology, Germany - Olavius ilvae PIANOSA.1 | ecosystem: Host-associated > Annelida > Digestive...
TACTGTATGGGATCGAAATTTCTTATAAATTATTTACGCCAGAAGTGGTGTGACCTTCAAAGTCTGTTCGTGGCACCACGTTTGGGCTGTGCATGTGCACAGCCCAGTTGTGGGCTATGGCGTACCACGCTATCAGATGCTGTCTATAGCCAGTTAGCTGCGGGCCACAGCCCACCTCAGTGACAGTCACTATGCTGCAGTTTGAGACTCTTAGCACAGCTGGTGTAGATGTCTCCTCTGCCCCCTCCGCCCCGTCGCTCAAGCCAATCTTGGTCTACAAACACCTGTATGGTCATTAACAGTAAGAAGACAAAAGAAATGAATTCAAATGATTCTTGGTACTGCCAACAAAAGTCCACCTCTTCTTACTGTTAGTAATAGCCCGGTTGAAAGAGTTACATGTTTTAAATTACTAGATATGTTACATTTGTAATAATCTCAGATGGGATGCACATGTTGATGCTTTGTGTTCTAACGTTGCATCAAGATTGTACTTTCTTTAGTTAGTCAAACATTCTGGATTGTCAGCCGATGATCTCTTGTGTTTCTATAAATCAGTTATTCGCTCTGTTTTGGAGTATGGTTCAGTTGTATGGCATCATCGCCTCACATTCTCAAAGTGATAAACTGGAGGCCTTGCAAAAACGTGCTGTCTGCATAATTCTCTACCCTCTTACTCTACCAGTACCATACATAACTGCCCTTGGATATCTAAAACTGGAGTCACTCAAACACCGTCGAACGGAAGCTGATAAGAAATTCTTTAACAGTATTTCCCAACCTGATAGCTGTTTGCACCACTCCTGCCACCTCCGCGTGATACTAAACTCATAACGAAACTGCGTTGCGCAAACACGTATCCAGTACCACTCATAAAACCAAAACGGTTTTGTTCTTTTATCAATTTTCGCCTTGCAAATTATGTAGACTGATTGTACTTTTGTATATTGTGTGTATATTTTGCATATTGTATATTGTAATTTGTAGGCCTATATTGATTTGCGTAGAATGATGTACTTTTACATATTCACATGTTCGTCAGGAGCTTAGCCAGATTTTTTTGTACTATTTTTTTAGCCATATTTGTGTAGGGATTTTGTTATACTGTATATTGTCTTAATCTAGCATTCATGCTACAAGATTTTAATAAACATATTCGTAAGCCAAGTAGGCTAGGAGCAGCAGCAGGCCAGCAGCACACAGGACAGCTCTGTGCTAGGCTCTCATGATTAGACCGGTGCGTCGCAGGCAAGGCAGCAGTGATGGCAGTGTGGAAAGCACGAGGGATGCCACGGATACAAGCCGGCGATAAAATACTTATGGACAGTCACCTGGGTAGGGTACTTGTCTGAGCTGTGCATGCTGGTCGCTCAAGTCGTTGAACGACAGCATCTCCGTTCAGCCAGCTGCAACTTGCTCGTCGCCCCAAGGTTCCAGCTGAACACGTATGGTCATCGTGCCTTTGCCGTGGCTGCACCAGCAATTTGGAACTTACTGTCGGATGAACTGCAAAACCTGGATCTCCGCAGTGCCACCTTCTGACGCAACTTAAAGGCATATTAGAGGCGCTGTGTGATTATGCGCTGTATAAATCTACATTTACATTACATTACATTACCTGGACATGCAATAAATCGTGAGAATCGTTGCCAGAAATACCACGAGAATCGATCTGTCCATATGGCTATGATCGGAGCCGTATACTAAGTATACCAAGTGTTATTGTTATTATTGATATTAAAGTAATTTCAATGAAGTTATGCCAGAAAATCACAGGGGACCTGGTTTTTTGAGACCAGGTGTATGTTCCTTTATCAGACATGGTGTACGTTTATTTTGTATATGCTTTGCTGTAGCCCACATGCAAGAAACAAGACTCGGAAGAACAGAATTACTTGGTAGAAGTGGAGAGACAAGCAATGAAGCTGAATGCTATACATCTGTGTTACGTAACACTGTTAGAGGCAAGTAACGCCAGCATAAGATCATTTTTACTACACTGAGTGCTCTGTCATTAATGACAGTCATTTACTTATTATAAAACATGAAAATATATGGTAGAGATGGACACTTATAAAACGCGAAAGTGCGGCAGTGCAAAACTAAGTAATTATAAAATGTGAAAGTGTATGAAAAAGTAACACTGACTAGGGTTCGAAGTCCCGGTAATATTTAACAATATTACATTATTATCAATGTGAATTACAGTTAATCTAGGGTCCATTAGTCATCATTAACGTGCAGCATTAACCAGTTTGTTGTCGGTAATTTACCGATAAACAAACTGGTAAATTACCGGTAATTTACTGGTTACGTAACATTGGAAATATTACTGGTAATTTTCGAACTCTAACACTGACCCTAACTGTTTACCCTGTCCCTAATCCTACACTGTAACTGTAAACTGTAAGCCCCTAACCATAATCCCATATCCTAACTCTAAACCCTATCCTAAATCCCTAACCATAAACCCCAGTCCTAACCCTAAACCCTATACTAACCCTATCCTAACCTTATCCCTAAGCCCAAAACCAGGGCATGAGCGTGCACTTTTACATTGCCATCTTTCGCATTTTATAATTCCTTACTTTTGCACTTCTGCCTTTTATAACTGTCTGGCAGAGATAGCTGCTGCAATATAGGTACCCATGCCTATGAGATACCTGACTGCCGTGGTGAGTGTCTCAAGCTAAGCTAAGCATTTGTCAGTAACAAGATGTGGGCTGCCAGTATTGAATGATGTAGGGTAACAGGTGAAGTTGAATATGTAGGCAGTATTTACCAATAATATGTAACGCTATCAAGATTCAGTGTAAGTTCAGGTGAGGTGATAGATAGTTTACTTAATGTACACTGTTTTAATGATGCAAGGTCATTACATTATGGTATGTGCAGGTGAAGTGATTGTAAAATAACCCATTCATTTAATTACAACTAGCAATACGTCCACTCTGTGATGTTATGCTACAAACTTTGATTTCATTTCTTAGGTATATTACTAGTTCAGGTGTGGTGACGTGCAATGACTATTTGCTGTGTCTATGCTAATTCGCTATTTGCTCGTCACTGCAACATAAACACATTGGAGCTAATGCGACAGTGCAATGGCAGACATCGTGTACAGTTAAATGAAACAAAGTACTACTGATCAGTTGCACTGGGCCCCATGACATTGACCTTTTGACCTTTCTGCCCAGAAGTGATGCTGTCACTATATTTGCTACCAGGAATATTTTCACCACATTTGAAGTTTCTAAGGTCTTCACTTAGAAGTGAAGAACTGGGCTTATGGCACAGACAGTTGGACGGACTTAACCATTCGATAATATGCCCCCTAAAGGAAGGCCTTGTAACAGTTTTTGATTTCTGACACTTATGTTAAGACTGTTTAATTTTCTGCTTCTTACTCTAGTTTTGCATTACACAGCTGCAATACACTTGTAGGCTTGATATAAGCACAATGCACTTACCTGCATGGTCTGTGCAGTGAAGAAAAACAATTCTGTGGAAGTCGGTTTCACTTAAACATGAAGAACTGGTATCGATTTCTGTGCACAGTCGGACATAGTATATGTCACAGATGGTAATGTAGTTGTTTGACCATTCCGAGCTGTTGTTGAAAGTACCTGCTGCATCAGTGTACTTCTGGCATCTTGTCATTCAAGCTATAGGCTGACATCACTGTCATGCTCTTTTCATACCAGCCGTAGTAAGAGATCTACCTGGTACTTGTGCAGCACTCGAGTAGGTAAGCTTTAGGACTAGGGATGCACCGATAATCGGCCGATAATCGGTATCGGCCGATTATCGGCCATTTTGCCGATAATCGGTATCGGCTGATTATCACGTCGGTATCGGCCGATTATCATTTACACACTTGGTAAGTACAAGTTCGCACCCAGGCAACCGGCGACCTTCGATCTGTCGCATTTTTGCGCTGAACCTTCATTCGATCGACCCGGCGCATGCTGTATATGACGCTCATCCGCGTAGATGCACGTCACACAGTATCCGCTAGGCTGATCCAGCGAAGGGTTCCGCGCGAAAATGCGATAGATCGAAGGTCGCCGGTTGCCTGGGGTGCGAACTGGGCCTTAAAGAGTTAAAGCCACACCAGCTTTATGAACGGCTGTTTCGACAATCAATTACCGGCCGTTGTGTTTGATGGTGTGAAAACGAGTCGGATGCTGTCATGTCAAGCGGTGACCATCGGTCGCGACGTGAGAGGGGTGGCGTCAACCACCCCGCTCGTGTCCATCGTCAATGTTGAATTATACAGTGTGAACTGTGGGCTTTTTTTCCTGTTTCTGGAACTTTTTGTATTAATCGGTAATCGGCCGATAATCGGCCGATTGTTTGGCACCGATTATCGGCCGACCGATAATCGGCCAGTGCGTTATCGGTGCATCCCTATTTAGGACAGTGGCAAGTGGACATTGAGACCAGTGAGCTATCCTTGAGCTATCCTTGATCCAGTCTCATTACTAACAGTGTGCACTGTGCACCTTCACTATAAAGGTGCTTCTACATACCAGACATGACAGCACGATGTAGCATTCAGTCTAGTCCAGTCGAGTTGCATTAGGCAGTGTACAACCACCTTCAGCTTGACTCAGCTGACCAACTAGGCTCACAGAACATTCTTGATCATGAAGTCCAGTATTTGCTAAGGTCATACACATGCACACACCTGTCACATGTCTAGTCAGTTCTTTGAGTTGAAGCAGTGTGAGGTCTTCTGTACCACCTCAGTGTCAAGTTGAGATGAGGCAGTGTTGATGCAGCTTAAACCACACCAGCCTGAGTGTTTGTTGACCAAGTGACTGGCACATGCAGAGAATTTAAATCTGTTGTTAATGACCTCTGTAATGAGTTTAAAACTATGGAATTACAGGTTTTGTCATCAATTTTCAGGTTTAATGACATGATTGTGGCTGAAGTGAAGACTTGTTGTTTGTGTAATTCATCATGTCTTAAGATTGTATGTACTTACTGTCATGTATGTCATGTGGGCTGTTGGAATGTTGCAACTGGGATTATTCTCACACAGCAGAACTTAAGAGTTAATGAGAACTGTAGTAGCTGGGATTCACCTGCAAAGCTTGCATGACTTGACATTGCGGTTGTGTTGTTGTAGGGGTGGAAGCAAACGTCACATTGTGGCAGTTTCTGCTCGAGTTGTTGGTGAGTAATGAGCATAATGCCATCATCGAGTGGACCGACATGCGGAAGAAAGAATTTCGACTGAAAGACGCAGAGCAGGTGGCACGGAGATGGGGCGAGCGGAAGAGCAAACCGAACATGAACTACGACAAGCTCAGTCGAGCATTGCGCTATTACTACGACAAGAAAATCATCTGCAAAGTTCCTGGCAAGAAATTCGTTTATCAGTTTGTCTCGTTCCCAGAGAACACGCACTCTGATGGAACAGAGATTGATATAACACAATGCCGTGGTCCGGCTGCAAAGCTTTACACGTATGACAGAAAGGCACCTTTGTTGCCAAGCAAATTGGAATCGCCACAAAGTTCAGGCATATCGGGTGCAACTTTTACAAGCATTAGTCTCCCTGCTACTTTATCAATTGATCAGCAGTCATCGTTATCATCATCTTCGGCACTGAACTTGCTGCCAACATTAGCACAGATAAATCACAGTGGTGTAAATTTGGTACCTGTAAAGTTGGAAGACTCTGCAGGAGTGAATTTGTTGCCAGTTTCTGCGTGTGGTGGTAACAGTGGCAATACTGTCCTGCTGTTGTCGACGCATACTGATGGTGCACCCATCAGTGTAGTGCCCATATCAGCCCTGCCGCTTGACGCACCACTCAGCCTGGCCATTGATAACAACATTCAGCCACTGATTGAGCCTGCAGTCGCTCCCAAAACAAGTAAACCTGTGAGCATTCTTCCGTCGCCACCACGTGGTAGTGGGAGATCGAATATTCCCTCGATGACTGCAAGTACAATATCCACAGCTAAACCAGCCCAACCGGCACCTTTCATTGTTGTGAGCTGGTCACCACCATCGACAATGATTAGCAGTTTGACAGCTGACAGTCAGTTTATAACTAAAGGTGAAACATTGACACCAGAATCAAACTTATCCACCGTGATGTCAGTCACAGAAACAGCTTCACCCAGTTCATTGTCACCGGTACCGTCATCATCAGTGCCAACAATAACCACAAATGTCGAGTCATCTTTAGATGAAAGTTCTACAGCTGTGAGCACTTGTGCAGTGCCACCAGTCAGAATTACAGTGCAAGAAGTCGGTGAAGACGCTGGAGTGGCCAATGAGATGTCAACTATTGCTGGTGACGACGATGGTTTGGTGTTTCAGGTGCCAGCATCGTCATCACTGTCAGCGCCAAAGGCAGGTGAGAAACGACATGCTGTCTCGCCGCTTGAAATGCCAAGCAGTGTCAAGAAAACATCAAATTGTTCCGATATGACTCATAAACCAAAGCCGGATCCTATCAGTCTGAAAACACCGACCATCTGTGCATCATTGTTTCCAAGTCCGACAGTTACTGGGTCAAGTGCAGTGTCAACAGCTTTGACGACTGGTCACGCCAGCACTCTGGGCAGTCTGTCAACACCGTGTCTTGTGCTGACCAGTCCGATGCCAACTCCGCTGGGTCCGTTGTCCTTCTGGAGCTCCCTCAGTCCATTGGTCACACTCAGCCCACGGCCAGGCCTCAGTGGTGGACTTCAAACTGCTGCAGCCACCGCGTCTCTTTTCCAGTTTCCAGCGTTCATGGCACTATCTCCGCGCCCACCGCAGGACACTTCTCAGTCGTCTGTGTTCTCAGGCAGCAGTTGACAGTTGTCGTGACAAACATAACTGTAGACGTACAGCCAAGAGTGCCTTGATTGCCTGCTCAGCCTGCCCATGCAGTTCAGTCATCTCAGGTGGTTTTACTGCGTCAACATCAAGGCATCTGATTTGAGAGTGTGGAAGATTGGTTTGCTCAACTCGTTGATCTGATACGTAGAAGATTTGTTGATCACTGAGTGCGCAGTAGTTGTACGACGCAGTGTATGTTGATGATTTTAATACGCATTTCTGTGTGGTTTACTATCGGTGCCCTCAGTGCCGTGTCACAGCAACTTGTGATGGCTTCTGAATGAAAATGGTATTTAAGCAGTGTTTACACAGCACACTAGGTCGTCCATAGTGGTGCGTTGCTGCAGTGCAGTGTACAGCAACATATTACTGACCTCCGTTCCTGGCCGTCCTCTGTTACGTTCATCTGACGCAAACAAACTGCTGGTACCACGGTCCTGCACGACCAGCTTTGGACTGCGTTCCTTCAGTTCTTCTGGGCCGACTGCCTGGAATGACATGCCGGCTCATCTGCGCAACCTGGACTTACCTCTAAGCGACTTTAGACAATTGCTGAAAACTGTTTTGTTCCAGACTGTTCCGGTGCAGTTACTGCACGTGCCTTTGTGACAGTTAATCTGTTAATTGAGCATTTTGAAATGTCTGTTTATATTTATTATTATTATTATTCTATACCGCATCCACAAAAAGTAAGCCAATTTTTTTACTACAGCTTTAAAAGTTGTTAACAAATTTCCATCAAATTCAGCTAACACATTAGCGATTAATGTATAACAATGTGGCATAATAATATCCACTTCACCTAAGGTATGAATGCACATTACCTTGTAAAGTTATGAGAGTCAAAATTGTGACAAAACATAGTGCAATTTCACGTTATTGTTAGAAAGAACCCGTTTGTTAAGATGAAAATAATTTCTCTCATTTGTTTACATTGTTACCATGAACGTTCGAAATGTTCACCACTCACTGTATAAGACACACTGTCACGTGGACGCCACTGCTGTACTACTATTGCATGATGATATGGCCTGCCATCAGCTCATCAAAAAATAGTTGTGAATATTGTGTATATGATACTGGCAATGTCAGTTTAACAAAGTAGACTGAATGTCTACCTCCACAACTTATTTCAGACACATATTTTTTTGTCTTAGATTTTGAACAAGATTTTGCTGAAAGCTATGTGAAAATGCAGTATTTTTCACAGTTCTGTTTCCCGTAACATTACAAGGTAGTGTGTGTACACGCACCCATTGAAGTGGATAGTTTTAACAAACACTCTTCAGCATTGCAGAAGCTATCTGCCAAATTTGATGGAAATTTGTGAACAAAAACCATTTGCCTTACTTGTTGTGGACACAGGGTAGTAGTCTGCAGCATGTTGCAGCAACTTACAGCCTCAGACCACTACAGCAGCTTGTATGCTGATGAGGTGCAATATGGTGGTCAATGAAATTTAACAGTAGCGAAACTGTTACTTAAACTTCCCCTATTTTCTTATATTGCAATTTTAGAAAACTATCCCATTGATAGCAGGAAAAACCAATTACCATATATTACTACTTTGGTGGCCACTTGGACCCATTCTGTCAACTTATTTTCGTATATTATATGATTTCTATGCACGTCAACATAATTAACGCATGGCTAAGCTATGTTAAATCTCCATCTGTTTGTCCCTCACATTCTGGCAATTTATACATAAACGGCTGTAGGTATCATCAGATCTTTCATTGCCTGGTGGTCCTATTATTCTAATGTAGACCAGTGTTACAGCATTCTGATGATAACACCGTCAAATGTAGCGTAGAACACAGTTGGGGTACAAGAAACTTATATTTCTTGTCCAGTGGTGCCACTTGTCTCTGAAATGGTACGTGATGAGCCCACAGTTACTATGGATCACTAATAAGAAGATATACATAGCGAATCAAACCGTATCTGTTTAATGACCACGAACAATCTACATATGCCGTATCCCATGGGCCCAGTTTCTTTGGGTGAACCTCCATATATATGCTCTTACTGTTTGACCAACAGGGGCGAGAGCTAGCAGATTTAGCAACGTAACCAATCATTGGTAGGAAAATAGTAGGCCTACTGCAGGTCAACTGCTACACTCTGTAAAGGGGGTGCCAGTGGGATCGCCTTGAAATGATATGCATGTTCTTTGCAGCAGCAGTTTTTGTACAATGTAAATGTACAACATATACTTTACTTTCATACTGCTTCAGTCAGACTTTCATAGTCTTGGCATAATACATCAAAAGTACTGTCATAGATAACGTGCACTTGTACCTTCTAGTGCTGTGCTTCATTGCACGTCTTCTTGCACAGTGGGCCTTCTGCGTTAAACTGCAGTAACTCTGTACTACTGCAGTAGTAAATTTGTGTGCACTCTGTGAGACCTTGTATCAATTTTGCAGTGCTAACGTGCAGTGCTGCACGTGCACATTCGTGCAGTCAGTGTGATCGCCCTCAGTAGTAGAAACATCATGTACAATTACCCTGTGAGTCAAAAAAAAACAGTCGCCCTGCTCTTGCCCATAACTTTGCCATATATTGACCGATATGCAGAATTCTTTCACCTTCAGACTCAGCAGAAAACGTGTAATGAATTGATTGTTAACATCGTACGTGTCGCTACACTATCTTGTGAGACGTAAAGGTCAGGAAACTAGCGATAATCTGAAAAAAATTCTTGCTTAACAATAAATGTTAACTTAATTTAAACGTTTAAACTGATGCTTGTCTCAGTAAATATTCATAATATCCTCCTATGGCTGAATGCAGGTACAGAGACGCCTACGCTAATGGTCAATTACGTCTTGAATAACGCTCACTTCCACTCCAACCCATGCATCAATCAGACGCTGCATCAAATCCTTCACATCCTGCACTTTAGTACTCTGGACTCTCTGCTGAATTATGGCCAAGATTTTGTAGTCAGTTGAAGTCCGAGCTGTTCGGCGGCCACAAATCTGGAAGTTATAGGGGTGACCACGATCTCTGAGATTATTGCACTTTTGAAGTGGATGCAGCAAATGATGCACAAACTGTTTGGGTAAACACAGCATGCAGAAAGTATCACAGCCAGAACAAGAAGCTCAGCTGATGCTGACAAACCCACGCGACACGTTTAGAGGTCAATCAAGGTCACCAAACATAGTACCATTCCATATGTTAGGTATAGTTTCCTCTTATGCAATAGTAACTTTTTCTTTATTTCTCCAATATTTGACTTCAAAAAATGTCGTGACCTTGAAATCCGGGTCAGAGGTCACTCAAGTTCATTGAAAATGGTACCATTCGATAGATTGTGTATGATTTTCTATTAATGTTCTTTAGTAACTTCGTCCCTAAAACGACTTCAAAAATGCTGTGTGACCTTGAAAACCGGGTTAGGATCCGTCAAGGTCATTGGAGATATCACCGTTCGATAGAGCGCATACAACTTCCTATTGATGTTCCATAGTAACTATGGCTCTATCTTGTGTCGTTTCTGAGATATTCAATTTCGAAAAATGTTGTGACCTTGAAATTGGGGTCAGAGGTCACTCAAGGTCATTGAAAGTGGTCCCATTCGGTAGATCGTGTACAGTTTTCTATTACTGTTCTTTAGTAACTTTGTCCCTAAAACACACCGTTTTTGAGATATTCAACTTGTAAGTATACCGTGACCTTGAAAGCCGTGTTAGCGGTCACTCAAGGTCATCGAAAATTATACCATTCGACTTCCTATTAAAGTTCCATAGTAGTCATTGGCCTACCTCGTACCGTTTCCGAGATAAACGGCGATTTCCGTCGAAAATCGCCAATCTTCCCCACCTCCCGTGTATTTAACGCCCCCGCTGAAGGGGTTCCTCTTGGAATTGGGTATCGGCGCAAGGGGTCAAAAAATCTGAAATGATGGGGCTACCAGATGGTCAAAAAAGTTTTAAGATAGGTTTAGACATTTAGACACAATACCGGCTGACAGGCTGTGACTAACGGACGGACAGACAGATGTTCGGACACGTTGCCGTAGCAAAGACCGCGCGGGTAAAAATCTATAAATATCGATACTGTGGTATATCAACGTATATAACCAAATCGCTTTAGACGTCTGGGAAACCGATAATGCTGTTCATAAGCTCACGATGGACAAGCCACAACTAGTGTTAATTAACGTGCTAATTAGAGCAATTTTTGAACACTAAAGTTTCACAAGGTAATGTAGCGACGCGTTTAAGGTGCAATGGTGATCATTCCATTAGGCTATCAGTGCTGAGTCTGCAGATGAAAGAATTTGAAAATCGGTCAATATTTAGCAAAGTTAAGGGCAAGAGTAGGATTTCCTGTTTTTTTACTCCCGGGGTAGAACAGCAATGTGTGTGTACTTGAAAATCTACGGTCAACTACACATACAGTGTAAACGGTTTAGATGAGGTCAGGGCTTTATTGTTCAGCTGATTTCAGTCATAGACGCCGCCATCAACTCTCCACTGTTGTCTGTCCTCCGCAACATCACTCCGTGTCATTCAGTGTTTCCCTATTGTCTTTCAGAGCATCGTCATTTTGCAGATCTTCAGCACAATTCATCCATCTTTCGACGGTCTTCCTGTGAGTCTTTTCCCAGCTCACTTCCACCGATACTTCTTTTGACAGTCTGTTATCCATTCCATACACGGCAGATGTCTCATCCACTTTAGTTGCTGTTTTGATTCTGTTGCTCCCGTGTATTTGTTGTGTCCTCCGAGTTTGTTACCTTGTGTCTATGGCCTGTTTACAGTATCCTCAACGAAAGTTGTAGCGTTTTACCTAACCACGTTTACAGTTGCAGCTGTTTTAAATGTTTTTAAGGCATGATGATATAAAGTGTGGGACAAATGGCAGCAAACATACACACATTGATTGGATAGCCATCACCACCGGGAGAGGCTGGTCACTGCCCCGTGTCACATGACTCACAGCTGCCGACAATTTTATCACAGTGTGAAGGCTGCTTTAGAATTAGCACAGCTTTTATCGAGTGCTTTGTTTTACATGTTAATATTTTTCGAAGAGATTTGTTAATACTGTGTTTTGTGTTTAATTGTTGCATCTACCGGGTGCGGCAAAATAAAGTAGCCCCCTAGCATCTTTTGCGGTTTTCGCAGCAACCGCTTGGAATTTCAACGCAAAATTTTACATACTAATGTAGTCATCATTTGTGCATTTAACAGTCGTATCAGCATATAATTAGCTTACAGTATTTTAAAGTTATCAGCATTACAGTGTTGGCACCTAGCGATTTCAGCGCGCTCAAAAACT
>Ga0049107_10000470_pt1 | contig 12139 bp, 6 predicted proteins | sample WorMetilPIANOSA1_FD_61187 | JGI IMG/M metagenome (GOLD analysis project Ga0049107, IMG submission 61187) | Marine gutless worms symbiont microbial communities from Max Planck institute for Marine Microbiology, Germany - Olavius ilvae PIANOSA.1 | ecosystem: Host-associated > Annelida > Digestive...
TTAATTGCACGAGTATGCTTGAAATGATATCACAGTCAAATGCGGTGTTCAAAATGGCGTATATCTGCAAACATTGTTGTCAAGGTTTAAAAACAGTAACTTGAACGTTTATAGTGAAAATAATATTCTGGCGAAATTTAGCGGCGCCATTCGCAGTTCACTCAGGATGCTGCGATTGAACTGCTTGCTATTTGGCTATAAAATCACAGGCAATATACGTTAAGTTTTTGACCATCATATCAAGGCTCGAGTGGTGTAGGTCACGTGACGGTCTGGGTGCATGCAGATGGTAGTGAGTTGGGTTGCCGCAGACTGTGACTACCCAGCAGATGTCTTTGCAGCAGTATCAGCAGCAGCAGTAGCAGCAGCAGGCGTGCCGCGCGCGCCAGTGACTGATGTAGTTACGATAGGGTTCTATCTTATCATTAGAAACAGCTTACATCCTTGGAACAACTGCGTCTACGCGCCTGCTTCCAGACACATGCATGCCGGCTGCGCTAATGCGTTGCAGCGTTAATAAAGCATGCCGGATACCGTAAATCCGTCGTCTCCAAGTCTTGCTGTCTTTAACATTACTCGGTCTACTATAAAATTACCGTACTCAACGGCTTCCCGCTGTCATATTAGCATTTGATAACGTGTACTTACATATGTCAGTTTTAGGAATAACGTTCGCTGGCTGAAGTGGCTAATTTATCACCACTGTTTGAAAATACAGTTTGCTAAAGTAGATACACGATGATATTCGAATTATTTAACATTTCAGATTTAACTTTGGATTCACTGGACTGATATCACCCTGACAGTCTGACTATCTTCTAATGATCCAACTTTGACTTTTCTTTTACTTTTGCTTCTGGCATATGCAAAAAGACTTTTGTCCTCTTTAATCTTTTTAGCCAGTTTGGATTCAAACTCTTTCTTAGCTTTTTTATCGAGACTTTAGCCTGCCACTTGTCATGGACAATGCCTGTCGCACTAATAACGCGGCCGACGGCGCGTCTGCCACCCGACGTCGGCCGCACTAATTATCGGCCGACAGCGCCGACAGGGCCGACGTAGTATTTACCCAGACCGCTTTCAATTCCTAATCTGGTACATCATTCTGAACAGTGTAACGTTATTTACGTGGTTCTTCTTGCAAAGCAAAACCTTTGCTTATTAACTCACGAACGCACCAATTATTATTTATTGGAAAATCTTATCATACTCATCCGAGTTTTTTGGTCGTCATTTTTGAACACTTGTCTGTGCTGAATAATTGTTACATTCATAATGGGGCAGCTATTAATACGCCTGCTCTTTTCTGTGTATTGTCGCACTGTGTCTTATCGCTTGCCGTCGGAGACTCAGGTACTCGCCGTATAGGCTACAGCTGTCTGAAAGCTTTGCGATAATAATTTTTAATAAATAAAGAGCTCACAAGTTTCTGACGCTGGTCGAGCCATGGCAAGCCTGCAATCCTCCGATGCCACGCTGCGCTGCTGCTGCTGCTGCTGCTGCATAATTTATCAAGTTGCCGACGTCGACTGGCCGCGGATTACAACATTTCGGATCGGCGATGCCTCGCGATTCTCGCGACGTGCGCCAAATTTATTACGGCCGGCGTTCTCGGCGACAACAAAGGAGCACGGGAGTTGGTGGACCACACCGGACCGGACTGGACCATAGACCGGACGGAACGTTGACGGTCGGCGGCGGACGTCCCTTCACAAAGAGGACTTCGGCCGGGACGCAGCTGGTTGGTGCATTGCGGCGCTGGTCGAATCGCGTGCTCGTTCGGCCTTTGTTGTGGGTCGAGGCACACGATCAGGACGGCCGGCGGGAGGCCGGTGTGAGAGGCTCGGACTCCGATGACCCCGACACGGTGTGTCCGGATGCCCACCGCCCGGTGGGAACACGCACAGCAGCAGTAGTTTGGAGGCCAGTGGAGGCTGAAAGTGCTGCCGTGCTATCTCGGTCGCCGGCGACATCCGCATCCAGGAAGTGTGACTAGGGACGAACGGTAATACACCCCACGCCAAGTACCGGCCGGCGAGACAAGACACACGATAGCCGTCCTAGCGCGGACAAAAACTCAACGGCAGATGAGCGATATTGATGTCGCGACGCTGAGCGGCCGCGCTTTGTAAATGTCCCGAGTGACTGCTACAGTTTATCAGACGGAATGCTTTAGCCACCTTCGAAAGAATAACGTATCTAACGCTGCAGCCTGATACTATTTTTGACAGCTGTACGTTGTATCTCTTACGTGTGTTATGGATCACTACATCGTTTAATGTCCCGCCTATTATGGGCGGGGCATAATAAAAGGGTGCATTTTTCGCTCTGCATGCACGCTAGATTACACTTGGATGCTTTTTTCTTCATACTCATGCGTTCAGTAATTCTCAGTTAACAGTGTTTATGGCATTGTTTGTGAGTTTCGTACGCAATCCTTTGTGACGTTCCACAAGTCAGTTGTGTTTTTGCATGTTAGTATTACCACATTACTACTGCTAGACTACTCTTGCTACTTATATACGACTGGGTTGATTCTTCTGAGCTAGATAATGCACATGATAAGTTGTTATTGTAATGTGACCGAAAGATTGATATCAGTAATACAGACTTTTCAGATCACTATGTGTTCAGAAGAAAACTTAAAGCTGACACTCTACTGCTGATAACACAGAACCGCCGCTTTGACCCGTTCCTACCCTGCCATCTCATTTAACTATCAACGTCCGTAGCCGCATTATGCCAGGCAGACACATAGGCGTAGCTCTGGGACAGTAGGCCGACACTGTGGCTGACGGCAGCCCGGCCGAGCGAGGGTCATAGATAAAGCCGCGCTGACATTCAAGCAGCGGGGACGGCCGTCGTCGGTAATTTCGCGTAAATATTTTAGTCACGCAGTCACGCCAAAAGGCCAGCGTGGTGTTGTCGGGGGTCACACGGAACCACTCGATGCTGGAAATGCGTCGCCGCTGCTGCCGCCGCCGTCGCCGGCGGCGCGGATAAACAACGGAATTCCGAGAGACGATCTGCAGAAGCTGCTGCTGCTGTTGAAAAGAACGCCGGTCGGGCGGGTGACGCAGCGCTGTGTCGACGCATTGTTCGACGCTGTCCAGTGCAGACAGCGGCCACGCCTTGTTACTGGGCGGACAGCAGCTTCCGGGCAGCGATAACGACCTCTGTGCATGAGTCTCACACGGCGCCTCTTCATTGCTTGTTGGATTCTTTAGTTCTGACTCTGCAGCAGCGAGTCATCAGGATGATAGGAGGTACGTTCTTGCTCCTCTGGCTCTGCATACATTATCTGCTGTGGACATCTTCAGGCGATTTTCTTGCTGCTGTCTATACGAGTAGTTTTTGAACGCAGTCGCAAAAAAATACTAATATTACGGCGTATTACTACGAGAGACAGTGAACTTAATACAGATCAGGATTTTCTATTCGGCTCTCTACCGCCAACGGAATTGTAGGGTCTGACCCGCCTGTCCATCTGTACAATACACTGGCATTTCGGACTGTAAATTTTGCGCTTATATCGTGACCTGATTTCCACGTCTCAATTGCTTTACGTCAGAATTTTAAGTGGCTTAAGTAACAAACTTCAAGCATCACCGCGGCGCAACAAAACAACGTTCGCGAAAACATCTAGTGTCCACCTATTTCGAAATATTTATAGGCTTTTGCTACTACACCCTGCGGTAATGTCTGTAGTGCCAGCTACCGTCCTCCCGGAGAAAAATTCGTTGCCGTCCATCTGCGGGGTGTGGATTTTTGCTGGAACGGCCCATACGGATTGTATTCTTCACAGCGGTCTGAAAATATCGGTTTCACGGCTACGGGAGGAATGCTGTGTGGTGGAACTTCGAGTAATGATACGGTACGCCGTGGAGGTTGAGAATCAAGTCGTTGGCGGATACGGCTTTGTTCCGAGTTTCGAAGTATCTGCGCAAATGCGGCCAAGTTGATCGATCGCCTGCTTCCACGCTCAGTCGGCGACCGATGCCGTTGGCGGTCGCATTGATTTTCTGTCAAGTCCATTTCTTGCCGCAAGTTTTACTGCCGCTTGCAAGTTTAGGTACGCGTCACCGCGGCTGCAGATCAATATGGGCCGCCACAGGACGGCCGGAGCAGTTGCTGGAAGAACATCGGTCAGAGCGTTCCCGTAAGCCGGATATGTATGCGCACGCCCCGCTCTGCAGCTGGAAAATTCACGACTGGAAAATGACGGACCGAATGGCAGAGATGGAAAAGCGCCAGGACCGGGCTGAAAAGCCGTTGACGTTCGACGGCTTTTCAGCCCGGTCCTGTCGTTCTCCTGGCTCTACGATTCGGTCCGTCAGTTTCCGGTCCTGCATTTCAGCTCTGTCTTCGAGTTATTCGGCTTCCAGGCTGATTGCTACTAGATCCATCCACCGCATTCATCATTCGTCTCGGATCCGTTTGCCGGTCGCGTCGACGCGGCGCGATAGCGACAGAACCGCTCGCTACGTCGTTATCTCGTCGTGTCGATTAAAACGTCGTTCGCCGTTCGTTCGGAAGCCCGACGCCGCGCCACCTACACCGCGGCTGAATTCAATTATCCGTCGGCGGCGGCGGCGAGGGTGCCAGCCGGGTCTGCTTGGAAGTGTGCCGTGTAGTTTGCAAGGCTGCGTCGAGGCCGGGCAGCGGGCGGGCAGGCAGGCCCTGAGCGTCGCTGTCGATTTACAGCTACCGGCGTCTGTTCCGGTCTCGAAGTTCGATGCGGTGCTGTTGCAATGCGCTGGGCCGGGCGTCTTGTTTACGCACATGTCACGCTGCCTGGTAGTAGCTTCCCGGCAACAACAAGTTACCGTAACTAGGCTCTGTACGTACTGAACGCTGTCAGCTGCACGCGCCATGATTCTTACAGCTGCTGACTTCGGTCCAGAGTTGTTAGCGATGCTTGCGAAAATATCGACAACTTCAATAACCGACACTTTAACCGATACTGTTGCTCACTAAACGTGCATCTCTCAATCTCCATGACAGTTCACAAACTGAAATATTTATTTACTTATTAAGGCAACTCAAAATATGTAGCCTTGGACTTGAACATCTGAGTAAATGCTAAATACTTAATTTTGTGTCAAATTCGTTTCCAAACAATGTAGTGTAATTGGTGTAGAAATTTTAAACAAAAATATCAATAATATGGTACCGATACTTTCATTTCAAAAATACCAACCAAAGTAAACACCCTGGTTGTAAAAGACAGTATAGTATAAGATAGTGTTGTAATTCTGGTTTACGGTGCCCACTTTGCAAAGATGTTTTCTGTTGACGGTTGTTTGTACTGTCGGCCTCATTTAACTGGCTAAAATGTCGCTATCATCACATAATAGTCCAAGTTTCTCATCACTGGATAGGCTACCATTCTTGATTCCCGACCCGCAATGTCAGAGCACTGAAGGATATTCATGGTTTCACTTAAGTCCGCCAGTGAATATTTTGCCTTTTTACTATAGTAACCGTAATATACTTGATTAATCCAGTATCGAGTAGGGATTTTTTTTATCTTATTCAGTTTTACGTGGCACTCGCGCTTGGATGATCTGGATGCAAATATTCACAGAGGCATAAGCATAGCCGTCACTGTTCAGTAACTACATGCTGCAGTAGCTCAGAGAACAACGCGAAGTCTGCTTTCCGTCTATGTTGTAGTTTATCGCGCGTATATTCGATAGCGCCTCGCTGTCGTTGGTTCGGTTCATTGAAAAAAACGTTGAAAATTCATGGCTCCTACAGGATTCGAACCCGAGAGCTTCATGTTGTTAGTTCGATGCTCTCTGCCGAGGTTCGTTGTCTGTAGCGCTGCAGCGTTAATGTGAATCGATTCTCCAGGAATCGCCTCCCTCTCGCTTGTCTTTTTACCGCGCGACGCTATGCATAACTCAATAGTGGCCAACGTCCGGTGACTGTCCGTCGGTCCGTCCGTCCATCCATCTTCTGTCTGTCACACTCGCGTATTGTATCGAAACGGCTAAAGATGTCATCGGATTTTTCTTCTCGGCCTTCTCGGCATCATTACACTGCGCGTTAGCTAGCGGCGCAGTGTATTGTAATCGGTCCTGTCTGTGTGTTTGTGTGTTTGCAACGGGCGGGCGGGCGGGCGGTGTCCGAACCTTACTACAGCCAGCGCACGCGCAGTGTTTGCGTCTCTCTGAGCGCTGTTTCATTCTAGTTTTGGATTTCAAGCGCCGTTACAAAATTCCAACAGTAATACGCTGAACCGGGGCCTGAAATATACGTGGGTTGGAGAAAATTCGCATTTTTAAGCCAGTATATAGCTATATCTTGGAAATGGTACAAGATTGGCTCAGGGTTTCGGTAGAACGTTAATAGGTACCCGATCGTGTTTGTTTCGATGACCTCGAGTGACAGTGAAAGCGTGAGACGAGGGCCCAATTGTTTCTGGCGGATACACCAGCACCCTGTGGGAACAGAGTTCGACATGGTAACACATGTGGGCAGGTGCGTGTTTTAGGGAGTCATCCACGCCGTTGCACTTTGCGCAAATGCGTCGCGCGATTTGTCAGTGATAGCTAAGCTTCTTGTTTGTTTTCATCGATGCTAACAGCGCGATCTTGATTTACTGTTTCTGTCCGTCTGTCTATCCGTCCATCACGTTATGGTAGCCTATTGTGTATAAACCAATACACATATCGTCAGACTTTTTGACCATCTGGTAGAAGCATCAATCTAGTTTTTTGAGCCCACCGCCGTTTATGAAATTGCAGGGAACCTCGTAAGTGGGGGACAGCAAATACTCGGGGTGACAAAAATTTGTGATTTTTGACCGAAATCGCCGTTTATCTCAGAAGTGGTGCGAGAGAGGGCAGTTACAGTTACTTACACTTATAGGAAGTTATAGGCACCCGATCGATCCCTGTCACTTCGCATGACCTTGGTTGACCTTAAAAGGTGGGCCATTTTTTTTCTGGCAGCCCTCATATACCGGTACGCTCGTACCGTTTGACCTAGAATGACCAAAGTCGGCATGGCAACATGTGGGAAAGGGCGTATTCATAGGGGATCAGGCGCGCCGTCTATCCCAAGGGGACGGGGCCATACTGCCCCCAAATTTTTGGGACTTTCTGCATACGCCCACACGGTATGACATACAGCAAAACTGTATACAGGCTCAGTTGACAGCAGTAATATCAGCACTGATATCCGTTCGAAATTTTCTACGAAGAAAGAAAGAGCGGAATAAATTGAAAGACGTCATACGAAAACAAGAGTCTGCGTCAAAGAGATGCAGACTAATCCAATCATTGCCCTTCATCAACTGTTAGTTCCCCCGTCGCTGCAGCAGCATCCTCCGCGGACACGAGTGACTGCAGGTAGCGAGCGGGTGCAGAGCCAGCGGCGGCACCAGCTGCGCATCGTGTAACATCACACTCGACGGCGATGAAATGAACAGGCAGCAAGGCAGTGGCGGATCCAAGTTGGACCAGAGGGTGCTCTAGCAGCCCCCAGATTTCGCCTTAGCACCCCTAAGTAAGTAAGTAAGTAAGCAAATTTATATAACGCCATGGTCGTAAAGAATCAGAGGCGCTGAGATGGGTCACTAGGTAGTGGGGAAGGTGGACTGAAAAGGTGTGATTTTAGATGTCGACGGGATGTTGAGAGAGTTATACAAGAACGGACATCAGCTGGTAGGCTATTTCAGATGGTAGGAGCAGCTGTACGCAAAACACGAGTGCCAAAGGACAAGTTACATCGCGTGACAGACAACAGATTGGCTGAGGCGGATCGTAAGGATCTACATGAGATGTGCCGGTAGAGTTAACAGGCGGAAATTTTGTGACAGTGATGATGATGATAATCGTCATTCATCGTCACTTTGTTACTACTTCAGGCTACTAGGCCTGTAACTCAAAATGTTTGTTGTTGTTGTGAGTTTCCACTAGTATCGTGGATATTGGTAGTTAACAGTGTAAACTTCTCATTTTTATTTAGTGCGCTGACTTTTTCTGGCTGGTGGGCAGTGACGGTTGTACATTGGAGCAGCACCCGCAGATTACGGATTGTCACCCCAGTTTAGCACGGAACAGAAAATTTTGTGACAGTATCATATTCATCATTCATCGTCTTATTATTTATTATATACACCACATTAGATTCGTTGTTGAACTTGCAATTTGCCGGTCATTGAGCACAAAGCCCTGCAGTTATCTCTAGGCCTAGGCCTACAAAGTACGCGTTACACTGTGCAAACAGTATAGAATGGGACTGGTGGAGTGGTTGCTTGTGGGGGACGGGGAGGCTTCGTGAGTAATGAGTAGAACTATAGGGCCGCAAGGGCTTCGCTTAGGAGCATAGCACCTCCAGTTTTGTGGCCAGAACCTGCAGCAAGGGCGCCAAGAGGATGTTTTCAAGAGACTAACCAGAGGCGACGAAAAATGCAGGACTGGAAAATGTCGAGCCAAATAACAGTGCTGTAAAACCACAGGACCGGACGAACAGCGATCGTCCCCCACGGCTATCCATCCAGTCCTGTCGTTTTATAAGCTCTGCTGTTTGGTTCATCGTTTTCCAATCCTACATTTTACGTCGCCCGCACTATAAGAGCAGGCAGCCAAAATGCGATCCATGTAAAGACGTAATAAAATCAGTCATCAACCATTAAGAAACGTGTAGTTTCGACAGAAGTTAAGAATTAACGGGAATGGTCTCGGGCCTCGTTACTTTAGTAATTTAAACTGTTTTATAGGTTTCGTTACCGCTAGCTGAAGAGAGGCTATACAGCTCCCTCAGCTTCCCCTTCGGGTGCTGATGCAAATGATAACAGCGTGTAGAAGAAGCAGTCAGAGAGCACAAACCTCCGCTAAGGCAGCTGTAACCCTAAGTCTAACGTAACGTGATCCGGATCATCACCAAAATCTAATCGGTTCGGTAAAACCGTAGAATACCACCTCGACCCCATCGGGTTGTCGCAAGTAGGCATGTTATATAATGTTGGAAACGTCTCGCCAAATGCTACTAGAATATATACCTTTCGACGCTATTTCTTTTCACTAACTGCAGTTATTGTACAAAAACGTCAATTTTTATTTTTTTTCTGTCTGCGATAACGCGATAGTGTCGAAAGGTATATATATTCTAGTAGCATTTGGCGAGACGTTTCCAACGATATATAACATGCATACTTGCGACGACCCGATGGGGTCGAGGTGGTATTCTACGGTTTAATCATCGGTTCTTGCTAGACTTACATTGCAGCGCTGTGAAATATTTCATCAAAATTCGTCGACAACTTCCTGAGTTATCCTGCTAACAGACAGACAAACAAACAGACAAACAGACAAACGCCGTGTAATACGCACCCTCCTTGGCGGAGGTTAATATGTTGAGCGCGGCGGTGGGCGGGGGACGTGTGCTGGATGATGGCTGTTGCCGGCTGCATGCAGTTACAGTAATCATCATCGCTCGCACGGCACGGCACGGACGATGAGCGTACATACACGATGATGGCCAACAATCGGCCGAGATGCCAGAAATACCCAGTTACCAGATGAGCGTTTACCAACACAGACGCCACTTTCGAGCCCACGCAGTCTAGTGGTCAATGCGTACACGTGTTGGTTTTGTAGAATGCATTTACGTACGAGTGAGTAGCCTATATGCGATGTACAAGTACACGTAACGAGCGTACAACGAAAGTGGATCTACCGTTGGCTTGGGAAGTTAAAAATGTGTGTAGGTTACAGCATACAGTTTGATTGTGCGAGTGTCACTAGACCATGTGTTGTAAACTGCTTATTTCCTGACCGTGATCGACGGACTATAGTATATCGTAATCGCACAGTCAGACGTGGCCATCTGGTCATTGACGACGCGTATCACGTCACGCTCGGCTGGAGTGATTTTATGGGTGAATATGGCACCCCATTTAACACTGTAGTGAAAGATATGCGGTCATACGAGGTCATGAAATGAAGTACGCTTAAGTCTGTGTAGACTGTAGAGAAGGTTGGTCGGCACTTTCAGCACAAATAGGCCATATCGTGTCATGTGTAGAGAAGGATAAATATATAAACAGCTCAGATAGGAGTTGGCTAACGTTGCCGGGTAATAATTGCCTCACTGAAAAAGATGTTCTGACAAACTCACGCATTCGTTGGCTGGAATTTCGCATGAATGTACCTTTCGGTTCGTTTAGAACAGGACATTAACGTTGGAAGAAGTTGCAGTTCGATCCACTGTTGCTTGCCTAGCAACATTAACTGAAATTGTGAATAGCTAGAGAGAGTTATCGTTGCTTTCGCGAACGCAACACAAAGGGTTCAGCTGAAAGGTGGGTTTGGCCTGATGTCCGCCGCTCTGCCGGCCACGTGTCGTACAAAGACGGGAAGTGACGACGGCCGACGTTGACCAGAGACCCGACCCAACAGCCGCACATTACCGTGCACGTGGGTCGGGTTTGATTATGCGGACGGCGCTAAGCACGCGCTAAGTAACTGATCAGATGCACACACACACACACACACACATGCGGCTTCAGTCGTCGTCGGACGTTTGCTGAGCAGGTGTGCGTAGGAACGATGCGACTCCGTCAGGCCGCGGCTATCACGGCGAAATTTCATCGGCGGCAAATTACTTCACCAGCCGCCGTTGCTGCTGCTGGGGAGCGAAGCTAACGTGCAAAAGAGATGTCAGCACTATCGACATACTGCACATTGACTTGGAAGAAGCCATCGTTTGCTGTCTTTCTAACAAGAACAAACAGCAATTTCGGCCACATTTTAACCCCCGACAATAGGGAGGATTGCGTGATGCTTGCGTTCGTTCTGTCCTTCCGTCTGTCCTTCTGTCACACCTGTGTGAAAACTCCAAACGGATGTATGTATGTATCATCATTTTTTCACCATCTGCTAGGTCCATCGTCTAGTTTTCTTAGCCGAATCAGTGTCACAGAATTCGGACGGTAACAACCTCGACGGGAGCATTAAATACAGGTGCGGTACGAAAATTTTGCGTTTCTCGTGTCTCGACGCATATTTCGGAACCGGTATACAAGATGGTCCATAGTTACTGTGGATCGCTAATAGAAAGTCAGTATGAAGTCATATGTTCTCGAACAAATCGTGTCTCTTCCGATGACCTTGAGGCTGACGCGCGATTCTTGATAATTTTGGACGCTCCGTGTATGCTGGTACTGTTCGAGGTAGAACTATCAAATGTGGCACGACAACTCATCCACGGCTGACGATGGGTCGATCGCCCCAACACGTCCTGGTGTTGAGGTTGCTTTGTCGTTTTGGGAATATGTCGCCTACCTGGTGCTCTTCTTGTTTCTCATAATGTAAGCTTACGACGATTATTTTCGGCTGTAGTTTGGCAACCCAATCGATTTTCTGAGAAATCAGTGATTACCTGTATTTCTTGTCATCGATGATTCTGTGTCATATTCACTCCATTAATACACGACATTCTATTTTTACCGCGCGACGCTATGCGTAAGCGCGGTCTTTGCTGTCGCCTGGTGTCTGTCCGTCTGTCTGCTCGTCCGTCCGTGTGTTTGTCCGTCACGTTCGTGTATTGTATCCAGACGGCTAAAGATATCGTCAAGCTTCTTCCTAGGCCCGGTAGCCCCATCATTTTTTTTTGATCCACAGGCGCCGATACCCAATTGCAACGGGAAACCCCTTCACGGGATGTGATTATTTTGTGATTTTCGACTGAAATCACCGTTTATCTCGGAAACGGAACGAGATAGGCCTATAGTTGCTATGGGACGTCAATAGGAAGTTACATGTGGCAGATCGATCCGTGTCGGTTCCGATGACCTTGAGTGACCTTGAAAGGCGGGACGCGAGGGGTAAAATTTTTCAGGCGGATCTACTTAATAACGCTCCTGCCGTTTGACCTAGAACGACCAAATTCTGGAGACACACGTGGGGAGTGACATATTTCTAGGGATCATCCACTCCCATCGTAAGGGGTCTGGGCTCCAGCGCTCCCCAATTTTTGGGGTCCTCTGTCTATGACTACAATCATTAACAAGAAGCTCAGCTGATGCTGACAACGGGCTCGACGCGTTTAGCAGTCAGTCGAGGTCAACAAACATGGTACCATTTTGGGTCCATTGCGACTTTTCGCTAAGCATGTGATTGGCACC
>Ga0049107_10000471_pt1 | contig 12114 bp, 5 predicted proteins | sample WorMetilPIANOSA1_FD_61187 | JGI IMG/M metagenome (GOLD analysis project Ga0049107, IMG submission 61187) | Marine gutless worms symbiont microbial communities from Max Planck institute for Marine Microbiology, Germany - Olavius ilvae PIANOSA.1 | ecosystem: Host-associated > Annelida > Digestive...
TGCTCAATCACGCCTACAGTTAGTTCCTGGCTTATCTTGCTAAATTATCCATAACACCCCGGCGGTAAAGGGCTACGCCCATTGCTGGGTACATACTGAAGAACTGAAGAACTGAAGAACAAGCGTCGCCACACCACCACGCCTCATTAACACCCCGATGTCATAACTCCGCGCACCGCGTCACTCGCCGTCCACGTGGCTCCCGCTGACACCGTGGATCACATTCCTCATCCGATCGACGCGAAACTCAGCTTCGAGTCACTTGAACGCCAGAGGTAGGGGGTCTTCTAACGGACTTGTTATGTCCAGTAGGGACATAACAAGTCCGTTATGGTAGGGACCGGCTGAAGTCGAAATGTAATATAATATGTAATGCGATATGATTCGCAGTGCACTGTGACGCTATAAGCTGAAATTGAATTTTGTCTATTTAGCAGCGGCACCTGCGCGCAGCATGCAACGACGTTAACGACTTTTGGTATCAAGATGATGACTATTGACTGCATAGCTCGGCGTCTTCAACAACATCAAATCACACGGTACGGTACTCACGTCAGCATGCAGCCAGACTTTGTACTTTTCACATATGTCAGCAATCTTGTTTATTGGGTCAAATGAACCGAGAACAGTCGTTCCACACGTAATGTTCACAAAGAAAGGAATACGTCCCTCGTTTTTCGCTTCTTTGATCTTCTCTTCTAGCTCCTCAGGAATCATTTTACCACTGAAAAATCGAAACAGTTCAATACAGAAAATATATCTATATATCCGCAAATGCCTGTAAATAAGTTTAACAGCTCAGTAAGTTTGATTGTTGTTGAAACTGCCGCATGCATATAACAATAGACTAGTATGCAAGCTACGTCTATTACAACTGCTGCTAACTACAACCAGACCCTACTACTTTCGACTTCTGTTTAAGCTGCCTATTTTTCTGGCGATGACTCCAGGTTAGGCTGAGTCCTCTATATATATGTCTTCGAAATATAAGAAACTGTGGGAACTGCTAGTGCGAGTTTTTTTACATTTTTCTACTGCAACCATGTTCTTATTAAAATTGTAATTAGCGCATACAAATCCACGACGATGATGATGAAAGATGTCCTTCCTGACGCCAGGCAACAGTGTCAAAGCACTAAAGGAGTAAAGCTATAGATTAAATTTCACTACTACAAACATCAGCCATATGTAGATCAAGGACGTAGCCAGACTTAAATTTAAGAGGAGGCAATCAATCAATCAACCTCTCCTCCCTTCTCTTCTCCTCCTTTCCCCTCCCCCTTTATCAGCTAGGGGGTGGGTGAGCGCTGTGAGCTCCCCCAGTGGGGAGCTGGGCCCTGAACGATTTGGTGCATCATGCAGCACAATGGTATAAGTTGTTGCTGCATAGCATTTGCGGCGAATATTAGTCGCGATCGAGTATTTGCTTATAAGTCGTCCATGGCACCTTTCATGCACCGTTTGCGAGCTACAGGCCATTGAAAACACACTTAACCTGGAAAGGCATTGAAAAATCATTGAAGGTTGTCGAAAATCTGGGGAAGAAAAGGAGGTTGGACCCCTCCAACTTCGGGAAGACCTAATATAAGTTATCACGAGATATATATCGATGGTTGATAAAGTGCAGTTACGACTGAAAGTTTAACAGTAGTAAAGTGCTTGTAAGTACAAAATGTTCTGTCAGTCACTTACTAGTGATCTGTGCGAATTGACACAACATTGTTAAGTCCAATACCAAGGATTAGTGCACCTCGAGCAATAGAAAAGTGTGCCTGTAGCAAAATTATCAAAGCAATCTTTGCATTCTAAATTGTATGTCGAAGATGAATAGAGTACATATATAATTATTTAAGTCACACAAGACAGTTTGATACCAAGTTCATTCATGACACGATGCCAGAAAGCCAAAAGCGTTACACTGTTATTATAAACTGAAACTTAGCTATTAAACGTTTAAATCCTGATGTACATACCAAGTGAATACACAAATATAAATATTATCATCACCATATTTTAGAACTACAATAATAAAAATCAACCCATTTATATACAATCACCCTCGATTAATGGCCATTATTGCAGGAATAGATTCTGTAAATCAGTCTTCAAAAGACATGATGAGAGTCTGTCTCTCAAATTACGGCTCCTCGACGCTGTAATGACTTACAGTGCAGTCTAAGACGTGCAAAGCTGCAGTGCAGTCAGATCACCATCATCAGTGTACCAACATTCAGTTTCTTACAGATTGCATGCCCTTCCTGCCGCCCAATCAACAATGTCAAAGTACCGAAGGCAAACAACTCGATTCATTCACTATGTTAAAATCAATTGCAAGAAAAGTAGTTTTCAAAGCAATTGGTTTGAATACGATATTATGCTGCAAAGCTAAGTATAGCCAGCTTATTGTATTGCGAAGTACATGATGAGAGTCAGTTTGGCGTTTTCGAGGGATAACATACGCCCAAGCAGTGTGTAGGCGAACAGAGAAATCTCACCCGTTCAGACTGGAAGACGACCAGTGGAGGCAGACTGGTAAGACCTTTCATTTTCACGTGCGGCTGAGCGTTGTGACGAGCGATTAATATAGCATACAGGTTGGCTACAGCACCACCTTCATTTCAACACCGCACCCGCAGTGTTGTAATAAATACTTTTTCACAGTATTTATATAGTTTGCAAATACTTCAGGCCTTAAAAGTATTTAATTACTATTTAAATACCCAAATACTTGCAAAGTAATTTAAGTACTGGGATCCGCATATTTTTCAAACCCGAACATAAATAATGTAACTATGCGATACAGTACAAGTAATCAGTAACTGACTAAGAAACATCAATAGTCCTTATTAACCTTCAGCAAGAGCAGTGTTTCAAGTAGTTTGTTATTCGTCTGTTGCGTCCTTTTATAAGTATATAAGTGATCTGCCAAGTCGGTTAAAATTCAACTTGTTTAATTAATAAATATATCAAAAGTATTTAAATACCGCAAATATTTAAATGCTTTACAACACTGGCACACGTCTAAATGAAAAAGCGCTCAGAGGCGACGCAAACACTGCGCGCTGGCTGTAGTAAGGCGGACCCACAAACAAACAAACACACAAACAGACAGGAGCGATTACAATGCACTGCGCAGCTTAGCGCGCAGTGTAATAACATAAGAGTTCTGACTGGACAAAGCAAAATAAGGACAAAAATACGCGACACGTCATAGCATTTGCATGGAGTGGCATATACGTTTCGCTGACCTGGAGCAAATATACCATCTCCAGTTTCAGCCGGCCACCCGATAGCATTCCTCATGCGCTCGAGAACAACATCCTCCATCAGGGTAAAGACCGGTGCCACTTCATATGTGAACCTGAAATGAGCAGTTATGAAGTCAGTTAGGGACAGCTAAAACTAAATAAAAGTACAGTACTGTCTTCGCAACGAAACTCAAATCACACTCAAACAGTCAACCGAATTTATCTTCGCTTACTGATTTTATTACCGGCAGGATTTGTGCAAAGCAGAGTCTGCCAGTATTGCAATTACTCAGAGGCGATTTTTCGGGTTTCGCCCCTAGGGTGACAAATTTTACCAATTACATAAAATTTCCATTTTCCATGCCAAATTTTATTTTGATCGGTGCAGGAGCTTGAGACTAGTGTCGCCATACTTCTGAAACTTTAACATTATGACAATATTTTCAATACTTTCGCCTCATAGTGTCGAGTTCGATGAAATCCGTTTGGTTTATAGACTACGACGATTTTCACAATTTGGTCGCTTTTGGTGCACTGAAAACCAAATTAATTATAAGTCAAAAATTGGAGAGGGAGTGAGGGAGTGAGTAGTTCCTTGACGGCACTTCAGCACAGATGAGGCCATTCAGTGCCATATACATATGTTATGAATTATAGGAAACACAAGAATAAACAATTAACACAAATTAAAAACGGTATCAAAAGTAGGATAAGATCAAGGCTACATAGCTACTACAAAAATTTAACAATATCATAACTTGTTATAACAAGAAGCTCAGCTAATGGTTTATTAGGCGGCAAAAGACAAATAATACTTGCATGTTTGTATTAGTGACTGCAGTGAGCCACTCGCCAGCTACCGAGATGACGTCGAGTCCCTGAGATAACTGGTTGAAGAACCGCGGATGAGCTGCCAGCGAACGACACACGATGTATCACATACACAAAAGCAAAAACATAGCGTGTTTGTCAGAGGACAGAGGTTATAATTAACTAAATTATCTAACAGCGTTATGCATCACGACATTCTTGTTCCGTCGATGACGTTGATTTTTCGTGCTGCGTAGGATCCACATACGGAACAAAATGACGTCACGCTGTCACACCGGACGGCTGTAATGTCACGTCAGCTTCTGATTATGATACCTATGAAAGTGCCGGAAATCCCAGTCATGAAAGTGCACACAGTGGATGCCGGAATAGCAGCAGATTTCAGCGCTGCGCTAACTCACAGACCGCTGCCAACGGAAATGACGCAGCAGCTGCCGGTGTCAAGGCAGCAGTGGAAAGATGCTAACTAGCCTATATACGCTGTTTTTCAAGACGGCTGCGTCCGCGATAGTGAAAAGTCGTGTTTTTGAGTGTATTGGCAAAAAAACAATCCATCAGTAGTAAATGGAGTATAGATTTTTGATGAATGTTAACGTCACGACAGCATTGTCCATTTCACTGCCCAATGCAGTGCATAGATGCGACAGGTGACAGGAAAATGAAACGTGGGAAAGACACAAAAGAAGTTAAATGAGTCAGCTAGGCCATAGACAGGATTTATACCCGCGGTGACAGCCCGGCATCTGCCCGTAACAACAGCTAGCGGGCTGTCAGGCTGCACCGCCGCACAAATTCCCGGGAATTTTAAATTTTTAAGCTTGTATTTTTCTACCCCAAATTGCAAAGTTTTACCATTTTTTACAACGGAAATTCGGACATTACTTAATGCGGATAATTTATTTAATTAGCAGAGTATAGCAGTTTCGATCGTCATAACTCTAAATCCTAAAACAGTTGTTATGAAGCTGAAACAACATTCAATGCACATAGGCCTACAGTTTGTGGGAATTGTGGCTTTTCACCTGACACTGTGCATACTGATTACGGAGCCATTCCGAGGTTAGCGAAGGATGTTGACGATGATTAATTTGCTAAAAGAATGGACCGTATACATGCATTCTGACGCGCAATATTGATGTCGGATTTCTGTCCGTGTATCCGATGCTGATATTATATCGAAAGGTTTTTCCATATCGTCAAGTATTCTCACCATGTCATTCTGTTTTTTTTGTATTTACAGCTATTAACGCTGTTTCATCTCAACAAGATCTAGAATGACGTAAAACATTCTGACGGTAACACCCTCAAATGGGGCGTAAAATAGACTAGGTCTAAATATGAAAAATTTGCGTTCTTCGAAAATGTAGCTGATTATCTTGGAGTGGCCCATTGTTTCTGTCATACGTCATAGGTACACCATCGATCCGTGTCATATTCGATGACCGTGAGTGACTTGAAAGGCGGGTCGCGAGAGGCCCAATTTTTCTAGCGGATCTCCGTACCTATGCTCGTACCGTTTGACCAACAGCCATCAAATTCGGCACGCTAACCCATGTGGGAAGGGACGTGTTATCAGGGGATCAGCCACTCCACTGTCCCAAGGAGGCAGGGACAACAGCACTCACAATTTTTCTTTGGACCTCCTATTTACGCCCATACCGTTTGACCTATGGCGACCAAATTCGATTCAGTTATTACAGTAACTCATGACAAGGTATGTTTTTGCCGTCGAAAATGCGCCCGCGTTTGTAGGGTTCGGGTCATCAGCGCACCGAAATTGTTAGGATCGATAACATATGCGAAAATGGTATTACATAATGCAACCAAATTTTGAAGGTGACCACGCAGGCGAGGGGTAACTTTTTATAGAGTCCACCATGCCCAGATCCGAAGAGCGCTGCCTCATGGAGTCATAATTTTTGTGACCCCCACTGCACATACCTTTTTGTGACCCCCCACATACCTAGATGAATGCTGTTGCCGACGCGCGATCACTATGTGGTAGCTAACCTTGCACGAATACGAATACGAATGCAAAATTATTTTAGAAACGCAACTAACGTGCGTCCAATCATGATACAAAATTTTTTAATGTCACAACAACATCACATTCATGTCAAAAACTATCAATTTTTGGACCGGGAATTTTCGGGAATTCTTTGATTGGTGGGAGAATTTTGCATATTCAAAACCGGAATTCCTTGTGGCCTTGGCTGCTAATTAGCAGCAGCGGATTTTTAGGATCCGCTGTGCGCACTGACTCGTCGAGATCCCGAATTCATATGCAATTTTTTTTAGACATTATGCTCTCAGCTTTTACTGATCACGTAAATTATATGCGCTGTTCTTCTGCTTTTTTCTTCTTCCATTAGTCCATCCGACAAAGTGTTAAGTTTTATTATTGAACAATTTTGCTTTTCAGTTACTATACTTTTTCTGCAGCTAAGGAAACCAGGAGCCAATGTTTAGTTCTGTGCGAAATGCCACCGAAAATAAATGAAAAGCCGCTAAAAGTCGTTGAGAAAAGTGAATAATGCGCAGTTTGTCAAATTATGCGGAAGGCGGACAAATATCGCAAAATTATGCAGGTGCGTACTGCGTAGTCGTGTCATTCCGGATCCATGCAGTGTCCTCTATTATTCGTAGAAAACTCTTCAGCTTCTATCAATACAAGTCACCGTGACTTTCTGCTTGCACTAGATTACTGTTGAACCCCGTCAGCGTTCTTCTGTTTTGCGTACCGGTAACTTCAATATCGGAAGGACTAGATGATGCACATTAGCTAAAAGCTGTCTACTATGCCTATACATGCATTACTTGAAATGCTTGTATGCTACTTTATATTGTTGTATATTTGAACGTTGGACATCATTATAAAACATATCCGTGTGATCGATAGTTGATATCTGTAGAGGCCTAGTGTATTTCTGTAATACCGAGGCTCGTAATGGAGGCGAGACTTCTATCAGAGAATACTGACAATTATTTCTGCCACTGCATCCATCCATCCATGTTTATTTCTCAGAAATGCAACATTCAACATATGCAATATACTGCAGTACAATCAAAATCTGAGTGGTGCAATAAGACATAATAGTGTACTAATAACTACACCATTAAAAGAAGAAAAATAATAATAAAATAAAATGAACTACACATATTTCAAAAAGTTCCGATAAATCGGTATTGCACATGGAACGTTTGAATGCATTTACACTGCCGAAGTCGGTGGATAATGGCAAGTTGTTCCAAACATTTATCATTCTACACTCTACTTAACCTAACGACTGTTTCTTTTTCATAATGAAAAAAAACAATACGCATTATGAGACAAGTACGCGGTATCATGATGCGCAAAATTCAAGGTTGGCTCCAAAGGGACGTCTACTACAGAGGTAGAACTAGAAATAGCAATAAACAGGGCTAGCTAAAAATAAGAAATTTCCCTAATGATGTGGCTAGAATCTTTGCTATTGGCCCATATTGCTGTCCTTACAGTGCTCCCTTAACACGAGTGGCAAAATGCGACTTTTTACCAGTCTTTTTAGACACAGCCTTCACAGAATGTGCCGTCATTCCAAAACAAAACGGCATATTAAAAATCTAAAATCAACTGTCATCTGTGATCTCTGCTCTATCACGCCAAATTTTGTGTGGGTCGGACTTAGAAAACAGATACAAACATAACATATCGTTTATTAAGACGGACAAACGCCATCCAATTAAAGTAGATAGAATGATAGTAGCAGACTGAAAATGTGAAACAAAGTGCAAAACATAGCAAAACATATCAATAGCAAGCACGAAAAAGACGTCGAGTGATGAACGATCGTTTGTACAGTTTATAATTGTATGGAGGCAAGTTAAACCTAGTTCCAGAGCTGTGGAGGACAATGTCAATCATTTTGAGATCGAGTAATAATGTACGGAGGCAGTGACCAGATCGGAACATAAGCGACAGTAGTTATCACAGAACAGAGGCACGCTAGATTTCTGTCGATGAATCCGGGCGCTTGCCGCCGGCGCTCGTACTGCAAAGGCATTGGGAGGATAACTCAAATCGGCAGGTTTCCATGAGCAGCTTTTCTGGCTGCAGAATAGTCAGTAGATCAAAGAAAAATAGATCACAGTGTAGACAACTAGAGAGACAGGCAGATAGATAAGATAGATAAGATAAATAGATAGATGAATGGATGGATGAATAGACAAAACCTTTATCGCACAGTCAGCAGAACAAACTGCAAGACAAAAATAAAACTTGTGAAAATACAAAGCAATATATGTCCACAAAATGACTGTCATACTACAACAATAACAATAAGTGCAACAATCTGTAGTCACAAAGACGCGCCACACAGATTCATGCTACGTATTTCATGTCCCTATTCTGTATGCTGTTGCGCGCTTCTTGCGTGTAAGATGAGTTTCGCGTCGCTGGACTTCAATTGAATTTTCTGAGATTTCCTGCGGTTTTCTGTGCTGATTTCTGTCTGGACAAAGAACGGTAAATGCTGCTTCCGACGGTGCTTTTGTTTTTTCGCCTCGTTGTGTCAATGCTGCGTTTTCCTGTTGTTTCTGCTCTTTCGAGTTGCCGGTTGAATGGACTTTAGTCCATCTCCTGCAGGACTCCTGCTCCGTATAGACATGATGCCACACCGTAGAGGCGGGTAAGAAAGGCTATTTTTAGTCTTCACCTCTGGTTGCTGGTCTGCCAGAGGAGTCATACAAAGATAACAAAAGACAACGCGCAGGAGCAGACGGACGCTGACAGATGTACACCGAATTTTCTGTCTACCACCGTCAGTCACCAACTCAACGGCGGCATTATACCAACGCCCGCAGCAGCACTTAACAGCAGCAGCAACAACAACAGCATCGGCAGCGGCGATGACAACTACTTCTGCATCAGTTTCGTCGTCACCAGAAAACGTTTAATTGTTTTCCAAGTGCGTTTGAGGCTGTTTTTAACATAACTTCTCTACGCAAGTCGACATTTCCTTATTTACTTACATGCCAGACCACATTAGACATTTAGACGGCGCGCCTGAGAATTGGTTGCACTAATACGAGACGCGCTCATGTCAATAGTGTCAACAGTTTGCGCAGCATTCTTCTTAAAGGGAATCAGACGCACCAGGCTACGCTTGACGGGGTCAAATTTAGTGGCGTAGATGAACGGATTGACGCAGAAGTACAGGTAGGTGCAGAACATTGATGCGTGGTAGCCGCCGGCGTGCAGCGTGAGGTCCGGGCGTGTGTATAACACAGAGACAAATATGTTACTCGGCAGGTCACTGACTGCGTAGAATGCGCTGACAAGAATCATCGTCTTGATGACATTGGACTGAATCTGGTTCGAGCGGGTCTGCATGGCACTTGCTGCCGAGCCACTATGGCCTGCCATCACGCTTGCCTGACGACGGATGGCCAACAGAATACGCCAGTAGCAGAAGATGAAGATCAAGAGTACAACGACGTAGTAAGTCGAGGTATAAAAGATGCCGTAGGCCAACTGAGACTCTCGACTTTTCCACATAACATACGCATAGCAGACTCCGTCGATCACGTCGCTTGTGTTATACAGCAGAGAGCTGGAATGAACATAACCGCTGATCCAGGCGCATGCCATCGCCACATATGTCATCCAGTTACGCAGCCTCTGCTTGCTCCAGATAGGATAAACTGTCTTTAGATAGCGCTCAATCGTAACCACGACGATGTTGGCCTTGGAGGCAAGAACCACGCTCCAGATGAGATTGTCACTCAGAATAAACATACAAAACCAATATCCACCGGAACCAGTGAGATGGATATTACACAGCTTGAGTGTGTAAGTTATTATCAAGAAGAGACAACTGAAAACATCAAGTACATTCTGGTTGAATATGAGCATTAGCTTCTTGTGCTGTTTTGAGGCCACCATGGCGTAAAGGATGAGCGCGTTGGCTGCCGTTCCCACAATTCCGATGACTACGACAGCGCACTGGAAATAGAATTCGACACCACGAGATGATGACGTCACAACATCAGCGGCAGTAGTATTATCAGCGACGTCAGTGACTGACTTCGTTGTCATGGCGACCGACAGTTGCTCAACACAGGTGCAATCAGTCATCTTTCTTCCCGCGGCAGCTGCACGCTACAGGTCACAAATAGACTTTTAGTAAAAGTTCAAATGCATAATAATATCTACAACAATCAAGGTATTAGTGTCAAACGTTTTTCTCGCTCTCTTCGCAGGCAGATACAGGCCTAAAATAGTGTTTGGCAGAACGGGTGCCACACGAGTACATTAAATGAAGTGAATTTTACAGTTTACTTCATTTTTTTCCGGCCGAGCAGAAGTCGGTGCTGTGCTGTAATGGTATGGCGTAGCAGTGGCGTAACTGGTACGGTGCTGTCTGAGGCGAACTACTCGACCTAGCGCCGCCTCGGTCAACAGTGGTTTGACCTTCCACGTTTCACGGAAGTTGAAAAACACCAAAAGCTGTCGATGTAACAGCCACAATAAACTGATGATTAAGCTGCATGCTTGTGGAAGCATAGTAATTACGCCACCGTGCGTAGGAGTCGCAGCTGAGCGGTCGCCGCGGTTCGAGCTCAGCCAGTCCAAGTTGCTGACCTACCTACTGTGTGTGCTAAGGCCAAATCAGCATCGGTCATCAGCGCAACCATCAGCGCGACGGGAAATGAGCTATGGGGTGAAAAGGCTTAGTATGTCTAACTGGGGTAACGGTGTCTGCTAGCGGTCCGAGGATCCAATTAAGCTGCACTCTAGGTCAAACGGGACGAGCAAGGCCTTTTATCCCATCAGCAGTTGGATGTATTTCCCCAGCCCTTCCCCTCCTCCTTCTCGTTCCATGACCTGTCTCCCTTCTCTTTCTTGCGATGGTATGTCTGCTAGCGGCCAGCTGGTGCTCTGCCCCGGTCATTAGCTAGCCGCACAGTGCACTGCGATATCACTGACTCATACAAATCAACTGCCACTTCAGTACAAAAGGTCTTGCCATGTAATCGGCGTTAAATGAGTGTTAATAGATTTGCATTTCACTTAAAACCGAGAATATCTTTCTTAAACTTTCTAACACTAATGTCTGCTAACTGATAATGGCGTGCAAGAAACTACAAAGTCAACTCTGCACTAAACTGTGTCAGTCCAATAAACTTACCGATGTTGACTGACAGACTGTTGTTAATGAATGAGTACAGAACTCAGCAGCGCAAAAATCTCTGCGTGACGCACATCGCCGCTCAGCGATGCTGTCCTCAGTTACCGGTGCGATATACATACGTGCACGCAATAGAGCCGCCGATGAGTATATAGGGTGCGGATAAAAAAAGATGAACCCATTACAGAATTTACAGTTTCTCCATAACGGGTGTAAATTTTAAGGATATACTTTCAGCATTGGCTAAGGACACGCATAGTGACATCTTCACAAATGCGTTTTTTGTATTCTCTTGTTTAAAAAATAATTTATATTTGAATAGAAAATTACTATGATAATCTTTATTCACCAGCAAAAGCGGTAACAAGAAAACAATCAACATAATATGAATGAAATAAACAACTTAACTAACTTAGTTACTGTAGGCCTATTGGATTTTGACGCGAAAATATTTCCTACATAATGGAAAATATTCAGTTGTGAAGTAATACAACTGTATAGTGAAATTTGCTGATGAACGAAATCAATGAAAAATTCAGAATACTCCCAAACCATGCGTTGCAAGTCATTTGGGATTACCAAATGAGACAATTTGCAATCAAAGCGACTTTAGGTTTGCGACAAGGCAAATGGCGGATATTTCGAATAACTACTAAAATATGCAAGGGACAGAGCAACGACCGATAATTACTAATATCTTCCAAGTTACCACCTTTAACTAAAAGTACTAAGGTTATATCCATAAATGTCTGAGGCAAACATTGATGCCTGAAACAAAAAGTACAGAATAAACTCAAATGAAGTCGCAGTCCGCCATTTATAAACGCTTCCATGGCCATTAGGTCCAGCACTTTTATATCTCTTTT
>Ga0049107_10000473_pt1 | contig 12105 bp, 6 predicted proteins | sample WorMetilPIANOSA1_FD_61187 | JGI IMG/M metagenome (GOLD analysis project Ga0049107, IMG submission 61187) | Marine gutless worms symbiont microbial communities from Max Planck institute for Marine Microbiology, Germany - Olavius ilvae PIANOSA.1 | ecosystem: Host-associated > Annelida > Digestive...
CGCGAGCACAGGAATAGCGAGTTCTATTTCAAGCTCGCGCAACAACGCAGCTGGCTGCTTCTCGCCGCGCCCGGAGGGAGCCCCCCAAACGCGCCCAGGCGGCGTTACAGCGCTTGGCAAGAGAGACAGCTATTCCCTGCGCGCGGTGCCTTGCCTGGGCGCGTTTGGAGGGGCTCTGAGATCGTAAAATCAGGTGAAATGGGGTACTAGGCAGCGTCATAAGATCGACGAGCCGTTAGAGGCTGTCTAGAAAGGGCCGTAGGCCAGAGTCGGGAGTAGGCTGGGTTGAGGAACGAAACCCAGCAATTGCTCGTGATGCTATCCTGAATGATCTGCCGCGCTCACCGCATCCTACGCCTACGGGCTTTGTCCAACCTACGGGCTCTTCTATCCTCCACCTCCGGCGCGACCCTAGGGTGGGCTGTGCCCACCGACTGGGAATTCTTTTTTGCCGCAAATGAACGCGAATGAACGCAAATCGGTTGGAATCGGCTCGCCATTATCGACGGTTCTTCATTCCATTTGCGTTGATTTGCGGATAACCCTTCCGTGAAGATCTGCTCGCCCAAGGTTATCGGTAATTGGGAGTATCTGTACCAACAGTGACTGAAAGCCCGCCCGGTGGGCACAGCCCACCCTACGATGCGAGGGGTGGAAGCTGGAAGAGGCCGGAACCCATAAAGGGCCTCCCAAAATTATGCCGATTTGCGCAGGCGAAAAACGGATCAATCTGTGAAAATCTGCATAATCTGCGGATTCAAAACGCGGACGCGACCGGGGTTCCTGATGCGGAGGTGGTAGGGATGGCCTACCCTGGGCCCCCGGATCCCCCGGCCGACTTCCGCCCGTTCCCATTCTCCATCGATGCTCTACCTATTCAAATCCGTCGCCTCCCGGACCCTCAGCTCGAGTCTGATCGGAATATTCGCGGTCGGTCTGCTGATCGGAGCGATCCGTCTCGCCTTGCCGTTCGCGGACCTGTTCCGATCCGAGCTGGAGGGCACCTTGGCCCGGACCCTGGGCATGGAGGTCCGGGGCCGGCGTCTGGAGTTGCGCCTGGTGGGCCTGGTCCCACGGCTCCGGCTCCGGCTCCGGGACGCCGTGTTCCTGGACCCCGCGAGCGGTCACCCGCGGCTCAGCCTGGCGCAACTTTGGATCGATCTGGATCCGGTCGCCAGCCTGGGCGCGCTGGCCCCCCGCGTCGAGTCCGTGACGCTGGTCGGCGCCCGGCTGGTCGTCAGGCGGTTGCCCAGCGGTGCCATTGTGATCACCGGGCTGGAGGGCCTGATGGGCAACGACCCGGCGGCACTGGGCTTCTTCCTGGGTCACGGCCGCTTCCGGCTGGTGGACAGCGCGCTCTCCTGGATCGACGAGCAGCTCGGGGCGCCCACCCTGCAGCTGTCCGAGGTGCGGGTGGATTTCGAGAACCGGGGGGAACGGCATCGGATCGGTATCCTTGCCCGACCCCTGGCCGACCCGCACAGCCGGCTGCGGTTGGTGGGGGACCTGCGCGGCGAGCCCCGGCGGCCGGCGGACTGGAGCGGCGAGCTCTACCTCCAATGGCAGGGCAGTGACCTGGGGCGGGTCCTTGCGGGACGGCTCCCCGCGGGTCTGCACCTGGGGAGCGATGCGGTGGCGCTCGAGAGCTGGAACCGGCTGGAGGGTGGGCGCCTCAGCCGATCCCTGAACCGGGTCGAGGCCGTAGGGCTGAGTCTAGGGACCGAATCCGGGGCAGCCGACACCCCCCCGTTGCGCCTGGATCAGGTGGAAGGGCTCCTGCGCTGGCAGCGGGTCGGCACGGGTTGGCGGCTCGCGGTAAAGGACCTGGCGTTGCTCCGTGACGGGACCCGGCTCCCGGTCTCGGATCTGGGGCTCCGTTTCACCGCAGATGACGACGGGGGCTGGACGATCACGGGGGGGAGCCGATTGCTCGATCTGGCCGCCGTCCGGGATCTGCTCACGCCGCTGCCGCGGTTGCTGCCCGGAACGCTCGACCGACTCGACCTCGACGCCATCCGCCCCGGCGGGGGGCTGCACGACCTGCGGTTCCGTTTCGGACACCGCCCAGGGTTGCCCCCGCGCTGGGCCGCCTCGGCCCGCGTGGAGGATTTGAGCCTCGATACCCATGGGCAGGTCCCCGGTGTCCGGGGCCTTACCGCCGAGTTGGCCGCGACCGAGCGCGCGGGTCGGCTGGTCTTCTCCGGCGCCGATCTGGGCCTGGAGTTGCCCCGCCTGTTCCCGCATCCGCTCGGGTTCGATCGGGTAGCCGGGGAGGTCCGCTGGCAGCGGGAAAACGATGGTGAGCTGCGGCTCGGCGCGCGGGAGATCACCGCCGACAACGCCGATCTGGCTACCCGTTCCCGTTTCGCTATGCGGCTACCCGCGGATGGTGGGGGTCCTGTCCTCGACCTGCGGACGGAGTTCCGCGACCTGGCGTTCGCCAAGGTCCCCGACTATCTCCCGTCGCAGATCCTCAAGGAGAAACTGACCGGCTGGTTCGAACACGCCTTTGTGGGCGGCAGTATCCCCCAGGGTACCCTGCTGTTCCAGGGTGCCGTCGCGGATTTTCCATTCGATGACAAACCAGGCCGTTTCCAGGCCCTGCTCGCCGTCCGGGATGGCACCCTGAATTTCCATCGCGACTGGCCCCCGCTCACGGGGCTGGCCGGCGCAGTGCGTTTCGAGAACCGCGGGATGCGGATTTCCCTTGCGGAAGGGCGGTTGCTGGACAGTGAGCTCATAGCGGTCTCCGCCCGCATACCGGATCTGGGCCGGGCCGTCGCGGTGGAGGTTCAGGGCCGGGTGGAGGGCCCATTCGCCGACGAGCTGCGGATACTCGGCGAAACACCTCTGCGCAGGCGGCTCGGGGTCCTGGCACAGGTCTTCAGGCCGGCAGGTAAGGCGCGGCTGGAGCTGGATATGGCGATCCCGCTGCGTACGGGGGACACAGACTCCCTGCGGCTCGCCGGCGAGCTCAGCTGGCCCGGTCCGGCGGCCCTGGCAATCCCGGACCAGGGTATCGCGCTCACCGGGCTTGTCGGCAGCCTGCGCTTTACCGCTCGGGATCTCGAGGCGCGGTCCATCGAGGCCAAGCTGTGGGGAGTACCGGTCCGCCTGGCCGTGGCTACCCGCAGATCCGGGAAGGATACCGCCGTAACTACCCAGATCCGGGTCACGGGTCGCTTTCCGACCCCTGTCCTGGCGCGGCAGTTCCCGGCCCAGGCGTGGGAACTGCTGCAGGGTCGGGCCCACTTGGCGCTGGATCTCATGCTTACCGGGGCGGATTTGGGCGGGTCCGTGCCGCCGCTGGATTTCGAGCTGACATCCGACCTCGCCGGCCTCGCCCTGGCGCTGCCGGCCCCCTTGGGCAAGCCCGCCGCCGAGACCCGGCAGTTCCGTCTCGCCGGACGTTTGGCCCGGCAGGAGGCACTGGGTATCCAGGGTGCCTATGGCGATCTCGCTATCGCTCTGGAACTGGACCGGGGCAGCGACGGCAGGCGGCGGCTGGTCCGCGGGGCCTTCAATCTGGGCGGCCCTGCCCTGCCGCTTCCCGAGCACGAGGGATTCCACCTGGGCGGCTCCGTCGCCGCGCTGGACCTGCGGCCATGGCTCGACTGGTGGGCAGACCCAACACGGCCCGGCAGCGGTGATGCGGGAGGGGGCACCGCGCTGCGCTCGGCACAGGTACGTGTCGGGCGTCTGTTGTTGCCCGCCACGGCCCTCAACGAGGTCCGCTGTGAGCTCGAGAACCAGGGCCGTAGCTGGGCGGTGCAGCTCGACGCCCGGGAGCTCGCAGGCAAGCTTACCCTGCCCCGCCGTTCCCGCGGCGGACCGGTCCGGGTCCGACTGGCGCGGCTGGATCTGAAGGGCCTGTTCGAGCAGAAACACGAAGACGGCAAGGCGTCTACCGACAGGCCCCACTCGGATCCGCGCCAAGCCCGGGCGCTGGATCTGGACATCGAGCGACTGTTGTGGGGGGAGCATGCTCTGGGGCGTGTGACCCTGCGCTCACAACTGGAACCGGGCGGTCTGGAATTCACCCGGATCTCCCTCACCGGGCCGGTCATAGCGATCAGGGGACGAGGCAGTTGGCGCCGGCGGGACGCGGGACCTCGCTCCAACCTCTCCCTGACCGCACGGAGCCGGGATCTGGGCGAGTTCCTGCGCAGTCTCGAGTTCAAGAGCCTGCTCCATAAGACGCCGGCCGAGCTGGATCTGGATCTGGGCTGGCCCGGCGCACCGGGCCGATTCGAGGCGGCGGATCTGCAGGGACACATCCGGCTCGACCTGGGCGCCGGGAGCCTGGTGGAGGTCGAGCCGGGGGTCGGGAGGGTGCTGGGCATCCTCAATCTCGAGGCCCTGCGGCGGCGCCTGGATCTGGATTTCAATGATCTGTTCGGCCCCGGCTATGCCTTTGAAAAGATCTCCGGACGGTTCGACATCGAGCAAGGGGTGGCCACCACACGGGAGCTACTCATCGAGGGTTCTTCCGCCGATGTCAGCATCGCCGGGAGTACGGATCTGGTCGAGCAAGAGTTCGACCAGATCGTGACCGTTACGCCGCACCTCGGTGCCGGCGCGGCCATCGCCGGCGCCGTGGGGACCCCTGGTCGGGGCGGCCGTCTTCCTGGTCGATCAGGTATCCGATGGGGCGATCGACAAGCTGGGTCGCCACCAATATCACCTCGGCGGACCCTGGGCCGAGCCCGAGATCCGGCGCGGCGGACGCTCGCTCGAGGCGCCGGCGGCGGCGCCGGCGGCCGGGACACCGAGGGCTATCCCCCCGCCGTCTCAAGACGACAAAGACGAGGATCTGTTTCTGGACGGGGATTGACCGATTTCGATTCGGCTTCTGGAACTGCGCCCATCCCGACCTGCAAATCCCCTACCTGGACCCGTTTGGGAGGCTCTGAGAGCAAAAAATAAGGTGAAATGGGGTACTAGGGGCTGTTGACATTTATCTGCGCGCGGGCGATTATAAATAGTTTTGCGTGCTGACAAGGTGCGGCGAGGAGGAATAGCAGGTCTATTTTGACGAGCCGCAACGCAGTCAGCGCGGAAAAGGGCCACAATCGAACCGTGAACGATGGATGTCGACAGCCCCCAAATTCGAGGGATTTCTTTGCCATGCCGCTGCAACCCGTGATTCTTTCCGGTGGGTCCGGGACCCGTCTCTGGCCCCTCTCCCGGGAGGCCTACCCCAAGCAGTTCCTCCCCCTGACCGGCAAGCACACCATGCTCCAGGAAACCGTCAGGCGACTCGACGGGATCGAACCGGAGCATCCCCGTCAGGCCATCGGTCTGCTCGACCCCATCGTCGTCTGCAACGAGGCCCACCGCTTCCTCGTCGCCGAGCAGCTTTGCCTTCTGGACCGGCGGCCGGCCGCCATCGTCCTCGAACCCGAAGGCCGTAATACGGCGCCCGCCCTCGCTCTCGCGGCCGCGGCGGCGGTGGACGACGGTCAGGACCCGGTCTTGTTGGTGATGCCCGCCGACCACAATATCCGCGACGGGCACGGCTTCCGACAGGCGGTAGCGGATGGCTACGTCCTGGCGCGGCAGGGGGCGGTGATCACCTTCGGGATCGTCCCCGATAAGCCGGAAACGGGCTACGGCTATATCCGCCGGGGCGACCGCTTGCCGGCTCAGGGGACCACCGGTGAAGCCTATGCCCTCGACGCCTTCGTCGAGAAGCCGGATGCAGTCACCGCCGCGGGTTACTTACGCAGCGGCGATTACCTCTGGAACAGCGGAATCTTCATGCTGAGGGCCTCGCTCTGGCAAGGGTTGCTGGAGCGTTTCCGACCCGATATCGCCGCGGCCGGCGAAAAGGCCTACCGTGGGGGCGCACCGGACGGGGATTTCCGGCGCCTGGACGCGGATGCCTTCCACGCCTGCCCCAGCGATTCCATCGACTATGCGGTCATGGAGCAGCTGGCCGGGGATGCGCCGGAGGGGGACCCATTGGCCCTGGTGTTGCCGCTGGACGTGGGCTGGTCGGACGTGGGTGCCTGGTCCGCCCTGTGGGAGGTCAGCATCCGGGACGACGCCGGCAATGTGCTCGACGGCGACGCCTTTGTCCATGACGCGCGCGACAATCTATTGATGGCCCAGCACCGCATGGTGGCGGCCGTAGGCGTGAACAACCTGATTCTGGTGGAGACGCCGGACGCGGTCCTGGTGGCGAGCAGGGAATCGGCCCAGGACGTCAAGGCCGTGACCCAGTTCCTCCAGCGCGAGCAGCGCAGTGAGTATCGGCACCACCAGCGCCTGCACCGGCCCTGGGGCAACTTCGATTCCATCGGCTTCGGCGCCCGCTATCAGGTCAAGCGCCTGACGATAAATCCGGGCGAATCTCAATCCCTGCAGATGCACCACCACCGGGCCGAGCATTGGATCGTGGTCTCGGGCACGGCACGGGTCACCAACGGCGAGAAGGTCTTCCTGCTCACGGAGAACGAGTCCACCTACATCCCCGTCGGCACCACCCACCGCCTGGAGAATCCGGGGGCGATACCCCTGGAAATCATCGAGGTCCGGTCCGGAAGTTATCTCGGCGAAGACGACATCGTCCGTTTCGAGGATGCCTACAACCGCACGGCAGGCGAGCGCTGACATGGGTTTCAAATGCGGCATCGTAGGGCTGCCGAACGTCGGCAAATCGACCCTTTTCAAGGCTTTGACCATGGCCACCGTCGCCGCGGAGAACTTCCCCTTCTGCACCATCGACCCGAACGTGGGGGTGGTACCCCTGCCCGATGCCCGGCTCGACGCCATCGCCCGCATCGTGAGGCCCGCCGGTGTCATCCCCACCAGCATGCAGTTCCTGGATATCGCCGGCCTGGTGGCCGGTGCCTCCAAGGGCGAGGGACTGGGTAACCGGTTTCTGGCCCACATCCGGGAGACGGATGCCATCGCCCATGTGGTGCGCTGCTTCGAAGATGACGGCCTGGTGCATGTCGCGGGCACAGTGGACCCGATACGGGATATCGAGACCATCGACACGGAGCTGGCCCTGGCGGATCTGGAGTCGGTGGAGAAGGCCCTGGACCGATCCGTCCGTCAAGCCAAGACCGGAGACAAAAAGGTCTTGCCCCGCAAGGCCCTGCTGGAGCGACTGCGCGACCATCTGGACGCCGGTGGGGCGGCGCGTTCTCTGGCGCAGAGCGATGACGAACGCCGGGAGCTGCGTGACCTGTTCCTGCTCACCGCCAAGCCCGTCATGTACATCGCCAACCTGGACGAAGACGGCTTCGAGAATAACCCCCTGCTGGATGCGGTACGTGGGCTGGCGCGGGACGCGGGTGCTGAAATAGTCCCCGTGTGCGCCGCCATCGAGGCGGAGCTCCTGGAGCTTCCGGCCGATGAGCGCGCGAGCTTCCTCGCCGACCTGGGGCTCGAAGAGCCGGGTCTCAACCGGGTAGTACGCGCGGGCTACCGCTTGTTGGGCCTGGAGACCTTCTTTACCGCGGGACCCAAGGAGGTACGGGCCTGGACCATTCCCCGGAATGCCAGTGCGTCTCAGGCCGCCGGCGTCATTCACACCGACTTCGAGCGCGGCTTCATCCGCGCCGAAGTCATCGCCTACCAGGATTTCGTCGCCTGCAAAGGCGAGCAGGGGGCCCGTGAGGCGGGCAAGCTGCGCTCCGAGGGCAAGGACTACAGCGTCCGGGATGGAGACGTGATCCATTTTCGGTTCAACGTCTGACTTGACGCTATGCGTCTCCAATCGCTAGTATTCCGCTTCTATCCCGGCTACGTAGCTCAGCAGGTCAGAGCGCGGCACTCATAATGCCGATGTCGGTAGTTCGAGTCTACCCGTAGCCACCAAATACCACACCACCCGTAGGATGCGGTGAGCGCCCGCCGACCGCCCCAGGGATGCCTGCCGGTACTGACATGGCAAACAGGGCACAGCACACAGGGGAGGGGCGCGAACCGCATCAATCAGGCGGCCGGCGACGGGCAGCTGGTGACCGGAAACCCGGTCGGTGGGCACAGCCCACCCTACCTACTACCGGACCGGAAGCCGACAGTGCCCAGGGCCGTCAATGCCTCCAGGCCGCGTGGTGGACCGCCGCGGTAGATCTGGGTTTGGGGCGTAGCGGGAAAGGCGGCCTGGAAGGCTTCGACAAAGGTCTGGTCACGTTCCGCCTGGGTAGCACAGCGTGGACACTCCCCGCTCGGTGTCAGCAGGTTGAGGAACAGGTACCGGAGCTGCAATCCCGCCGCCCGACAGGCGGCGACCAGATCCCGGCTCTCCTCCAGGGCCAGATCCGTGGGGATGGCGACCAGCGCCAGGCCGGCTTGGTCCCGGTTCCCGAGCAGTCCCCGAAAGAATTTGAGATCCTTCGACAATTGCACCAGCCGCCGGCCGAAACGCGGCACGCCCAGGGCATCCTTGTATTTGAGCAGCAGCGCGAACATGGCCTGCAACCAGTCGTCGAGCAATGCCGGTAGCTCCAGCAGCCGGATCAGATGGCCACTCGGCGCCGCATCGAGTACGAACCGGTCATAATCGCCTTCCCGCAGGAATACCAGGGCGCGCGTGAGGGCCGCGATCTCGTCGATGCCGGGGGGAGCGAAATCCAGCAGTTGTTCCATAACCCGTCGGTCGAAGGTGAAATCCAGGTTGGATGAGAGCCCGGCGAAAAACCTCCGCAGCTCTTCGCCGTATGCCGATTGCATGGCCGCGAACTCGGCCTGCGCATCGACCTCCATCGCGGTCAGGCCCTGGGAGACCGCGACCGGCTCGGGTCCGACGGGGACACCCAAGCAGTCACCCAGGGAATGGGCCGGATCACTGGAAAACAAGAGGGTGCGCCGGTGGGGCTCGGTGGCGGCGACATGCAGGGCGGTGGCACAGGCCAGGGTCGTTTTGCCCACGCCGCCCTTGCCGCAGAAGATCAACAGGCGCCGGTCCGGCCCCGGATAGGGACTGGGCGCCTCGACCCGGACCGGCAGCTGTGCCGTCACTGGAGAGCTAACGGCTCGGTCGATGGGCATCACCCCATCCCAAAACGTGGTGAGGGCCTCGATGCCGCGGGGCTCCTCCGGCCGCACGGGGAGGCCCCAAAGATGCCCGATGCCCTGGATCGCCGATGCGTATCGGGCCAGGCACTCCGATTGCTCGGTCCGCACGGCCCGGCAGGTGGGACACGGATAGTCGGGATACAAGCGGTTGATCACCAGCTCCGGGGTGGCGATGCCGGCGGCGTGCAGGGCGCGGGCCAGGTCTAGGGTCTCTTCCAGGACCAGGGTCTCGGCCAGGGCGATCGGCACGAACCGGCAGCGGTCCGGGTCCCGCAGCAGCTGATCCAGGGCCTCGATTTCGGTGGCCAAATCCAGGATGAAGCGGTCCAGCGCATCGGGTGCGTAACTCCCCTGAAACACCTCTTTCATGTAACGGTGTTTTGCCACTAGGGTATCCAACAGATCCAGCCAGCGGCGCATGGCCGACGGCAAGGCCAGCAGGCGCAGGGTGTGGCCGCTGGGGGCGGTGTCCACCAGGACCGTCCGGTAGCGGCCCGCGGAGACCTGACGGCTGAGCGCCAGGACGGCCATGAGCTCGTCCAGTCCGGGCAGGGAAAGGGACAGAAAGCGATCGATGTCGCGATCGTCGAGGAAGGTGCCGCGCCACGCGATCTCGTGCAGCTTATCGCCGTGCCGGGCACGAAACGCCGCCAGGTCGGCGGCGGCATTCAGTTCTTTGACATGCAGGTTGCGGGGGGGTGATCCGCCTGCCAGGCAGTCCGCCAGGGAGTGGGCCGGATCGGTGGAAACCAGCAGCAGAGAGGCGTCGGGGTCCTCGCGGGCCCAGCGCAGCGCCGTCGCCATGGCGCAGGTAGTCTTGCCGACGCCCCCCTTGCCGCCGAAAAACACCAGGCGCGGTTTGCCGGGTCGGAGTAGCGCGGGGCCCTTCACTCCCCGTCCTGGGGTGACTCTTGAAGCCGGTCCAGGGCATCGAGCAGCTCGGCCTCGCGGGCGTCGAACTCCGCCTCGTCGATGCGGCCCGTCTCCAGTTCCATATAGAGCTCGGACAGCGCGGTGGTAATGGCCTCGCGCTGGGACACCTGCTCGGTGAGCACGGCTTTATGGATTTCCTTGCCGATCCAATACAGCCCCTTGAAGGGTGCCAGCAGCAGGTCGTCGATTACCAGCATCAGGTAGGGGATAAATTTTAAGTAGTGAAGTCTGCCGGCCCCTGCTCGTCATTCCGGCAGGGAATGCCGGAATCCCAAGTGCCATGGATTAGAGGCCAGGGATGGCAGAATAGTGGGGGTTCGAATCATTCATGCCACTTTAAATTTAACCGTTACCCGACATCAGAGGGTAATGGACACGTCCACGAAGCTGTGCGGCGCCCATGGACCATTGAAGTCGAAGGCGTAATGGTCGTCGAAGGCCTGGGCCGCTTTGAACACGACCGCCTCGAAAGCGGCTTGGTCGGTACGCCCCACCAGGCAGGCAAGACGCATGATCTCGGCCTCCTTACGGGGTTCCCCGCGCCGGATTTCGGCGCAGCACCCTTGCAGGACTGTCTCCACCTGGGCAGTGTAACGCTCCCGGTCCTCTTCCAGGAGTTGACTGAACAGCCGGCCCAGCTCGATCTTCCGGTCCCGGGGAGGCTCCCGGTCCCCGGTATACAGGGTGTCCCGCAGGGCCTTCAGGGGCGGGTGCCGGTCGACGAAATACTCGAAGATGTTCGCCAAATCCCAACGCACATTGAGCCCCATCTCCACCTTGCCGCGGACTCGTTCCAAGGCCTCCTTGAGCTCCACATGGCTGTGGCGGAGGGCGGTATGGATGGCCTGGGCGTCTTCGGCGACGGTCCCGAAGCTGATGGGAAGCGGTGTCGTCACCGCCAGCAGCGCGCTCAGTACCTTCTGGTGGGCGGCGATGTTGGTCCCGCTGTGGCCGTACCGCGGAGCCCCGGTAGGCGGAAACCACGGCGGCGATGCCGTCCACGGCCAGGGTCTCGACCTTGGCATTGCCGATGCCGGTCTCTCCGAGCCCGGCCAAGGTATCCCCGACGGCATCGTCAATGATGATCGCGTATAGATAGCGTGCACTCATGGATTTTGCCAGGGCAACCGAATGATAAATAGATATAAAGCAACTCGTTGTGTAATTTGAACCGCTTAAGAGGCAGTACGGTGCTGGGCGTCCGCTGTGTCTCCACGGTTCATTGCCGAGGTTGAAATCCTTGAGGTTGCACCGAGTCATTCCGGCAAGGAGTGCCGGAATCCAGGGCCAGGGCTCGATAGCGATTTAATCTCTACTGGCACATTTTTTAGGTCAACCTCTTGGGATCCGTTTTCGGTATAAACAATACGCAATCCTCTTGTGTCAACAACCAGTTTAGACACGGTACCCAATGAGGAATCGATGGGCTCTTCAGAAATCGCTAAACTACTCGGCTTTCCACACGCATCGAATATTGGCTTGCCTTTATATAATTCATAGAAACTTACCTTATCATGAAACCCGGATACCTTAAGATAGATGGAGTACTCGCTACCATCAACATTAATCATCTTAACGGGATGGATGGAATCAGCAATTAAACATTCTGTCTCAGTTGAACAGGCAGCCAGAATAGTTGCAATAATAGGTAATATCATTCGGAGAATTTTCATAGTGCGTGGTCTGAACGAAGAAAATCCACGTCACCTGTCCTAATAAATACGATTGCTCTTTTCTTAGCCGACCTGTCTCTGATATAGCTTTTTAACGACGCTATGGCATCAGAGACTATAATTGATCGCTTATAGACCTCTGGATTGATTGAAAGCGTTTTCCCATTTCCATTCACATAGTAGTTCGCCAACTTAGCGGCTTCAAAATAACCATGATACTGTCCGCCTCACCACATGGCCTCAAAAATCTCTCTTATAAATTCCTTTCATTTGCAGAGCCTTTTATAGAAGGGCTAACGCTCAGCATCAGCGGCAGCGCGTAGTACCGTCCGCTGCATACTGTTGTTATACTACTCTTATATGATTTTTTCATTGAAGAAGCCCGTGTAGCCGTGTGAAAATTCTGTATCATGGGCGTCATGCTTGACTGTACGCTGTCAACCGAACAACTCGCCGAACTGCGTGT
>Ga0049107_10000474_pt1 | contig 12098 bp, 6 predicted proteins | sample WorMetilPIANOSA1_FD_61187 | JGI IMG/M metagenome (GOLD analysis project Ga0049107, IMG submission 61187) | Marine gutless worms symbiont microbial communities from Max Planck institute for Marine Microbiology, Germany - Olavius ilvae PIANOSA.1 | ecosystem: Host-associated > Annelida > Digestive...
CGATCTGTGGTGAGGTTTTTAAAATTTTCGTAAATCATAAGCTCAAATACCATAGGGATCATAAATCCTGAATTGATATTATAAATCTAATGGCATGTCAAGCGGTACAACTCTATTGTACAATCGGCATCGTTGACCACTCGATCCAGGACGGATTCAAGCCCATTTCGGGCCTCAATAAATGATACTGTGCGCATTTTGGTGCCTCACTTGTACAGCTTATTCAACAAGTATGGAGGTTTTGGGGGATATGAGTGGCAGGTAAGTTTCTGGCCTCCCCCCACTGGCCTTTGTGCCCTCTGCGCCTTTACGGTTCATCAGTCGCCAGCTGTGGATGTTGGGCACGCCGCCGTCCAAAGATGCGGTTCGCTGTCTGCCTGTGCATCCCTGCACGCAGACAGGCGCTCATCACATCATCGATGCGGTTCGCTGCGCTCACCACATCCTACGGGCTATCGATAAAAACCGCCTTATCCCACCTCCACCAAACTCGGGGTGTAATCCGCCGGGGGTTGGAAACCGAGCAGTGTGATGCAGGTAGCCGCCAGGTTGGCGATGCCGGGGGCCGCTATTTGCGCCAGGCGCGCCCGGGATCCATTGGTCGGGTCGTAGACGATCGCCGGCACCGGGTTGAGGGAGTGGGCCGTCTTGGGCAGAAACTTGCCGTCGGCGTCCCGCTTCAGCTGGCCGGTCTTTTTATCCGCTTCGTACATATCGTCGGAGTTGCCGTGGTCCGCCGAGAAGACCGCGATCCCTTTGGCATCTTTTACCGCCTCCATGATCCTGCCGACGCCTTCGTCCACGGCCTCGATGGCTAGCTTCACGGCGTCGGTCACACCCGTGTGGCCGACCATGTCGCCGTTCGGGTAGTTCAGGCGGATGAATCGGTACTCGCCGCTTTTGATCGCCGCCACCACGGCATCGGTGATCTCGGTCGCCTTCATCCGCGGCGCCTGTTCGAACGGGCACACGTCCGAGGGGATTTCCTGCCAGGTCTCGGTGGCAAATTTGCCCGAGTTGTTGCCGTTGAAGAAATAGGTCACATGGCCGTATTTCTGGGTCTCGGAGATGGCGAATTGCTCGACCCCCGCGGTGGAGAGGTATTCGCTCATGGTGCGATCGATCGCCGGCGGCGATACCAGATATTTCTCCGGTACGCACAGATCGCCGTCGTATTGCATCATGCCGGCGTACCGCACATCCGGCTTCGGACCGCGGTCGAACTCGTTCAGTTCCTCGGCCTCGAAGGCCTTGGTGATCTCCAGGGAGCGGTCGCCGCGGAAGTTGAAGAAGATGACACTGTCCCCCGCCAGGATCGGCCCCACCGGAGCGCCGTCGCGTTCGATGACGAAGGCCGGCAGGTCCTGGTCGAGGATGCCCGGCTGCTCCTTACGGAAGGTCTCCACCGCCTCGCGCATGGTTGCGAAGTAGCGGCCCCGGCCCCTGACATGGGTATTCCAGCCGTGCTCGACCATGCTCCAGTCGGCGTTATAGCGGTCCATGGTGATATGCATGCGCCCGCCGCCGGACGCGACACAGTAGTCCAGGGTGCCGTCCGCGTCGATGTCGTCCAGGAATTTGTCGCAGCGTTCGACATAATCCAGAACCGAGGTCGGGGGCACATCACGCCCGTCTATCAAGGGATGGATGCGGACCTGTTTGATGCCCTCCGACTTGGCCCGTTGCAACATCGCCTCCAGGTGGTTGAGATTGGAATGCACGTTGCCGTCCGAAAACAGACCGATAAAGTGCAGCGTCGATTGGTGGTCTTTGACATTCGCCGCCAGCTCTTTCCACACCGCTCCCTCGAACATAGAGCCGGAGGCGATGGCCTGATCGACCAGCGCCGCTCCTTGCGAGAAGACACGACCACAACCGATCGCGTTGTGACCGACCTCGGAGTTTCCCATGTCGGTGTCGTCCGGCAGACCGACCGCCGTCCCATGGGCCTTGACCTGGGTGTAGATCGCATGCGTGCGCAGCCAGTCCAGATTAGGGGTATGCGCGATCCTGACGAAATCGCTTTCCGGGTACTTGCCGATCCCGACCCCGTCCATGATTACCAGCACCACCGGTCCCTCCGGTCCGTCGAAGGCCCCGTTTTTCCTGAGTTCTTCCATCCCGGTCCTCCTCGATACAGTCTTGGAAATTGTTTCGGATGAGGTGAAATTACGGATTCGGTATAGTATAAACCAGCACTACCCATTGCGTAACTGTTCATAGTCCCCTCGGAAGCCTGATCTCGGACCCAGGGAATCATAAGGATTATGTCCACATCGAGCCCAAATCCGGAGGGGAGGTGAATTCGTCCCATCGCATATTGGTTATGCGGCAAGCAGGATGGGGCTGGATCGAATCAGCCCGTACAATATAAGAGGTATGAATGGAGAATCAGGGCGTCAGGTTGCATACAGCCTGATATGTTTACCGCCTACGCCGGTCCGGGAAGGCTGTTAATTTCTGAAATCAATCATCAAAAAGGCACAATAAAATGGCTGAAGAATGGGAATTCGAAAGAACCGAAGAGAGCGAAGATCAGGAACAGGATGTCCTGGTTTATCAGATTTCTTCGTATCCGGCTGATATCACCCTAAAGGGCTATCTTGATAAATGGAATTCCGGCCAGCTGACAATCCCGGAATTTCAGAGGAACTACGTTTGGGATCGGGTAAGGGCCAGCAAGCTCATTGAGTCGTTCTTGCTCGGATTGCCCGTACCCGGCGTGTTTCTTTACAAAGATCGCAGGACCAACAGGTTAACAGTCATCGATGGACAACAAAGAATATTGTCGGCAATCCGATACCTTAGAAACGAATTCGATAAAAAAGACTTTTCCTTAAAAAAGGTGCTTCCGAAATGGGATGGAAAAACATATGAAGAGCTGGAGGAAAGCGATAGATATCAACTGGATGATACGGTGCTTCGCGCAACGGTTGTTCAGCAAATAGATCCGGAAGATGATTCAAGTATCTATTATATTTTCGAACGCTTGAACACGGGTGGCATTAATCTGAATCCAATGGAGATCCGCAAATGTGTTTATTTTGGTGATCTATTTTCATTGCTGGAAAGGCTCAACAGTGATAAAAACTGGCGGAAGATCATCGCAAAACCGGATCCTGACAAACGTCTCAGGGATGTCGAGTTGGTTCTAAGATGCCTTGCATTGCATCTCGACTGGAAAAACTACAGTACGCCCATGAAAGGATTTCTGAATTCTTTTATGGTGAATTCCAAGAAGATGACCGATCAAGAGAGACAAGAGTTGTTGGCAAGACTCGAAGATATTTTTACCCGCACGTGCGAAACAATAGCCACTTATCTCCGGGATAGGCCGTTTCATCTCAGGGGCAGAACAAACTATGGGGCTATGGATTCCATCTTCAATGCTGTTGCTCATATTCCTGAGGTTCCGGATGATCTTGAGGAGAGATATGAGGCACTCATTGCCGACCCCGAATTCTTCGGTGCGGTAACCATCAATACAAGTCACGAAAAAACCGTATCTTTGAGGTTTCAAAGAGCTATCGATATATTGGCAGGCAATTAAATCCTATGGATAAGTTACTGCTGAGGACCCAACTCGCATTCGATAATTGCCGGGAGCACATCGACAACAGCAATGCCGGAGGTACCGAAATCGAAGCGTATCTTACGCAACATTTGTTGGTCGTCTTATTTGCCGATGTACAGCAAGAACTCCATAGGGTGCTTGAAAGAAGGGCGGAACAGGCAGGTGATTCCGGATTGAAAAGCTATGCCATTGCAACCTGCGAAAGAGTTTTACGAAGCGTTGGTAAGGATGAAGTGGCAAGGTTTGTCGGATATTTCGGTACCGAGGCCAGGAAATACCTCAATGACAATATTAATGACGAAGAGGTTACACTTTATGGCAATGCTGTGTCGAGCCGACACAAGGTTGCGCATAAAGACGGGTCAAATATCACCTTTGGGGAGTTGAGCGCAGCAATCGAGGCGGCCCGGAAACTTATTGCGACTGTATCAACGGCAATATCACTCAACACCGAAGCAGCTTGAGCCAGGTGGGTCAGGTTAGGTATGTCATACCTTTTCAGGTCTACCGGCAAGGGCTGGCAGGCGCGCATGGACGAAACGCTCAAGGAGTATGTCGCATCGCGGCGGTAAGGCATGGAATAGCGATGACGGTGCCCGATATTAATCCAACAGCTTGGTCTTTATTGGAGGGGTCGTCTCCTGGGGAGGCCGCAGGATGAAAAAGCCGATTCTTCTGTTTGGCTACTGGGTGTTGGCCGTTTGCTGGGCACTGTCCGCTGTTCCGGTCCAGGCCGCGCTCCGAATCCACGGCCTCGAGGCCATCGATCCCTCGGTGGTTCGGGTCGAACCCCAGCCCCTCAAACGCACCTCCCGGCCTGAAATACGGCGGCTCCATGTCCGCCTGCGCAATGTCTCCGGTGCTCCTTTCCCGGCAGACACCATGCTCCTCGCCTTCGCTATCAAAGCACCGGCAGGTATCCTGGTCGACAAGGCCCAGGCCGTCAGCGTGGAAGGCATCCCCTACTTCGATCTGGATACGTCCGATTTCGGTCCTGGGCGTGCGATCAAGATCAGGGTCGAGCTCGTCAATGAGATCCAGCGCCAGCTGCTCGAGGAGAGGCAACGACCGCCTGGATGGCGACAAGCGTACCGTGAGGCCGTCGCCCGCTGGCGCAGCTTGGTGTATGAGGTGACGGCCTATTATCCGAGTTCCGCCCCCATAGCCGATGCCGGGGCCGACAGCAATGCCTTGACCGGCACCGAGGTCAAGCTCGACGGCAGCGCCAGCTACGACCCCGGCGGGAGCATGCTCACATTCGATTGGACAACCGCCGATGTCCCGGCGGGGAGCAGTACCGTCCTGCACAATCCAGATCGGCCTGATCCCAGCTTCGTACCCGATGTGGAGGGTGATTACGTCTTTGCACTCACCGTCGATAATGGACAGGCGGCCAGCGTGCCGGATCAGGTTACCGTTTCCGCCACTCACTTCGATGCGCCGCCGAACGCCGATGCCGGACGCGACCAGGAAGTGCCCTCCGGGGCCTCGGTGACGTTGAATGGTACCGGCAGCGATGATCCGAACGGCCTGCCGCTGACCTATTCCTGGTCTTTTGCGGGAGTTCCGGGAACCAGCACCTTGGCGGATGTGGACATCACAAATCGCGACAGCGCCGAGGCCGGGTTCGTACCGGACGTGTTGGGGACCTATAGCTTGGATCTCGTGGTTCACAACGGCAACCGATCCGATACCGACGGCGTTTCGGTGTCCGTCCTGGAGACGAATGTACCGCCGGTTGCGGATGCGGGCGCTGATTTTTCCGTCAAGCCGGGCGAGGAAGCGACCCTCGACGGCAGCCTGAGCCGGGATCCGGATTCCGGGCCGGCGCCGATCACCTACCAGTGGAGCCTGGTTGCACGGCCATCCGCAAGCAATGCGGCAGACGCCGATATCGCCGCTGCGGACCGGCCAGTCGCCCGCTTCACGCCGGATGTGGAGGGTAACTATATCGCTCGCATCGATGTGGATGACGGTGAGTACCAGGACGGCGACAACACATCCATCTTCACCGACGGCACGCCGCCGACGATCAGTATCACATCACCCGCCGAGGGCTCCACCGTCGAGACCACCAAACCCACCATCACTGTCCAATTCAGCGACGACGGCACGGGCATCGATATCGATTCGTTCCAGCTCCTGCTCAACGGCGCCGATGTCACCGGTGCGACCACCATCAGCGATGACGGCGCGCGCTATACACCGCTTGCCGACCTCCCCGGCGGCGATAACGCGATCACCGCCAGGGTCGCGGACCACGTGGGAAACCTGGGGGAGGATACCAACACCTTCAACATCTCGGTCTTCCACGCCAGCGCCGACTGTGGCCCGACCACCGGAACCGCGCCGCATACGGTCACCTACCGCAGCCGTGGCCAGTTCACCGGCGGCAGCATCGTGCGCTACCGTTGGGACCGCGACGGCGATGGGTCTTACGACACCTCGGATTCGGTGCCGCGGGATTACACCCATACCTTCGATTCGCCCGGTACCTATAACGCGGTCCTGGAGGTTCTTAATAACTTCGGCAAAACGGCCACCAACGTATGCAAGATTACCGTCGGACAGAAAGGCCCCACCGTCACGGCCACGGCCGCGCCCTCGAACGGACCGGTACCCCTGGCGGTGACCCTGAGCTGTCAGGGCCAATCCCCGAACGGTTCCATCGTCCGCTGGGAATGGGACTTCGACGGTGATGGGAGCTACGACTACAGCTCGGATGCAAACGGAACCACGACCCACACCTACGGCACGGTGGGCGAGTTCGCCGCACGCTGCCGGGTGACCGACGCAGCGGGGCTCACCGGGGTCTCGGGTGAAATCAACACCAAAGTACGGCCCCGCCCGCCGGGATCGCCGTCCGTCACGGCGACCGCATCGCCCACCAGTGGCACGGCCCCGCTCACCGTCGCCTTCGACGGCAGTGTCACCGGCGGCGGCACCAGCGTCCGCTACGAGTGGGACTTCGATGGTGACGGTACTTACGACCATTCCTCCGCCACCTCGGCGGTCACCAACTACACCTACCAGGCCGCCGGTGTCTTCGCCGCCACCCTGCGGGTTACCGACGCCGCCGGCTTGACCAGCCTGGACAGCATCGCGATCACGGTGACTGTCACGGCGAGCCTGTCGATTCCCGACGATACCTTCCGACCCGATGCCGGCGAGGCCGCGACCATTAGAACGACACTCACCGGCACCGTGCCGACGCGGGTGCGGATCCGCGACAATGTGGGCAGCGAGGTGCGGACCCTGGTCGATGAGACCCGCGCGGCCGGCACCTATAACGACCACTGGGACGGCCGTGACGACGCCGGAGACCTGCTGCCCGACGGTGACTACTATGCCATTCTCGAGTACGACAGTGGCGGCAAGACCGAACGGATCGACCTGACCGACTCCACCGGAGGGAGTCGGTACAATCCGTCGCGGGATAGACTTCCAAGCCGTTTCGATCCCTACGAGAATGATTCGTTGCCCATTACCTTTAGGGTGCCGAGCAACCGGGGCGCATCCGGGGTACTCGCCTTCGTGGGCCTCTTCAATACCGACACGAGGCTGATTACCCTGCTGGATCGCAAGCCCTTCGGGGTCGGCACCCACACCATCTACTGGGATGGCCTGTTGCCGGACGGCTCCTTTGCGGTCCCGCCCCCAGGGGATTCCTTCCTGTTCGGCATCTGGGGCTACACGCTGCCGGATAACGCCATCTACCTCTCGTCGGCGCCGACAATCTCCAACTTCTCCGTGCAGCCGACCCTGAACAGCCCGACGCGGGACGGCAGCCGCCCATTCCGGATCACCTTCGATCTGGATCAGGACGCCGATCTGGAGCTCCTCATCGTCAACCTCGCCACCGGTAGCGTTGTCTTCACCAAGCGCTTTCCAGGCATCACCGCGGGGACGGGTCAGACCCTCGCATGGGATGGGCTTACCAGTAACGGTTTCCTCCCGGACAAGGGGTGACTACCGGCTGGCGCTGACTGCTGTGGACGGCTCCGGCGCCACCTCCCTGACCCGCTACATGCTGCTGAGGGTGTTCTACTGATGAAACGCACGCCCCTTGGTTTTGGTCGCGGGGTACTGACGGCCCTGCTGCTCGGAAACGGCATGGTCCTGGCCGAAGATCTGAGTGTCGAACGCTACGTCGAGCTCAGCAGCGCCCGCTTGGAGCTGGCGAAAGAAAGCTGGACCGCGACCCGACAACCTCCCACGTCGGAGGCGATGGCCGCGCTATTCGCCGGCTACGGCATCGAAGAGGCCGACTATCTCGCCTACGGGGGCGCCAACCGAAAGGCGATCGCTGCCTATCTCACCGCGCATCCGGCGGCGAAACAGCGCATCGAGACCCTGAGCGCCCATATCGGCCAGGCAATCGAGGAATAAGCGGGGAGATCCCACCCATGCGGACGCGCATCACAGTGCTGCATTTGTTGCTGGGGTTTGTCCTCGCGGTCCTGGTCGCATCCCCTGTTCAAGCGGGTCATTTCCCCTGGGACCAAGGACACGATACCTTCCGGCCCGATCCGCCCAATGAGGATGAGCAGCCGGAACCCCCGGACAGTGATAATCGTTGTGAGACGCCTAATCCTGTCGATATCGGCTGTGGTGATAAGATAAGCCGCAGCACGGACTTCGCTATCCCAGGCTTCGGCCCGGCGCTGCGGCTCGAACGCACCTATCACTCCCAGGATCTCTCCAACGGACCTTTCGGCTTCGGCTGGCACTCCAACCTGACCGAGCGGCTGATCCTGGTCACCGACGGTGAGACCAACACCGCCATCGCGGTGCAGGGCAACGGCAAACGCAAACGCTTCACCCAGAAAACCGACGGCAGCTGGGCCTCGGCCCCCGGCACCTACCAGACCCTCACCGTCGCAGCCGACGGCAGCGCCACGCTGCGCGGCAAGCAGGGCATCACCCGCTTCTTCGATCGCACCGGTCGGCTCACCCACATCACGGATCCTAACAACAATAGGCTGGCCGTCGGCTATGACGCCGCCGGCGTCATCGCTTCGGCCACCGCCGCGAGCGGGCGCACCCTGACCTTCACCAAAGGCGCCGACGGCCGCATCGCCGGCGTTTCCGATCCCTTGGGCCGGACCTTCCGGTATGCCTACGACGGCGAAGGGCGATTGACTTCCGTCACCGACCCCCTGGGCGGTGAGACCCGCTATACCTATCACGACGACGGCAACCTGCACACAGTCGTGGATCCCCGCGGCAACACCGCCGTTACCCTGACCTATGACGACCAGGACCGCGTGACCCGAGAAGTCCTGGCCGATGGTGCCACCACCCGCCTCGAGTATCTGAGCGAGACCCAAACCCGGGTCACCGACCCGCGTGGCCATCAGACCCTCTACAGCTTCAACAGCACCGGTCAGCCGACCGAGATCCGCGATCCACTGGGCCGCAGCACCCAATCGACCTGGGACGCCGACTATAACCGCCTGAGCCAAACCGACGGCAACGGCCATACCACGACCTTTACCTATGATGCCAACGGCAATCTGCTCACCGAGACCGACGCCCTCAATCAGGTGACCACCTCCACCTATGAGCCCGTCTACAGCCAGGTCACCAGCGAGACCGACGCCGAAGGCAATGTCACCCGCTTCGAGTACGATGCCCGCGGTAACCTCACCAGGATCATCGATGCCCAGGGCAAGGAGGCCAACCTGACCTACGACGCCCAGGGCCAGCTCACATCCGCCACCGATCCCCGCAGCAATACCACGCGCTACGGTTACGATACCGCCGGTAATCTGACCCGTGTCACCGACGCACTCGGCAACACCGCGACCATGACATTCGACGCCGTCGGCAACCTGCTGAGTGTGACCGATGCCGAGAGCCGAACGACCCGTTTCGACTACGACGGCCTGAACCGCCGTATCAAGATCACCGATGCCGTCGGTGGCGAAACCGAATTCGCCTATGACGCCAACGGCAATCTCGCCAGTATCACCGATCCGCGCGACTACACCAAAACCTACGTCTACGATAGTCGCAATCGACAGACCGGCATGACCAATGCCCTGTCCCAAACCGAGACCCGTGGCTATGACCTCAATGGCAACCTGATTTCGGTCACCGATGTCGCGGGCAATGTTACGACCTACGGCTATGACGCCGCCGACCAGCTTATCACCGAAACCCTGCCCGGCTCCGCCGCCTACCAATACGAATACGACAATTCCGGTAACCGGACCGTGGTCATCGACCCCACTGGTGTACGCACCGAGCGGACATACGATGCGGTAAACCGCCAAACCGGCGTCATTGACCCCAACGGCGACCAGGAGGTCTACGCCTACGACAAGCTCGGCAACCGGACCGGCACCGAACGCAAAGACAGCGCCAGTCAAGCCTTCTACAGAGAAACCCTCGTCTATGATGAGCTGTCCCAGGCCATCCGAATCGTTGCCGGCATGGGGCAGACAACCAATCTGGACTATGATGCCAACGGTAATCTGACGACGGTCACCGATCCTCTGGGCCGGACCACAAGCCGCGCCTACGACGCCCTGGATCGCATCGCCCAGCTCACCGATGCCGCGACTGGCATCACCCGCTATGCCTACGATGGTGTCGGCAACCTGACCGGCGTCACCGACCCCCGTGGCCTGATCACCGGCTACGGCTATGACGCCCTCGACCGCCAGGACCGACTCGATAGCCCCGATACCGGGATCACCAACACCGAGTACGATGCCAACGGCAACCTGACCGAACAGACCGACAGCCGCGGCATTACTGTTACCCACAGCTACGACGCCCTCGACCGACGCACGGCTACCAGCTTTCCGACCGCGGGCGAGGACCGGAGCTACCTCTACGATCAAGGCGCCAACGGCACTGGCCGTCTGACCGGCTATGACGACCAGAGCGGACAGACCCGCTTTACCTACGACGCCCGCGGCAATGTCCTCACCGAGACCCGGACCATCCAGGGCCGGACCTACCGCCTCGGCTATGGCTACGACAGCGCCGATCGCCTAACCAGTCTGACCTACCCTAGCGGCCTGACCGTCGGGTACGGCTATGACGGTCAGGGGCGGATACAGGGTGTTACCGCGGACGGCCAGCCGCTCCTGAGCGACATCGTCTATCTACCGTTCGGTCCGGCCACCACCTGGACCGACGGCTCCGGCCTTGCCCACACCAAGACCTTCGACACCGACTATCGCCCGACGGGCATCACCATCGGCGGTATCCAGGATTTTGGCTACCTCTACGATGCCGCAGATAACATCACCGACTGGACCGACACCCTCGACGCGGGCAAGGCTCAGGGCTTTGGGTACGATGCGCTAGACCGCCTGATCGACGCCGATGGTCCCTACGGCGCCATCGATTTCAGCTACGACCCAGTGGGTAACCGCCTGTCGGAGACCGTTGGCGCCGGCGTCACCAACTATCGCTATGCGACGGACAGCAATCGCCTGCAGGAGACTACCGGCGCCGACCCCGGCAGTTACACCTACGATGCCGCCGGCAACCTGATCCAAGACAATCGCTTCACCTATGTCTATAACCAGGCCAACCGCCTTGCCGAGGTCAGGCAGAACGGTAACACCGTCGCCACCTATCGCTACAATGCCGAAGGCCAGCGGGTTGCCAAGACCCTCGGCGGGCGGACTAGTCATTTCCTTTACGGACCCGAAGGCCAACTGATCGGCGTCTATGACGCAGCCACAGGCGATGCACGCGAAGAGATCCTCTATTTCGGCAGCATCCCCGTCGCCACCGTCCGCAATGGCGTTATCTACTACATCCACACCGACCACCTGGGCACACCCCGACTGGTCAGCGACCAGAGCCAAACTGTCGTCTGGCGTTGGATCAGTGATCCCTTCGGTAAATCCACACCGGATCAAAACCCGGACGGCGATAGCACCTCTTTTGTCCTCAACCTGCGCTTTCCCGGTCAGTATTTCGATGCCGAGACTGGGCGGCACTATAACTACTTCCGGGATTATGATCCGACGATTGGGCGGTATGTGCAGTCTGATCCGATCGGGTTAAATGGCGGGTTGAATACCTATGCATACTCGTTATCCAACCCGCTGCGACGTATAGATCCCCAAGGTACGGTCTCCGCGGATTGCATTAGAGACTGCGTGGCGGATCAGCTCGGCATTTCAACATTGCTCGGTGCTGGAGGCGTAGCGGCTGGGGCTCCCGTGATACCAAAAGGCAAGGGTGCAGGTGCCTTTGGTTCAGGTAAATACACTTCATTAGCGTCAAAGGGGCTGTCTCGCGCTTTTCCCCAGAAGCTGCCCTTCCGACTGCCCGCGCCTACTTTTCGCGCGCCGTTTGCGCGAACCGCTGTATTGGGCAGATTCGCTGGCCGCTGGGTGCCGATTTTAGGATGGGGTCTGTTTGCGTGGGACGCCTACAATAGAGTTGTACCGCTTGACATGCCATTAGATTTATAATATCAATTCAGGATTTATGATCCCTATGGTATTTGAGCTTATGATTTACGAAAATTTTAAAAACCTCACCACAGATC
>Ga0049107_10000475_pt1 | contig 12098 bp, 9 predicted proteins | sample WorMetilPIANOSA1_FD_61187 | JGI IMG/M metagenome (GOLD analysis project Ga0049107, IMG submission 61187) | Marine gutless worms symbiont microbial communities from Max Planck institute for Marine Microbiology, Germany - Olavius ilvae PIANOSA.1 | ecosystem: Host-associated > Annelida > Digestive...
GTGTGAATTCCAGTTCTGTTACGACAGGGAACAACTATAAATTATTAAATCAAACTTTCACTACGACTTACGGAAGTATTCATTTACACCTAGGATTTAACACCCGTATTTAACTAACCCACCCCCGGCTTGTATGTGGGACCCGGCTTGTAACTGGGGCCCGGCTTCTATCGGTACAAGTGAATCAGACCCCCGGCCTGTATGCGGGGCCCGGCGTATATTCGGGGCCCGGCTTCTATCTGAAGTTTTACGGTATCTACTCTAGAGTCCTAGGACACAACAGCACCAATACTGTTATTAGCACGGGGCAGTGGCTTTCAACATCTTTTTGTGAAATCTATTTGTTCGCAGATTTAGAACGTATTGTCATGGTACTGTTGTACCAGTATATTTAGCCGACTGCAGCAAGTCATGCTTGTATTTTCAGTTTCAATTAATTAGTGATAATTCCTGATAAATTCATGAAAAATTGCAGTGCCAGTGGCAGCAGCCGCAGCATCAACAACAAGAGTTCACTATCAAATGTTTCAAAACTCAACAAATAATCACCTACAGGTTATACAGTTTGGATACAACACCTGTGAATCTGTGTCCCATACAGCGAAATGCCAAACCCTCATCTTAGTTCTTGTATGTTTACGTGCATTCAAATTAGGTGATGCCATGGTTATGCTATCAGGGTTTTTTTCTCTCAGCAAAAAGTGAGTGTTGATCAAATCTGTGTATAACAACAACTGGCAGCAATCATATAAACACACTGGTAAGTTATCTGGATGAATATTTTGAAATCCAAGGCAGAATTTTAACTACAAAGTTTGAAAGACTTTGTACATCAACAAGAATCTTGGATAGTACTAAACACTATACTTTACCTTGCATCAACACTAATCGTCTGTGTGTGCCATCTCAACCTCCATTCTTGGACATACAGCTCCTAAACTGCTAGAGTTCAGTAATATACCAGTCACAATATACACACTGACAGCTGCTTGCCAACGTGCTGAACCTGACAAACTACCACTGAATAGATGACCTAGAACACTTCATGCAATAAGATCAGGAAACATCACCTTCGTATGTCACATGTTCATCATCGCGAGCTCCGAACTGACTGAACCAGCTGGTGCTGCGATACACATGCCATCCATTGCTTTCAACACCACAGCACATCAGCTGAATGACACACAAACCACATTCACATTCATTGATTCATTACCACTTATTTGAAGTGTATCCGCATTTCATAAATATCAGCAGCAAATGAACACTGGTTGGGTGATGAGAAGCGCATCTAGCCTGTAAAAAAATTCTCACACCAAGATCCTCTGGGAGACCTTAGGGAACCCGAACTGACATATATTCATCTCTGGAAAAATAAGGTGGCTAAACAAAAACCGGAAGTAGTTGTGGTAAGGGTGGGCAGCAACCTCCTTGGTGGTTCAGGTGACTGAGACACAGTGCACACTGACCAGAACGGTCTGTGGAAAGAAGCCGGGTTCAATTCCCAGGTCTGTCAGCAGATTTCGTGTTCATATTCCAGCGGCACATGCTTTGAGATTAATTTCACCGGCAGGCAAAGAGGGTTTGACAGTGTTCTGTATAATCTGTGACCGTTGGCTGATATTGAGTTAAGTGATGCTCATTAATTAGCCACTGCTTAGTCAATGATAACAGAAGGTGCCGGGCTGCATGTTGGCAGGATGCCTATAGGCCCTGTCCACGTGCCGTTAAGCCCAGCCTGGGCCGATGGTACAAGATGTGCTGAGTGGCTGGCGGCCTGTCACCATGCATGTCTGGATCAGAAACACTGACTTTAGGTGCGGCAGTATAAATGATTCACGTAGAACGTCAATCAATACTTCCTTCTTCCCCTTTCCCGTCCCATTGGGCCTACAAGCCCTGCCTCTCGGGTTGCTCGATTGTGCCTGCCTACAAGCGGAGCTCACGAGTTCATTCAAAAGGAGGGTAGCACTACATACACGCCTCATCAATGAAATCAGTGCAACATTAACTGACCCCACCCTGGGATTATGCAATGGGCCTGCTCACAAGGCAGGCCTAAGCGTTAAAAGTCTCGTATGGTGAACCATGAAGGGTGGGTAGCATTGTCATCGCCGTGGTCTTGATTACCATAATCTCCTCCAGTAAACCTGTATTTAAACTGCTGGAATGTTTTACATGAAAAAGAAGAATCTCGTTCCTACTCGTTCTTGAGCTTTGTCCCAAGCATCAGTAATGGCTCGGTTGGTGTGTGACTCAAATTCAACACCATACGACTCCTTTAACGTATCCGCCATCGTTGACTTCACAATGTCACCAATCTGCAGTCATCAAAATAACAGTAAAGCCACTAAAATATTGCCTGTATTATAAAACAAGAGATTGCCTGCCTCGGTGGCTCAGTTGGCTGAGACACAGTGTGCACCGACCGGGACGGTCTGCCAGTGGAGCCGGGGTTCAATCCCTGGGTCGGCCGGTAGATTTCGTGTTCGGATTTCAGGGGCGCATGCTTTGAGATTAATTTCTAAGGCAGGTAAAGAGGGTTCGACGGTATCCTCTATAATCTGTGACCGTTGGCTAATATTGAGTTAAGTGGTGCTCAGTTATTAGCCACTGCCTAGTCAGCAATAAGGTGCCGGGCTGCATGTTGGTGGGTTGCTGTACGCCCTGTCTACACGTACCGCTCAGTTCGGCCCAGGCCGACGGTGCGAGGTGTGCTGAGTGGCTGGGCGGCCTGCCGGCATGCATGCCTGGATTAGACACCTAGAGAAACACTGACATTAAGAGCCGTGCAGTATAAATATACAGGTACAACGCCACTCAATATCCCCTCCTCCCCAATCCCGTCCCACTAGGCCCACACGCCCTACCTCTTGGGTTACTTGATCGTGCTTGCACACAAGCGGGGCCGACAAGTTGACTCAAGAGGAAAGTAGAACAGCATACACTCACACACGCCTCATTAATTAATGAGAGCAGCGCAGCATTAATTAACTTCCCCATCCCTGCGGTCTTGTGCACTGGGCCAACTTGTGAAGCGGGCCTCAGCTCTGACGCATGAAAGGGGGCATGCGTCACCGCAGATAGTGACCAGTGAAAACAAGAGATTGTCTAATATCATGCTAAGAAGAACTAAGAAAACTATTGAGAAAATGTAAAAGGGTTTTTGAACAGCATCTCAGCATCTTACTTGTGTGCGAAAAACGATGGCCAGGATCCCAGCAATAAACAAGAATACCGCAATGATGCACAGTACAATGAAATACTGAAAAACAAACAAACACAATAGGTCAATGTAAATACATAGTTATTTGTCATTATATGTCAAAGTAAGATACTACTACTGCTACTAGTACCACCACTCCAGCTCTATTTTCAGCTTTTCTTGGACTGGTCTATTTGTCCAGCGATTACTCCACCACATTGGGCCAGGGAGAGATTTTTAATACAAGATTTTTTAATCTAGTATCTGTTTAATTTAATATTTTAAAAATACGAGATTTTTACAGGTAAGATACCCCCTCCTGTCACCTAATAAACAGCACTGAAGACATAACCAAAGTATGATATATCAGAGTCAGACATAGGTCAACTACACTGAAAAAAAATCAATTAAATTACAACTAGGAACCAAGAGCAACACCTCGAAGGCAATGCAATACCAGCAGGACATTGTCTCGTGCATATGCTGCTATGCATCAGTGGAGTTAATTACAATCTAAACAGTAACTATACAAAGTATTTGGCACCACTCTGCGGCCAATTTTTTTACATTTTGGAAAATATGTACTGCAAATTTGAGAATCTTGTGGACCACATACCAATGTAACTACGCAGCCTTTAGTGCATTATAAAGCACATCTAGTTCTCAAACAGTCGGCGAAAACAGCGTCCAAATCGATGCATAATTGGCGATGCTATTACTTCCTCAAAAAAATGACCAAAAGTGTCAGATTTTAGTGTTTTAAAATATTATTAATTAAATATTAATTACTCGGTTAATATACTGAGCGAATGTCTATGCAGTCTAATTGATTGCAGCCAGCTCTCCAAAACCTATTATAAGACGTGTTGTTTGGTTGTTCTGCCCGAGAAAATCACTCGTAAAGCCAGTGACGTGGCAGAAAACTTGCAATTATAACGTGTTATAATTGTTATTTCACCCGAGATCGTCATGCACGACGCATATATCAGTGGACATTCAGAGAATAACATTAAATGCGTCCTGCATGATGATATCGGGCAGAAGAACCGAACAACTCGATATATTCTGGTGTGTCACTGGCTTTACAAGCGATTTTCTTAGTTTTGTGGTTGTGAAACATATTCGGTTCTTTCACGGAACCCTTCAATTAAAGCATGCTAAGATATAAAATGAAACTTGACCTGGTTTAGTTGCCTTGTACGACATCCGGCCAGGAAATGGAGCAGGTCTATTCTTACAACCCCGGAGCCCGCACAGGGCACAAATACCGATAGATTGCCGCTTTGAGGCACCTGTCGATAAATTACTTATAAAATTGGTCAATTAAATGTTGAAACATCCAATTACAATTACTGCAAGATAAAGTCAATTAAATTAAGTTACATAAAGCTGAACCTTACAGAACAGGGTGCAGACCTCCAACATTTGTACATTTATTTCGTCCACAACAAAACGACTAATGACTGTCTAGCAATAAGTTACAAAAATGCCACTGCAGAACCAATAGGAAGCAGTGGTTAAAGTGAGGGGGACCCGGGGGGCTTAGCCCCCTGCTCCGATTTGAGCCCCCTGCAATAGTATGAGCCCCCTTAATGAATCTAGAAAGTGTTATTTTATGCCCAAATGACGCCAAATTAGTTGGGTGTGGAATGGGTATGGGGTTTGCTCCAACCTGGCTTCGTCAGGTGAGCCCCCCCCCCCTGCTTCAAATTACCACTTTAACCACTGATAGAAAGCTAAGAATCAAACTGTAGTCTACTCATGCTTTTAACAGTTTAACAGGCGCAAAGTTGTAACAAAATGACGTGTATCTTAGTAACTGAAAACATCAATTAATATAACACAATTACAATTACAATACACAAACTTCAATTACAATTATAATTACATTTAACTGGAATTCAAAAAAGTCAATCACAATTACAACTAGGATATATTGACGACGAGCGTTAATTACAGACGGCCAAGCGTCTGGTGATGCTACTGTTCTGAAATGTTTTTTCTGCAATAACTTCGTTATTTTTTCATTGTATATTGAAAACAATAGCATGTTTGGAATCAGTTAAATTTCTATATGCAAATTTTCAATTTTCATGATGGTCGCATGACCCACTTTTTGGCACCCTTCAGAGGCCTATATCTGCCAAATGCCTGGTCACAGACTTTCCAGACTAGCAAAAGGCACACCTTCAGAGTCTCGGCTTTCCACTGGTACCATTGGTTTGGGGTAAAAATGTTTCCTGTAGGCTGTGCACAGGACAGTCGAAGGGTACCCTAAAAATACAAAAATGCTGTTTTGGATCTGGCTCCGCGCATGCTACAAAATTCCGGAATTTTTCACGATAGCACCCGTCCTCGCCTCCAATAAATCGCGGCGATCCGTCGTCTCTATATAGGACTGAGGGTATGTTACGAGTATTACAGAAAAAACATATGTCATTCTGGTTTGGTCTGGAGCCACCCACGTGCCATCGCGGTCTAAGTCGGCCCACAAGTGTATTCCATACAACAATAGGTGTGTGCAAATTTTTATCCAGATCATATGAGATTTGGCAGTAGCAGGGCAAAAAAACCTGATTTGGAGTAAAAACAGAACAGCCAAGCCTATGCTTGGCCGACAATTACTCTGATAAACTGTAATTAATTGTAACTGAATTACAGTCATAACTGTAATTGACCCATGTCGGATCAAAGCATGATACATATAATAAAAATTAAAAATTGCAGTAATTCACAACAGTGCTAAGGTATTTAACTATGAGACAAATGTAAGCATCAAATAGAAACATCAAATAGAAAATCTTTCCCGAATTAATGTAAGTTGGTTCGTGTATGCATATTATGTACAGCAATGATGGACAACTTTGCCTGATGTCGACATACCAAATCTGTGACGTCCAAGTCAGTGGTTAAAGTGGTTTTGTGAAGCGGGGGGGGGCTCACCTGACAAAGCCAGGTTGGAGCAAACCCCATACCCATTCCAACCCCACTAATTTGGCGTTATTTAGGCGTAAAATAACACTTTATAGATTCAATCAGGGGGCTCATACTATTGCAGGGGGGAGCTCAAATGGGAGCAGGGGGGCTGAGCCCCCGAACCCCCTCACTTTAACCACTGGTCCCAGTACGCAGCCTGTTTTTTTGTTATGGACCACCAATCAGTCACTAGACTCTTGTCTAACGTTAAAATTTGGTAGCCCTGGCTCTGAGAAAAAGTTCCTGGAAGTAAAATGAATTTGACATTTATTGACACTATGATCTTGATCTTTGACCGTGAGACCCCCAAAATGGTCGTATATTGTGTCAACCCAGGGTCCTGATGACTAGTTTAATTTGTTCTCGACTAATTGTTGGAACTTACAGACTAACAGACATACAGAATGAAAACGTATGCAGGCTAATAAGACAAACTGCACACAACTTTCGGTTTTTATTTAACTGGCCGATGTTAAAAATACTCCAAGTTATGCCAGGTCCACTGAGGCATGATGGTCTCCCGAAGAAGAACCTTTGGGGATTGCTGATGGACAACTTTTACAGGTTGTCACCCAACCAACAGCGTCAAATCACTGAAAGGACAAGGCTAACACCACAAATAAGAATAACATGACGCAGTATCAACTATACTTACGACAAACAGCAAGAATCGCTGTTCCTTAACAACTCCACAGCAGCCAAGGAAGGAAACAAAGAATAGGATGGCGCCACTTGCAAGTACAATGAAAACAGTGGCAGCATAGAGATGGTTGCCAATAATGTACGTCATAAAGTTGCGATCGACAGCCATCCATATTGACACACCAAGCAGCATACAGGCACACATCTGAAAACAGTTATCGAACATTGATGCCACCTGTTTCAATATTCATTAAATAGGCCTAATTATTCGTCTTGAAAGTCTACAATAGTAGAATTATAGTAAGTGAACATACATATTACACACGGCTTACAAAGTTAACTTTGACTGTACGAAAAAAGTTAGTTTAATATCAGAAACATCGCAACGCTGCATGTAGGTTTAATAATAGTTTTAGTATTAAGCAGTAGTCTATGTCTGAAGCCAAGTGGTGGTTACCAGTGATATTTCTACACCCCCCTAACACCCTCCCACTTGTGGGACCACACCCCCAAACATCAGGCCTAAACGCAGCAGCATAGTCACAGAGCTTCAAGACAATGCTTTTTCGTGCCTGTTGTGTTTTTATAATATAATATTTAAAATAAGATAACATAAGTTTATTAGAGCATTGACAAATGCAGTCACTTTATAATGAAGAACAGAGAAAAAAATACAAAATACAACAACAGTAAGAACCATACTAAAATCATTAAATGCCATGAGCGTAGCCAGGATTTTTTGTCCAGATTTGCGTAAATTGCGTTTACTGTGTAAACTGTACAAAATTTGGTAGGTTGATTCTCAGGATAATCATTAAAACTGATGCCACCAGATATCAGATTTTAAGGCTAAAATGCATCAAAATCGTTTTCGGCTGGGGCTGCACTCCAGACCCCGCTGGGGGAACTTACGACGCTCGCCCAGACCCCCCAGTTGGCTGGGAAGGGATCGGCGCCTAGGGCGTCTCAATTCTCGCGCCATCGGCACTCGCCTAGTCGCTTCGGTTTTGCCGTACCATCTTTATGTCCGTGGCGTCGCCTCTGTTTGCGTTTACTGTGTAAACTGCACAAAATTTGGTCAGTTGATTCTCAGGATAATCATTAAAGTTGATGCCACCTGATGTCAGATTTTTAGGCTAAAATGCATCAAAATCGTTTTCGGCTGGGGCTCTGCCCAGACCCCGCTGGGGGAGCTTACAGCACTCCCCCAGATCCCCTAGCTGGATTAAAGGGCGCCTACTTCTAAGGGAAGGGGATATGGGAAGGGAGGGAGGGGGAAGGGAGGGGAAGACAGGGGAAGGGGAAGGGAAGCGAAAAAGAGGGGAGGGAAGGGACGGGAAGGGAGGGCACCCCAATATTTTATTGCATCCCCAGTTCCGGTTTTCTAGAGGTTGGTTGGTTGGGGTTTAACGGCACTTTCAGCACAAATAGGCCATACGGAAAGTTAAAGTTTGTTCTAGAAATATGCCTGGTGGTTACAGTACTTGCTTCGACAGCAATAGGACCGAGACTGCACCTGGGTCTGGTCATCTGTCTACGGTAGGTATGTTATAGGATTAATTTCAAATTCACATGTGAACACAGAGTGTTTGCCTCAGTCCTCTACAGACCGTGGCAGGTAACAACTTGACAGGTAACAACTGTAAAGTACATTGGCACTTTGCAAATTATTCCGGCCTATGCTGCCTCATGAGGCAGTGACGCTGGCCATAGTGAGACTGTCTACAGTGGAATGCACAGTTTGGCAGGACTACGGTAAAAGAATGATGCACAATGACCCTCAAGTCTTCCACTTCTCCATGCAGTCTAATACGCCTGGCGAAAATTAGGTCACTAGGCCATGCATACAGTCACACTGTACACTGGATACACTCCCTCCAATCTCCAGGGCAGGGCGCTGGGCCAAGCTGAAAGCCAGGCCTCACCACAGGTGCACCTATAGGGTTGCCAGGTTGGCACGTCGAAAAAACTAGACACTCTTGACCTATTTCCAAGCTCCGTGTGGGAGCCAAAAATTTAGGGTCTGAATCTGTATACATATTTATACATCTGTATATCTGTGTCCGGTTCGAGCTGAAATTTTCAACCGTACAAGTCGCCCAAAAACTGGACAGTCCGGTTTAAAACCAGACACCTGGCAACCCTATGCATCTATAGAACACCAGTGTTAATGGAACATTACAAAATACTAAGCAATTTTAATCATAATTTATAATTAATAAATACTAATGGACTTACAAAAAGCAGACAATTGTAGAAAAAAAGACCACTTTTCAGAAGACGCAGTTTCTCCTGTTCTTTCTTGGCTTCTTTTGGCATGTATGTAACATGCTCCATTGTCTGCCAACAACAAATAAGGACATAATCACTTATGTACAGAAAACTGTGTATGAGAAAAATACTTCATGGACTTACAATAAACTACTGACAAGTAAATTAGTGATTGCATCAGTGAAATTATCAGGACAAAACAAACTCCTGCAGTCGTTGTGAAGTTCAGTGCAAATCAGATGATGCTGTGGTCAGAATTTTGGACAACAACCGGTTCAAATTTGTGAAATCTGAATGTAAGGCAACTAATAATTGACTGGCTCAGATTTGGTCATTAAACAGAAGTAATAAGTAATAACTAACACTATAACGTACTACTGTATGACCAAAGCGAATCGTCCTTCGTGATTCGTGTAAACTGATCACATGGTTTGTAGCACAACCACATACACTCCATATGCATGCTTACTGAGGGACATGTCTACGGGTACGGTCCGGTAGATATATCAGATGCTTAGCAACCATATTAGTGCAATGCAGTTATTATACTGATGTTTTTGTGACATTTTTCAAATCTACAAACAAATGTGTTAATCAAGTAGTTAACTTTTTGTTGACACATAACTTATCAATTGTATAAATTATTTATTACCCAGTTACAGAAGTAATTTTCAGTTGTGAAATTGAATATTCATTTATTGTGACAAACTGTATGTTGTTGATGATGTAACAATTTATTACATTATTATTATTATTGTAACGGACTGATTTCACGGTTTTTATCCCGCACGTGTACGAAGTTTCTGGCGTTGAAAACATTGGTCAGTGTGGCAGATTAAGCCAGCTCAGCTGGCTTTTGGGCACACTTTAATATAGTTACTTACTTACTACTTACTTACTTACAATTTCAAGTTTATGGTTAGGAATTTAGGGTTAAGGGATAGGTGAGACATGTGGTTTAGGATTAGGCATAGGGTTTACGGTTATGGGTTTGGGGTTAGGGTACTTCGTCTTCGTTTTCCAGTTGTAGTGCAACATCATAAGAATGATTACCAGCACAGTGTGGTTATGCCTATACTTTTGTATTTTATAACAGTGGCATAACTGGGGTTTTTGCCGCCCGGGGGCAGAAACAATAAAGTGCGCCCCCCCCCAGAATCGCAACGTAGGTATCCACCAACAATCCAATTTTCTGTTAAATGTACTTTATGGCTGCTTGAGCTTAGCTTTTTCGGCAAAGTGACAACTGGCAAATTTACTGCAAAACTGCATCACATCAATACACTAACGTGCAGTGGTCAAATTGTAAAATCAGTGCAAGGGGAACGCTTTCCCCTCCCTTCCCTTTTCCCGTCCCTCCCCTTTCCTTTTTCCTCACCCCTTCCTTCCCCTCCCCTTCCCTTCCCCTCCTCTCCCTCCCCTCAGAAGTAGGCCCCTTAAATCCAGCTATGGGGTCTGGGGGAGCGCTGAAAGCTCCCCCAGCGGGGTCTGGGGCGGAGCCCCAGCCGAAATAGAATTTGGTGCATTTTAGCCTTAAAATCTGACGTCTGGTGGCAACAATTTTAATAATTTTTCTGAGAATCAACTGACCAAATTTCGTGTATTTTATGATTACAAAACATTCCAACGAAGCCAAAGTAGCCAAGGCCACTACAAATTACAGAATGCATGATTTATAGTTACCCCTCGTGACAGTGTTTACTTCCGCTTACCGGTACGGTATTAAGTAGTAACGCCAACAGCAATAAGCTGAATTAGCTGATAGCGCAATTTTTTTGTAATAGGCTCCTATCATCATCATCATCATCATCATCATGAAAGAATTTATAGTGCACCTGTTACAGTGTGGCCACGAACATAGGTGCATTACATTGTCAATAAAACTAAAAACAGTAGTGAAATAACCGATAAACACAGTCAGTCTGCAGAGTTATATCACTGTGTAAAAAGAAATGTCTTAATTTATGTTTGAAAGATGTAGTTTGCACCTGGCGGATGCTCTCGGGTAGTTGGTTCCAGGCAGCCGGACCTGCGCATGAAAAGTCGCGCTCTCCTATTCTGGTATTCAGACGTGGTAGAGAATAGTTGCTGCTGTCTCCAGAACGCAGACCGGTTCGCATTGACGCCATTCCGACAAGCTGCACAACGTCAGCGAGGTCCGCTGGACATCGTTTGTTGTGAATGGCGTGCATCAGAGTGCACAATTTGAACTGCACCCGTGCTCGTACTGGTAGCCAATGCAGTTGCTCAAGGTACGGTACAGTGAGACGTGTTCCTGCTTGCCAACATTGAATATAACCCGTGCTGCAGCATTCTGCAGCCTCTGCAGTGGGGGAATGTGGACTGCAGTAAGCTGGCTAGCACTGAGTTGCAGTAGTCTAGTCGTGATGTGATCATGGCCAGCACAAGACGAGTGGTGGTCTCCGTACCGACACGTCGGCGGATCTGCTGCAGACGGCGAAGGTGGTAGTGGCACACCGCAGCGAGCTTGGTGATGTGATGCTTCATGGATATCTCGCTATCCAGAAGCACGCCGAGGTCACGTACGACGGTGGTCGGTTTGATTGTTTCAGAGCTGATCTGCAACGACTGATCCTCGGTTGCCAGCTTGGTGATGTTTGCCCTGGACCCAACTAGCAACGTCTCCGTTTTGTCGGCGTTCAGCTGGAGATGTCGCAAGGCGCACCACTGCGCAAAGTCGGCGACGCAGGCCTCGAGCCGTTGACGTAGGCACGAGAAGTCGTCTGGCCACGAGCTGGCATGCAGCTGTGTGTCATCAGCGTAGAGTTGGAACAATACACTGTGCCGATTGATAACATCAGCGACATCTTCAGTGTACGCAGCAATGCCAAGTGGCCCGAAAACCGATCCTTGTGGTACAGTTTACAGATATGTTAACTGGAAAAGAACATGTTGTTTGATCAGCATGCATAAAAGTCTGGGTTCGAAGTATGATTTAAACCAATCTAGATCAAGGCCTCGGATACAGAACCGGTGTTCGAGA
>Ga0049107_10000476_pt1 | contig 12087 bp, 13 predicted proteins | sample WorMetilPIANOSA1_FD_61187 | JGI IMG/M metagenome (GOLD analysis project Ga0049107, IMG submission 61187) | Marine gutless worms symbiont microbial communities from Max Planck institute for Marine Microbiology, Germany - Olavius ilvae PIANOSA.1 | ecosystem: Host-associated > Annelida > Digestive...
GTTAGAAAAGTGTCGAAGGTTATGGAAAAACTGCGAGCGAAAACTCAATACCAGCTTACAATTTGTTACGTTGGCTTTTCTGGCCTTGTTACTCCAAAGATCGTAAACAGGCTCTAAAGAAAATCGATCCGTCGGGGCCATGGTTTCAGAAGGATGTATACGCACTCACCCGGCCGCGACTCCGCAAAGTGTAACCTGACGTACATCATCTCATCTGAAAATACCCGGCTTCCAACCCGTCCGCGCTATGGCGTGGGAGGGGTAAGGCAGGTATCTTAACGGATTCTGATATAGGTGTGGGCTTGTGCCCCGCTTCACCGAACAAGCCAGCCCGCTCCCATCGGAAATCGCGCTGGTTTTTTCGCCAGAACCATTCCGCGAAGACGGAGGAAAGTCCATGACGGAAGTCGTCGCAACCAACGAGACCATCCTGGTAGTCGGTGGTGGCATCAGCGGCATGACCGCAGCGCTGGAGGCCGCCGAAACCGGGAAACAGGTCGTGCTGGTCGAGAAGCGTCCCTATCTGGGGGGGCGCGTCTCCCAGCTCTATAAATACTTCCCCAAGCTGTGTTTCCCCACCTGTGGTCTGGAGATCAACCAGCGCCGCGCCAAGATGAATCCCAACCTGCGGATACTCACCATGGCGGAGGTGACGGATATCAAGGGCGAACAGGGAAGCTACACCGCGTCCGTCAAGCTCTCCCCGCGTTACATCAACGAGAAGTGCACCGCCTGCGGCGAGTGTGAAAAGGCGGTCGCGGCCGAGTTCGACGACGAGTACAACTACGGGCTCGGCAAACGCAAGGGGGCCTATCTCCCCTACCGCATGGCCCATCCCCAACGCTATGTGCTGGACCCGACCATCCTCGGTACCGACGACGCCCAAAAGGCGAAGGACGCCTGCAAGTACGATGCCATCGACCTGGACATGAGCGAGGAAACCATCGATTTTCCCTGCGGGGCGGTGATCTGGGCCACCGGCTGGCGCCCCTACGACGCGGCCAAGATCCAGCCCTACGGCTATGATCGCATCGCCAACGTCATCACCAGCGTGGAATTCGAGCGCATGGCCGACCCGTCCGGTCCCACCGGCGGCAAGCTGATGCGCCCCTCCGACGGCAAGGAGGCCAAGAAGGTCGCCTTCATCCAGTGCGCCGGCTCCCGTGACCGCAACTATTTGCTGCACTGCTCACGCATCTGCTGCATGGCCTCCCTCAAACAGTGCACCTACGTGAGCGACGCCTACGGCGAGGACGCCGCTATCAGCGTCTACTACATCGACATCCGCGCCATCGACCGCTTCGAGGACTTCTACCGGAAGGTCAAAGAGATCGAGCAGGTCAAATTCGTCAAATCCAAGCCCGCCGCCGTGGTGGCGGACAAGGACGGCAACCCGGTGGTCCACGGGGTGGACACTGAGGGCTATAAACGCTTCGAAGACACGCACGACCTGGTGGTCCTGGCCATCGGCATGGAGCCATCCGTGGACCAAGACGACTTCCCGGTGGACATCCGGATCAACCGCGAGGGCTTTATCGAGGCCGCCCCCCAGGGGGCGAACGATCACGGAGGGGTCTTCGCCGCCGGCTGCGCATCCGACGCCCTCGACGTGAACCGTGCCGTCCAGCACGCCACCGGAGCGGCACTGCGCGCCATCCAGACCATCAATGGCGCCGCCGGAACGGAGGGTTAAAAACATGGCAGACGAGAAGAAATTCGCCGGCTACATCTGCACCGGCTGCGGTATCGGCGAGCGTCTGGACGCAGGCCAGCTCGAGACCACCGCCAAGCGGGACGGCAAGCTGGCCGAGGTCAAGCAGCACGAGATGCTGTGCAGCCAGGAAGGCGTAAAGACGATCCGCGCCGACATCGACGCCGGGGCCACCCACGTCATGATCGCCGCCTGCTCGCGCCGGGCCAAGGTCGAGGCCTTCAACTTCACCGACGTCGCCCTATCCCGCGCCAACCTGCGCGAGGGCGTCATCTGGCTGCGCCCGGAAGGCGATGAAAATCAGGAGACCACGCAGGAGATGGCGGACGACTACATCCGCATGGCCTGCGCCGAGGTCAAGTACATGAACCCGCCCACTCCCTCCGGCGAGCAGTCGCTCAACAAGACCCTGCTGGTGGTGGGCGGCGGCGTCACCGGCATGACCGCGGCCGTCGAGGCGGCCAAGGCCGGTTACCCGGTGCAGCTGGTGGCGGAAGAGGCCAAGCTGGGCGGGGTCTGGGCGGATCTCTACAAGCGGGTGCCCTTCCGCGCCGCGGCCAAGGACATCCCCAATGGCCGCGACGTGGATCTGCCCCAGCCGGAGGACCCAGGCATCGAGGCCCTGGCCGCCGAGATCACGGCCAACGACAAGATTAGCGTCCATACCAACGCCAAGGTCACCAAGACCTCCGGGGCACCGGGGCGCTTCTCGGTGGACATCGGCACCGAATCCGGCGGCACCGCCACCGAAAACATCGGCGCCATCATCCAGGCCAGCGATTACAAACCCTACGACGCTGGCCAACTGCCCGAATTTGCCTACGGCAAGACCCCGGACGTGGTCACCGGCTTCGAGCTGGAGAAACTGGCCAAGGCGGCCGCCGGCGGCCCCATCAAGCGCCCCTCCGACGGCAAGGAAGTGAAGTCCGTCGCCTTCATCCAGTGTGCCGGGCAACGCTCGGACAAGGAAGGCCATCTGCCCTACTGCTCCGGCTTCTGCTGCACCGAGTCCATCAAGCAGGCCATGTACTTCAAGGCGCAGAACGCGGACTGCGACGCCACCGTCCTGTTCGACGACCTGCGCACCCCCGGAGCCGCGGGAGAGGACTTCTACCGCGCGGCGCAACAGGCCATGGTCACCTTCTCCAAGGGCCAGGCCTCCGAAGTCGCCGCCGACGGCGGGCTCAAGGTCAAGTTCAAGGACCTAATCCTGGACGAAGACACGGCGCTGGACTGCGACCTGGTGGTGCTGGCGACCGGTCAGGTGCCCAATGTCGGCCCGGACCCCTACGCCCAGCTGGCGGTCGAAGAGGCCGAGGACGAAGAAGAAAAGGCCAGGGCCCAGGCGTTGCTGGAGAACGCCCCGCCGTCCATCCTCAACCTGGACTACCGTCAGGGCACCGACCTGCCCCAGCTCAAGCACGGCTTCGTCGATTCCCACTTCATCTGCTTCCCCTATGAGACCCGCCGCACCGGCATCTATGCCGCCGGTCCCGTGCGCCGGCCCATGGACATGAAGCAGGCCATGGAAGACGCCGTCGGCGCCACCATGAAGGCTATTCAAGCCGTCGAGAACGCCGGCCAGGGCCGCGCCGCCCACCCGCGGGTCGGCGACCTCAGCTACCCGACCTTCCGCAAGGAAGGCTGCACCCAGTGCAAGCGCTGCACCGTGGAATGCCCCTTCGGCGCCATCAACGAAGACGAACAGAAATACCCCATGTTCAACGAGTCCCGCTGTCGGCGGTGCGGGACCTGCATGGGCGCCTGTCCGGTGCGCGTGATCTCCTTCGAGAACTACTCCATCGACACCGTGGGCCAACAGCTGAAGAACGTGGAGATCCCCGACGAGTTCGAGGAGAAACCACGCATCTTGGCCCTGGCCTGCGAGAACGACGCCTACCCGGCCCTGGACATGGCCGCCCAGGCCACCAATTCGGGCGCAGAGTTGGCGCTTACCCCCTGGGCGCGGGTCATTCCGGTACGCTGCCTGGGCTCGGTGAGCCTGTCCTGGGTCACGGACGCCCTCAACAGCGGATACGACGGCATCGTGCTCATGGGCTGCCGCCGCGACGACGACTACCAATGCCACTTCGTGCGCGGATCGGCCATCGCCGCCGAGCGTTTGAGCAAGGTCGGCGACACCCTCCAGTCCCTGAACCTGGAGCCCGAGCGGGTCGCCGTCTACGAGGTCGCCATTACCGATACCAAGCGTGCGCCCCAGCTGATCAATGACATGGCCGAGACCGTGGACAAGATCGGCATGAGCCCGTTCAAGTTCTAATCGAAATCAAATCGCAGAGACGCTGAGGACACAGAGACTTGCAGAGCGGTAGCAACAGCCGGCAACGAGGTGTGCGGCGCAGCGTTGAAAACTGTTGTCGAAACGAGCTGACCGATGCTCGGATCGGCAGTAAATACGCTATCACGGAACCGACATTGGCTGCACTATCCGAAACCCTCTCTGCGCACTCTGCGTCTCTGTGGTTCAAGCCTGTTACGGAGATCGAGCGATGACCGAAAACTATCGCAACAGCTTCCTCAAGGAAGTCGAGGCGAATGTCGAGGAAGGCGAGTGGGTCAAGATGTGCATGCAGTGCGGCGTGTGCTCCGGCTCCTGCCCGTTGGGAAAATTCTGGGACCACCCACCCCAGGAAATCTTCATGATGATCCGCGCCGGCAAACGCGAGGAAGTCCTGGGATCGGACTCCATGTGGATGTGCACCTCCTGCTACAACTGCATCGTGCGCTGCCCGCGGGAGCTGCCCATTACCCACATCATGCACGGCCTGGCCCACTACGCCAAGCGCATGAATCTGGTGCCCGCCAACCAGCCTACCGCCAAATTCGCCCAGAAATTCTGGGACAACCTCATGACCAAGGGACGGGTCAACGAGCTCAAGCTGGGGCTGAGCCTGTACTTCATGAACGGCTTCGGCGAGGGCATCAAGGTCGCCATGAAAAACCAGAAACTCGGCATGAACATGATGAAGGCCAAGCGCATAAATCCCAAGGAGATCATGGGCGGTCATGCGGTCCAAGACCTGAGCGGATTCCAAAAGGCGATCAAGAAGGCCGCCGAGCTGGAAGACGCCCGCGTCGCACAACCCGGTGGCTGACACATGGCCCAAGCGGCACGAGCGATCGATACCCTGGAGCTGTTCGACGAGCTCAAATCCTCCTTCACCGAGGACCAGGCCCACGTGCTGTCCAGGGCCTTGCGCCAAGTAGAAGAGACACGGCTCAGTGAGCTGGAGGCACGGCTCGGTGAACTGGCCACCAAACAAGATTTGCTCGTCCTCAAGCAGGACCTGTTTGGCCTCAAGCAGGGGCTGACCAACCTGGAGACGAAAATGGGTGCCCTGAAGACGGAAATGGGTGCCCTGGAGACGCGCATGGACGCCAAGCTCGTTGCCTTCGAAGGCAAAGTCATCAAATGGATGGTCGGTCTCGCCGTCGCCCAGTTCTCCGCAGTGATTGCGGTATTGCTGAAACTCCCATAGGACCCCACCCATGGCGAAACGCGAATACTCCTTTTATCCGGGGTGCTCTTCCCAGAAGGGCGCCTCCTCCTCCAACCTCATGACCTCGGTCCGGACCATGTGCGAAGCGCTGGACATCCAGCTCAACGAAATCCCGGACTGGAACTGCTGCGCCGCCTCCATCGGCTACGCCGGCGGTGGCGAGCTGCCCCGACTCACCCTCTCGGCGCGCAACATCGCCCTCGCCGAGAAGCACCATGCGGGGCAAGACCTGGTCGCCACCTGCGCCGCCTGCTGGCTCTCCACCCGCGAAGCCGCCGAGCGGCTGGAAGAAGACCAAGGTCTGATGGCCGAGGCCAACCAGGCCCTGGCCGAGGCCGAGCTCGAACTCAAGAACCAGACCCCCATCAAACACATGGTCGAGGTCCTGATCGAGGACATCGGCTATGAGGAAATCGGCGCCAAGGTCAAAAAACCCCTGGAAGGCATCAAAATCGCCAGCTACGTGGGCTGCCAGACCAACCGACCCTTCGGGATCGTCGGCGAGTCCTTCGAGAACCCCGTCTATCTGGACAAGATGATCGACATCCTGGGCGGGGAGTCCATCCCCGGCTACGAAAAGAAGGTCCAGTGCTGCGGCGGGGCGCTCGCCTTCTCCGAGCCCGAGAAGTCTCAGGAGATGGTCAAGGGCATCATCGAAGCGGCCTACGACCACGGCGCCGACATGATCGCCACCCCCTGCCCCGTGTGCCAGATGAACGTGGAGGTCTACCAGGACCAGATCAACGCGACCTATTCCACCAAATTCGCCATGCCGGTGGTCTACTACTCGACCCTCATGGCCGTCGCCTATGGCCGCAACGCCAAGGACGCGGCACTCGACGGGCAGATCATCCCGGCCAAGAAGCTGGATGAGCTGGCGGCGAAGTAGCATTCATACGTCCCTGTAGTGCTTACCAGCCCCGCCGTCCATGGCGGGTCGTTCGCCGCGAGAAAGCCACGTTAAGTGGCTTTCTCCTTATCCGGCTCACCCAGCCAAGAAGCTGGACGAGTTGGCGGCGAAGTAGCGTCTATGGCAGGTTCTGCTAGACTAAAAGGCCCGTACGAGCGGGCTTTTTTCGTATTGGCCTCCAAATACCGGGGTTGCTACCATGACAGAGAGAGAACGAACCGAGATAGAGCGACTCGATTCCCGGCTACGCAAGGACCAACCCGAATTCATCAAGAATTTCCAGCTCGCGTTCGAGGAAGACTTGGACGGCGATCCGGCGGTCTGGGTCTGGGTCATTGTCGGAGACGGTGAAGCTGACAACTTCCCGGAGCGATATGGGACCACGAGAAGCTGGATTTCAACCGCGCTTGCGGAGACGCACATTGGGCGCTGGCCTTCTCGTCCGGCTACGGCGGTTTGGCATCGCACATCCAGGGAATTATTCCAGGAACCTCCGGATTTCCTGAGAAGCTGAGTACAGTAGCAGCCGCCTTCTACGAGCTTCAAACGGCTCGACACAAGGCAGATTACGATGTCTCTTATCGTCTAACGCGAAAAGAGACCCTTGACTTGGTTCAGCTCGCCGAGACTGCATTCGCGGACTGGAAAACAATCCGCACCGAGCAAGCTGCACGAGCTTTTCTGGTAGCCCTGCTGATGGACGAGAAGTGGAAACGCCATTAGTCGTTGTCTGGACCCAGCGCGGCGACTATATCCGGTTCATCTCTGCGTGGAAATGCAGCCAATTATAGCGCCAACGCTATGAGCAACAATTCTGATCCTCTCTACGAGCAGTACGCCGACATGGATTTCACCGACGCGATGCCTGTGGCTGACGTACCCGCGTTGGCGAAGCTACAGGCCGAACAGGGCGAAACCTCGATAATCACGATTCGTGTAGACAGCGCGATTCTGTCCACAATCAAAGCACGGGCCGAGATTAGCGGCGCGGATTACCGCGCACTGATAAATGAGGCCTTACGTCAGTTTGTCGAAGGTCAAACTTTGGTGCAGATTGTACGCAAAACGATTCGCGAAGAGCTTCATCCTCAAAGATGAGCCCAGGGTTGCCACCGTGAAAGAGAGAGCAAACAGAGAAAGAACGACTTGAATCCCAGCTGCGTAAGGACCAACGAAACGGTTCATAATTGAAAAGCTATGAAAGATCAGAACAACTTTCTTCCTCCTCTTATCACGGAATTCCATAATGACCAGGAACGTGAACTCTACGAGTTGGTCGAGGGTGAAGGTTTCTTGCCTGATGAGATCAGTGAAAAACGCAAACACGAGCTACGAGAAGATGCTCGATCAATGCTTGGTGAGAGACGGATCAGCATTTGACTTCCGGAATATGATTTCGTGCAGATTCGGAGAATCGCGGACCGAGAAGGCGTCACATATCAAATGCTTATTTCGTCGGTTTTGCATAACTTCGTCAACAAGACATCTGCCCATAAGTGAGATGAGCACATTGAGAAATCAGACAGGAATCTTCTGACTACTCCACCAAATTTGCCATGCCAGTGGTCTACTACTCGACCCTCATGGCGGTGGCCTATGGCCGCAACGTCAAAGACGCGGCGCTCGACGGGCAGATCATCCCGGCCAAGAAGCTGGACGAGTTGGCGGGCAAAGTAGCGCCTGCGGCGTCTTCTGCTAGACTAAGAGGCCCGCACGAGCGGGTCTTTTTTGTATTGGCCTCTGAATACTGGGGTTGCCACCATGAAAGAGAGAAGAGAACGAGCGGAGAAAGAGCGACTCGAATCCCAACTGCGCCAGGCCGTTTCAACCGCTTACCTGATACCCATCACCCATGGATTTTCCGCCGCGATGCACGTCTCTCGCACCCGATAGCTGTGTTGCGACTCGTCGCAATAGGGCTTCGCGCCTTGCTCTCGGGCACGAGAAACGCCCCTCGCTTTCCGCAAAATCCACGGGCGATGGGTATACACCCTTTTTCACCTGCTGACAGACGAAGCCAGTCGGTTTCTGATATGAGCAACAATTCCGATCCGCGCTATGAACAGTACGTTGACATGGATTTCACCGACGCGATGCCCGTGGCTGAGGTACCTGCGTTGGCGAAGCTGCAAGCCGAACGGAGTGGAACATCCCCAGTCACGCTTCCTGTAGACAGCGCGATCCTATCGACAATCAATGCCTATGGCCGCAATGCCAAAGACGCGGCACTGGATGGGCAGATTATTCCAGCCAAGAAACTGGATGAGCTCGCAGCGAAGTAGCATTCATACGTCCCTGTAGTGCTTACCAGCCCCGCCGTCCATGGCGGATCGTTCGCCGGAAGAAAGCCACGTTAAGTGGCTTTCTCCTTATCCGGCTCACCCAACCAAAAAGCTGGACGAGCTGGCGGCGAAGTGGCGCCGACGGCAGGTTTTGCTAGACTAAAAGGCCCGCACCAGCGGGCCTTTTCTTTTGATGCATTTCAAGTAATGGGGGTAAGACCATGCAGTGGGCCGATTTGGTTGCAGACCCGAACCTCGAGAACCTCCCCTACAAGATCGAACTCAACGAACACGGTCAAATCCTGATGACACCCCACTGGCCCCTGCATTCCGAACTCCAGAGCGTACTGCAAGAAGAACTCAACCATCGCATCCAAGGTGGCCGAGCCGTTCCGGAATATGCCATCCAGACCACGGCGGGAGTGCGCGTCGCGGACGTGGTCTGGCGTTCCGCCGCACGCTGGGGTGAGATCCAAGCGGCAGGAGCCACTCCCGCACCGGTAGCACCGGAAATCTGCATAGAAGTTCGATCCCGCAGCAATACGGACGCGGAAATGGCCGTGAAGCGAGCACTCTACTTCGACGCTGGTGCGCTGGAGGTATGGACCTGTGACGAAAACGGCCGACTCCGCTTCTTCGATCCCGGAAACGAATTGGCACAATCGAACCTGGTGCCCTCCTTTCCGACTCGTATCGAAATCTAATGAGTATGACAAGCGCCGTCCGTTACGAAGACGATGTGGTCGCCTGGGCCGCGGAGCAGGCGAGTCTGTTGCGTGAAGGACGGCTCGACCAACTGGACACAGAGCACTTGGCCGAGGAAATCGAAGACGTGGGCAAGAGCGAACAGCGAGAACTGGTCAGCCGCATGGCGCGATTGCTGGCGCACCTCCTCAAGTGGCAGAAGCAACCGGGACGCCGGGGCGCAAGTTGGCAAATCACCATCCGCAACCAGCGTCGCGGTATCACCCGGCGTCTGAAAGAGACACCAAGCCTGCGCCCCAAGCTCGCCGAGCCCGACTGGTGGGCCGGCGTGTGGGACGATGCCACGGCCCAGGCGGCCGAAGAGACCGGCCTTTCCGATTTTCCCGAGACCTGCCCTTGGGACGCGAGGGAGATTTTGAATCAGGAGTGGTTTCCGGGATAGGGACGAGGCTCGGTTTGCCGTGGAGTTAAGCGGGAACATCAGGATTAGTCGGCATCGGAAACATTACCCTTACTATTACCCCCACTTAAGGGGTAATTACCCTTTCTTTCTCCAGCTGGCTCCGGGGCCTCGCCCTTGGCATTCCACGACGCCTGCCGATTGCTGTTCCCGTAGCACCCGCCGCACCGTATCCCGGCTGACGCCGGGACAAGTGTGCTCCAGCTCCTTCAACGTGAAGCCGCCGGCCACCCTGGCCGCCAGTTGCTCGATTCCCCTGAGCACCTGCTCGCGCTTAGCTCCCCGCGGCTCCCTGATTTCCCCCACCCGTTCGGCGAATTCCTGACAGGCCGTCTTCATAATCGACAAAACGAAGTTTATGTAGGGCCAGGGATCGGTTTCGCCCTCATGCCAGCCCTTGGAACTCTGCTCCAGGGTCTCGTAATAGCGTTCCTTGTTCTGCTCCACCAGTCGCTCCAGACTCACGAAGCGGCCCACGTCATAGCCGAGCCGGTAGCTCTGCAGCAACCACAACAGACGCGACACCCGTCCGTTGCCGTCGCGGAAGGGGTGGATACACAGAAAATCCAGGTTGAAAGCAGCCAGCGCGATCAAGGGATGCACCCAAGCTTCGTCAAGACAGCGCTGCCAGTCAGCCAGGAGCAGCGCCATGCGCTCGGGTGTCTCTGCTGCCGGCACCGTCCGAAAACGGACCTGCTCACGACCGTCCGGATAGCGCTCGATGATGTCAGCGTCCTTCTCCTTGTAGCACCCGGCATCCCAGATTTCTCCGCGGGCCATTGCGTGCAGGCGCTTGACCGTGATCTCGTCCAGCAGAATCCTCTCCGCCTCCTCGTGGATCCAGGTCAAGGCATCGCGATAGCCGCGGACCTCTTCCTCGTCCCGGTCACGGAACAGGGGTTTGGGCGCGGCCCAGAGCTCGCGCAGCCGCTCCGGCGCCACCGATACCCCTTCGATGCGGTTGGACGAGACCGCGCTCTCAATCAGGGCGTGTGCCCGCAGCGCCTCCAATCGCCAGGGCGACTGGCGGGTATACAAGGTCTGCGTTCCCCGAAATTCGCCCAGGTCGGCGAGATACCAAGCCGCGGATGGGTGAACAGGTACAATGCCCGAGGCAAACAGGCGGAGGCTGGTCATATGGCCTTTCCGACTTTCCGGAGATCTGCCCTTGGGATGCGAGCGAGATCATGAATCAGGAGTGGTTTCCGGAATAGGAACAAGATTTGTTTTGCCGTGGGGCAAGCTGGGGCATCAGGATCATTCAGCGGTGGTTCCGTCTGGGGGATGCGTTGCCTGACCGCGACGCTTACCACGGGTCGCAATGGTTTGTAGTCACGGCACGTGACCCGGATGGACGGATGGGTCTGCCAACGAGGTCAATCCCCTACATGAGGATTTTGATCAGACGCATCGCGGGGTTCTTCTCCGCATTCGACATCTGGATTTGCGGTTCCCTTCGCTCCCACGATCTACCCTTAATTGCTGGGACCCGTATCACGTCGCTCAATTTCCATTTCCTCCTGTATCCGTTTGCGCACCAAACTTTTCAGCCCCTCCGTAATTTTCTCCTCATGCTTCCTAATTTTCTCTTCGTGTTTCCGTTTTTGCTCCACTTGCCAGATGTACACTCCAAGTAGCGCAAGAACAATTACCAGGACTACAAATGCCCCGACAAAAAGGAACTGATTCAGTTGGGTATCCTGGGTGCCGGCCGTGATAGCTCCCAGTAGAAGCAAAAACGCAGAAACAATGCCAGCAAACACCGCAAGAAAACGCAAAGCTGGGTGCTGAATCGCCAGCGATGCTTTTTCCAGGAAACCCAAAAAGGCTTTCCAGGTGTCTTTGTCCATGAACCTTTCTCCGCGTCTAAGCTGCTTTCATAGCATTTCTCCGCAAGTCACCATACTCGGCGGCTTGGATAATCTTGCGATGCAAGACGCCCTTGAGATCGATCCCTACTGAATCGCGTTCCACAAAATCATAGGCCCCCCGTTCCATCGCCTCAAGGCTGACTTCGGGGGTCGCATATTGAGTTACCACGATTACCTGGGTGAAAGGATTTTTCCTTTTGGCAGCTTGCAGGACAACATCCAAACCGCTTTTATCTCCCCCCTCGACCAAGGACAAGTCAGTGACAACCACGTCGAAGTCGTGCTCTCGGATTAGGCGGACCGCCGACTCTGCATCACCTGCCTCGGATACCTGGGCCCCGGCACTTTCGGCCACTTTAGTCAGTCTGTTCCTGAGTTGGGGCTCATCATCTACGACTAAAATGTTTTTCATGGGATTAGCCTCTGATAAGGGGTTGTTCTACTATTGGTTTATAAGGGGGAGGCACACCAGAAATCGAACCTCTCCCGTCGAGCCGATCTCGCTGATACTATACTAATCTAATATCAATATTTCGGCTTTTCATTCAGCCGATGATTTCAAAATTCGCTGTCAGCAATGAACGCAACTCGCAATGATAGTTGCGGGGATTCTGGAAGAAGGTTTCA
>Ga0049107_10000478_pt1 | contig 12060 bp, 4 predicted proteins | sample WorMetilPIANOSA1_FD_61187 | JGI IMG/M metagenome (GOLD analysis project Ga0049107, IMG submission 61187) | Marine gutless worms symbiont microbial communities from Max Planck institute for Marine Microbiology, Germany - Olavius ilvae PIANOSA.1 | ecosystem: Host-associated > Annelida > Digestive...
ATTGCAGAACTTGTGCATGTGAAAAAAGTTGGAAGTTAGTTGAAATTAATTTAACTACTTTATTTTAGTTTAGTTGAGCTAATTTTTTAAAAATAGTTTAACTTAAAGTTTAACTAAAAATTTTTAGTTGAAAAATAGTATAGTTTAACTACTTTTTTGCAACTAGTGCCCATCACTGGTCGACATCATAAAATAAAAATGACGGATAGTTGCTCTGCTGGGGTGAAATATGTACGTTTAGCCGACCAAACCGTGTCATAACCGTAGAGACCGTCGCAGAACCGTTGCACAACCGTAGTATTCCATTAACACCGTAGTGTAACCGTGGCTTGAACGTGTCACTTCCGGCAATATCGTAGCATAACCTTAGCAAATTCGTAACATAACCGTAGTAATCCGTGAGTAATCCTTAGTACTTCCTTAACAAAACCGAAGCAATTCCTTAGCTCGTTCGTAGTTGCCGTAGTCACACCCTAGTTCCACCATAGGAAAGTGACAACCGTGGCCAAAACACGCCGGTTTCACGCCGGATAATCCCGGATTAAAACCGTGACGTTTCCGGCGTCCAAACCGTGAAAGTGAGAACTAGGCATAACAAAGAACAAAGCTGATGCAAAGTCGCCGCCGCCAGTCATACTCACGGCAAGTCGCCGTCAGTCATTTAGCTGTCTCAAGTCGACTTCAAATCGCCAGTCAGTCATATTTTTCACCAGTCAGTCACATTTCTTTACGTGACTGACTCTGGGGACTACCCAGAGAAGTCCTAATTAACACGTGGGCAGATTCATTTCAAGTCTTCGTAAGAGGGAATGCTGTTATACAAGGGGAAATGATGTTAGTAAGACCAGTCAGAGAGCACAGATCTCTACCAACGGTGCTGATCCTGTGAAATTCGTAAAATAGGCCGCATCCTGGAGTGGTATAAATTCCGTTAAAAATTCATGGATTCGAATCGTGATCCAGATCAGCATCAAAATCAAATGGTTTGTTACTTGTGAGACATCCCACTCCTCCATAAGATTTCGTAATATTCATTGATAACTTCTGGAGTTGTCAACAAAATTCAGTTGAATTGCCTCTGATTTCATTCAAAAATATTCCTTGATCTGGATCCAGATCAAGGTCATTTCCAAAATTTAATGATGTCGTACTTGTCCAGAGATAACTTTTGTGATAAAATTTTCATTAAGATCTGATCATTAGTCCTTATTTGAAGTGTTTAACAGATAGACAGACAAATAAACGCTGGATAAAACGTACCCTCCTTGATGGAGTTAAAGGTAAGAATTTAAGGGCAACTCTACAAAGTGTATCAACGTCTCATGATGCAGTGGCCATAAACATTGTTAAGCAAATATCAAATTAAATATTGGATGTCAACATATCAAACTTTTATCTGGCTCAGGCGGTTAGAGTGGTGTGAAGTGCTGGCACAAATTGTTGCAGCAAAGCCAAAAGTAATTTACAGTAGCTTGGGTCGACAGATGCTGAGACTCTGGCCCTGGCTAGTCATCTCAGTGATTCTGATGAGCAGTTACTGCAAGCTGACTAAATCATATAGGAAGTCAGTCATTAGTTGATTCGACAGGAGATTCATTGCCAATGAGATTTGTTAGAAATCCTGCCAGATTCACTTAGCCATCCATACATTGGGACCTTGTTTTAAAGTACACTGTGTGACATATTTATCATTGTTTTGGATATTTGCATTGCATATCATAGACAAGGTTGATGTGGTTCTGATTCATAGTGTCGAGCTAATTTTGAAACCACAAGAGAAGAAGCCAAGTCACTGATGGAGAAAATGTTGGAGGTTCGTGGCCCGGTAATTATCCGCTGCCGTGCTTTTTTTCTGCATTTGTGTTTTTATAACTATTCATTAACATGCAGCATGTTATTGGGCTAGTGAATTCTGCCATGGTTGTGTTATCTGTTCACATCAGTCTACTTATATAAATTGTGCTGTGTTTATGTTTATTTATATTGACATAATGAAATGTGTAGAATGTGATACGTCATACAATGTTGCATGCATCAAAGTAAAGGAATTTATGGTGTGGCCAAATTTTTAAACTTTGAATGGCGAAACTTTTGTAAATAATTGAATTTGAAAATTCAAACCTGGAGTAATCTGGGCTGGTTAAGCAAATATGAAAGTCGTCATCGTCAGCAACCACGTGCGTGCTGACTAAAGCACATGTTATTCATGCTCAACTATCAAGCAGCAATATATAATTTGTACAGATGATAAAGTTATTGACTTTTTAGCAAGACATGCTAGTGATTTTTGCATGCTCAAAAATTGTTACACTGTAAATTGTAAATTTGCTGTTATTTAAAAAGAAGAGCAGATATCGGCTTAATGCTGATGACATTACAGTAACATAAATATTGTAAACAGTAAGTTGGTTTAATTTATTGATAGTTAGCAAAATATCTTTAAAAGGTGTCTATTATGTTTCTTGTTTACTCTGTCAGCCTGGCATTTTTTTGGCATCGCCAGCTATGGAACATTGCACATTGCCCATTGATTCTTTGATATTTATGTAACAGGGTTGTCAGTACAGTTAATGCTTAAGTTAATGTTTATTGGATAAACTGGCATTTGAGTCCCACTGGCACATGGGTAAGTGATGGGTGGCATCACGAAACGAATCTAATCAGACGATTACTTTCATGCACCATACCACTGCATAGGTCCCACTTTGCATGTGGGGGAGTATGCGATTTTAAATGTTAAAAGCATCCTGCTTTGTAGTATAGCTATTGTGGGCAGGATGGAAATCATTGCGTTATCATATTATGATAAAACGATCATATATTGTGTAAGATATTCTGATGTGATGTGATTTCATGTGATGTGTGCTGTATAAAGTAGTTGTTCCGAGTGGCAACCGGGCCCATGATCCATTTCATACACAAGTGTCACAGTATTTTTACCACTAGGCATAATATTTGTTATTTTTCCTAATGTATACTTTTCTTATGTAATTGGTATTAAGTATACTTTACACGTTTCTGGCATTGAATAAGCTATTATGCTGCTTGCTTGTGTTAAGAGTTACGTCAATGCTTGTAACTTAACGGTCTGGGAAAGGACTGCATTGCTGTTTCATCACTGTTGTTAATGCACTTAATGTTGAATTGCTGTTCAGTTGTTCGAGTATTTTGCTTACATTGTGTTTTTCTTAACTGCTATGGTCCATCTTCAGCTTGGCAATATCAGTGGCTCTCTCTTTTACTGCTTTCCACTTTTAAACATTTGGTGCTTCTGTGTTGAGTGACAAGTTATTTTACTGTCACTGATTATTTGATATTTAGCATCAACAATTTAAATTAGTTTGGGGTTTGTGCCTCCATTTTGCAGCATTACAGGCAATCATTATTCCACTTTTCTCTGCTTTTTAAACTGGCCTGTTATTCCAGGGTTGCCATGCATTAGGCCGGGTCTGCTGTACAGGAAAACTGAGATTGCTAAAATGTTTTTATAGGTGTATGCCTTCTTGACACCTAACCAACAGTGTCAAAGTGGCGAAGGCTTCAGAAATGTATAAACAGTGATTTTCGGTGATAGTTATGTAATGTAATTTTCAGAGCTTATTTATAAGGTAACAACATCCGTTTAATGGCCATTTTCCAGGACAGCCCGGGTAATCTGGTGCCAGAATGTCTGCGTTCTGGATTTTATTGGAACTTAAGGATGACAGAGTTGGTGGTGGCAACTGGAGCAATGATGTGCAAAGCTCCAGTCAAGTCATCATCACCAACAAACCACCACTTAGCTTTTTAGTTTACAAGCCAGATGCCCTTAACTGTTGCCCAACCAACAGTGTCAGCACTGAAGGCAAATAATATCACATTCCACGGACTCGGTTCCCCAAGCTCACCTGGAGTCTTCCATCCTTGCCGTTTTGGCCACTAAAGGCTCCTGGTTACTTTTGCGGAGGGTTGCCAAGCCTTTCGCAACCCTCTGATGCAAGTACCTGAAGCTAATTTAGGCAAATGGCCACATTTTCTTTGAAATTTGAAATATGTTGTCAAAATGACTTGCAGTAAGTCGGTCCACAGTATGGATCAGTTTAACTTGTAATTGGGTTGTAATGTTGGTAGAGTTACAGTATGATACTCAACCACACGTGACATTCGAGTGCTGCATGAAGAATTTGGCACCCATTCATTTTTACCATGCAACGCTATGCATAAGCGTGTTCTTTGTTGTTGGCCGGTGTCTGTCTGTCTATGTGTCTATCCGTCCATCATGTTCGTGTATTGTATCTAATGGGCTTAAGATATCACCAACTTTTTTCTCGGCCTGATAGCCCGATCGTTCTAGTTTCTTGAGGCCGTCTGGTGTTACCCAATTCCAAGGGGAACCCCTCAGTAGGGACGTTAAATACTTGGGGTGGGAAAGATATGCTATTTTCGACTGAAATCACCGTTTGTCTCAGAAACGGTACGAGATTGGCCCAGGGTTGCTATGGAACGTTAATAGGAAGTCGTAGATGGTGGATTGATTTACGTCAGTTCCGATGACCGTGAGTGAGCTCGAAAGATGGGATGCGAGGGGTCCAATTTTTTGGGAGGATCTCGTTAATAACGCTCGTACCATTTGACCTAGAACGACCAAATTCGGCAAGATAATGTGGGGAGGAGCATATGTCTATGGGGTCAGCCACGACCCCACCGCAATGGGGCGGAGTCCCAGCACTCCTCAATTTTTGGTATTTCCTTCTACACTGTGGGGCAAAAACTGCACCCTTATTATTTTCTCAATAACTTTGTCAAATTACGTTCTATTTTGATAATTTTTGGCATACAGATATCTGAATGAATTTGCAATAAAACAGTGACAAAATTATCCACCTTTCCTAATGATAGTCATTACACTACCTTGTGAAACACATCATGTGTCAAACTGTTCATAACTACAGTAATGCAAGCGTTAAACGTCATGACAAATTGATATTTACGGACAAACGCATCACAAAAAATGATCAGTGTTTGCCTTTGGCTTTGACACGCGCATCAAGACAATTTCGGCGCTGATTAATTGCTTGATCAGTGATGCTGTGTTGGATTCCCGACCATGCTAAAATCGTTTCTTACAGGCACTTTCACTGAATGTCTTTGTGTATGATGCGTCCCACTGACCTGTGCAAAATGCCAGTTTCCCTGGCCATCTGACGGGTAGTTTTGTGTGTTCCCGGTGAACCCTTCCGACTGAGTGCCAAATCATTGACTGCATCAATGTTCTCAGCAGTATGTGATGTACTAGGTCTGCCACTGCCTGGCTGTCAATCTGTTGTGCTGGTTTCTCACAGTTTTTAAGAAGATAATTCAGACTGCACAAATGCCATCCTTTGTGTGGAAACTCGTAATTAATTTTTTAGTACTATTGTTTTTCAGAACATGCAAATTATGTATTAAAATCCAATTTTCTTTACTGTTAAGCATGATGAACTTACACAGATAATTTATGTTATTGTCTGCTACCATGCAAACAAAAAGAATATTAAGCTGGTTCTCTGTGATTGAGTCTACAAATAATGTGAAATATGCAGGGGATTGGAAATTGAGATGCGTGCCAAAAATTATCAACATAGAACATGGTTTGACAGAGTTATTGAGATAATAAAAAGGGTGCAGTTTTTTGCCCCACAGGGTATTTATGTGTACATCGTTTGACAGAGAACTACCAAATTTGACGTGGTAACAGACATGGGGAGGGGCTTGCTTTTAGGTGGTCAGCCATGCCCCCACCCCAAGGTGGCGGGGCCCCAGCACTCTTCAGTTTTTGGGTTTCGTTTCTATTTATGCATGCACCCTTTGACGCAGCACTACCAAAATTGATGTGGTGACACATTGGGGAGGGGGTTTGTTTTTAGGGGTCAGCCACGCCCCCACCCCAAAGGGGCGGGGCCCCAGCGCTCCCCAGTTTATGGGGTTCTCTATGACTACACCCTTTAACGCAGAATGCCTATGTTTGCAAGGTAACGTGGGGGAAGGACGTGTATCTTGGGGTCAACCACGCCTCAGATCCCAAGAGAGCTGAGTTCCAGTGCTCCCCAATTTTTGAGGGTTGAAATGTTGATATTCAGTGCACTGTTACTTTGTTAGATAGTGCAGCAACACAATTAAGGCGAGATGGTCGATTTTGTGTGAGATATACATGCGTTGATCATTTCTGATTGGAATGGTGGACAAAATTGTGAAAATTGCTCAACAGATACCAAAGATATCACAGTCATAAATATGGCACAGTTGTCCACCTCTGTAACCAAATGGTTACAGTACTTGCTCGGACGGCAGCAGGGCCGGGTTTGAATCTGGGTTTGGCTATCTGTCTGTAGTGCGTATGTTATAGGGTTAATTTCCTGGGTGGACAGAGATGTTTTTCCTATTTAAACTGTTACAGGCAACACGTCGTGAGTTTAGGGGCGCTTTGTGATTTGTTACTGGCACCTATGCAGGAGGGTGGATGGGCTGGCCAGGCATGCCAAGGACGTTGGTCTCCCGCATTTGGCCTATGCTGCCTTACTGTATATCGGGCGGCAAGGTCACACTGAGTTGACTGTAATGAGCCTGCCTGTGAACCAGCCCTACAAGTGGTGCACAGTTGTGGGGGCCAGTATAATCAATCCTGTACCAGGCCCCTCAATTCCTTCCCTCCCTCTTCACCATTCACACTAACGCTCCGGTGAATTTAGGTCACCAAGCCATGCACACATTACTTATTACACTGGATACACTACCTTCCGTTCCACAGGGGTTACGCATTGGGCCAGCTTCGAGCAGGCCTCGACGTTGACGTGTCTACAAATAGGCTGCCACCTCTAAGGGAACAACAGAAATGGCACGGTTTAGTGGTTTGCTTTGTAGTTGGAAACTGTGCAGAATGTTGTCTGTCTTATGATGTAATGAAGTCAGTTTTGAAATTAGTGGAAATAGGGTAGTATTGGTGTTGAATGTTTTATATAGTTTATTCTGTTGATTTTGTTTGCATTTGACTTTTTATGTTGCATTACCGGACCATTAATATAATTGTGGCTAATGGAGTATAATAGTGTTATAGGCCTCAGGTTCAGCTATGATGCTGACAATGTGCGCCTTACAAATGTTTGTATTATTATTATTGATGCTATTGCTTAACAGAAGCCGCAAGAGCATTCAAGTATGTGTCGAAGGTGTGCACATGAAGGCTATCTTTTCCTGATGGAGAAAAGTAAGTTGACTTTAGTATTTAAAAACAGCGAAATTACTGGTTTGACTGCCGTGCACTGACTGCAGAGCTTACAGTATTTATCTGATAGTGCCGTGTAACATTATCTGCGCATGTTTCAGTTTTTCAATGAATGTCAAATTTATTATTCTCAGTGGCAATATGTGTGTGTAATGGTTGCTGCTGTGTGATAGTAAGATGTAATTTGAACCAGGTTATGATCATTTTAGGATTCGATACTTTTAGACTGAAGAATTCAGCCGAGCAAAGATTGTCCTTTCAGCATTGTGCCTGTTGTCATATGCACAGTATACTTTGAGCTATGTCACGACTTTACTGTAGTTGTGCCATAATTGATAGTAACTGGCTCTTGACACCTAGTGGTAACTGTACACCATGTCTCAAAAATTTGTCTGCTGTTTAATCTTCTATAACTTAAACAAACTGAACCATAATTTGTAATGTTTGGCATGCAATATCCCGATAATCCTAGCTTCTACAGCATTTATAATTTTGCATCGAACCCTGTGCTTCTTTAGCATTTTTTCAGGGTAGCAGAAATGACATTTTCACACGTCACTGCTATGTTTTTAAACACACCATTCAATAAAGGAGACTGCATTTTGATTAAAAATTTATATGTGCTTAAACAATATATTGCACAGAAGTTGCTGAAAGAATTTCAAGTAAGAGCTGCAACTAGTGAAGTCTTCGGAGGCTGTTAAAAAACTTACTGACTCAGTTGACAGGCGTCAAGCAGTGTCAGACAATGAACTCTGCATACTGTAGAAAATATAATCATGTTTATGACCTCATATTCAGTCAGAAAGGTGCACTACAGACACATCAGTCAGTACTTACAATTTCAAGGAATAATGGAATTTGTCAGGTCGCATTGTCCGTGATCTTTTCATAGCTACCCATCTACCGAAAGGAAAATGATGTGTCTAATTGTATGCTAATGTATTCTCGGGTAGTACAGCAACACAACTAAGGTGAGATGGGAGTTACACATGTGTTTGTAAGCTAGGATTATCAGGATAGAGTGTGCCTCAAATTATGAACATTAGTTTAAGCTGCTTTAAGTCATAGAAGAAAACATTGTGGACATTTTTACATGGTAGAAAAAAATAGCATTTATTGCTGTGCTTTGCTGCAGAAAACCCTATTCTAGAGTCATTCTCGACTCGACTTCTGGCGCACAAGAGAGGCCTTGTGGGCTTTATTATGTCGGTGAATTAGGGTTAGAGTTAGCTTTATGGTGAAGATTAGGGTTAGGGGACATTTGTGGGGGACATTTTTAAATGTGACCATGGCCATCATGGGTGCGGGGTCTATTGCTCTTTTGTTTGGGTTTGATTAAGTAACATATACATGCAGCTGTTACTACACGCATAGAATAGGCCTAAGAGTGTGTTATGTATTAATTACTCTGTGTAATATGTGCAGAGCCTTTGACTACAGCATGGACCAAATTCTACTGCCAGTATCAGAAGGACAGCAGGACATTAGCAATGGTTGCCTACAGCCAGACAACAGGCAAAGGCTCCAGTGGAGTAAGTTCAGAAAGCCATTGTTTGCTGTTCTGGAATTTGACTATGACTGCTGCTAGTATCAATTATCAGAATGTGTTTTTATATGACCGGGAGGCAGTGGCATCGCTAGAAGTTGATTTCATCGATTAAAACCTTGGATGTTCTCTAATTTATTCTTTGTCACAAATTAATATAACGCAATTCACACACACGACTAAGAGCATAATGATGAATTAAGCTGTGCAACCGCCACAATGTGCCCCACCCCCTGCAAGTGGTGACTTAAATAGCCACCCAACTTGGCCTGATGACCTTGACCTTGACCTTTTTACCTTGAAATGGGTCATCTATGTCATGGGCTTCTTATCTGCCAATTTTCAGCTTGCTACATCCTTCCATACTCAACTTAGGCTCAGGCATGGGTCAGACAGACCATGGCCATCAATGCAGTATTCCCCACCCTGCGGGGGCGGGGCATAGAAATTGGTGCGATCACATTGCATTTCCCTTCAGTGCTCTGACATTTGGTTGGGCGACAGGAAAGTCATCCAGCCTTAAAATATAGGGTTCGTTGATTTTACAAGTTGGTTAGGTGGTTGGTTAAACAGGTGTCATCAGCATCGTGATCGTCGTCATAATCACATTGTATACTCCACCTATCGTCGTGCCATGCTTTTAGTTTAAGTCGGTGCAGTGCACTGATGGTCTTGTGCATCAGGGAAATTGTCAGTAGCTTCTGTTTGCAGTGATTTTCTGCCTGGTATTAGGAGCAGTATTGGTAATAGTCAACATTACAGCGAGCAGAGGTAGCATATGCCCATATAGGCATATGCCTGGGGCACTGATGCCACTGGGTTGCCATGTTGTTACAGTTGTGTGTGTTTGTAATGGGTATGTGCATTTGCCATTGTCTGAGCAGCTGATAACAGATACGTTAACGTTGGTGTCCTGTACACGTCGGGCAACTGAAAGTATTGAGAAGCGCTTCTGCTTTGACGTGATCGTCCAAGATCGGTCAGCCTCTCCGAGTCTTGTCATTATACTCTATGTCATTTCGGAATTTGTTGCCGTGTTTTTAAGTAGTGATGTTAAGGTAGAAATCTGGAATTTTACTGTTTATATGGACTTTGCTAACTGACAAATGCCTCAAATCTTTAAACCTCCTGAAGATTATTGCTCAGAAAAAAAACTGGGGGCAGATCAGAAAACTTTCATCACTTCATAACACTAATTTGCTCTAAAATAGACTGGGATCCTTAATTTATGGTTCCACTCAAAAATCTTAGACACCGGTTCAGTTGACATGCATCTGGTGAGTGGTACTGCCTACTGCCAAGAATGTGGGCTTGTTGATGACCTCATGTTCAGTCAGGAATGTGCCCTACAGACACGTCAATCAGTACGTGAATTTTCAAGGAATAATGGAGTTCATCGGTCATCAGTTAAGGTAAAGTCAACCATGCTCCACAAGAGAGCGTAGGCGGGTGCTCATCTCCCTCTTCTGGACCTTGAGCCCGTAGGTGGAGAACCACTAATGTCTTTGATGTGTGGCCAGTGTGACGCCAGACCTACGGTTACCTTCCCAGCCGCAAGGCATCACCACCTGTTGGCTGGTACCAAATTATACTGCTTGGTGACAGAGGCACATGTGTGTTATCAACTTGCCTAGGGTTGCACTCGACAGTGGGGAGGCCAGGAATCGAACTCGCGACCTGTTGATTGCAAGTCCAGCATCCCAACCACTCGGCCACCGAGCCACACATCAGTTGGTTGCTTCATTTTTAGAACCACCCACTCGGCGGAAAACCATGTGCCTGTTTGGTTGCTAATGTATTCTCAGGTAGTGAGGCAACAGAACTAAGGTGAGGTGTGAAATTATGCATACATTTAGAAGCTGTGATTTTCAGGTTATTGTGTGCCAAAAGTTACGATGCTCGGTTCAAGTTGATTTGAGTTATAGAAGAAAACTTCGTGGACATTTTTTTGAGACACAGGATAGTTAATTTACAGTATATCGTTTGTTCATATGACAGTGGGACCTCAGCATATCCTAGTACTAGCTGCTCAAGCATGTTGGTACTAGAAAACTAGGTTAACTATCGAGCACACACAAATTTGTGGCAAAGAGTTCTCATCATTTACAGCTGACTCTTAAATCACCTCTTGCAGGCCTGCCTTGAAGTGATGATAATTTGATGAGAATGGTTTTGTGTGTTTCTAGGTCTGCACCACTTACATTTCAGGCACTGTCTGAAGAGGACCGAAAACTGTGGTTGGATGCAATGGATGGCAAAGAACCCGTATGTGTTGGCTTGATTGTTGAGAAAAAATAATTTATAATTTCAGCATTCTGTGGTAATTTAGGCTGATGTGTAAACATGTAAACATGACAATTTGTAAAGTGCAGTAGGCAGTACAATCTGTTACAAGAGCGCTAACATAGTCATGCACGTTGTCACAAACAAAAAGATTGTCCAAACAGAAATGATTTCAAATGTTTTTTTGAAGGAATTGTGTGACGTCAAGGGCAAACGAAGAGGAGGTGGTAGACTGTTCCATGCTCGCGGACCAGCGACGGCATTTGCTGTCGCTGGTCCGCCAGCTTGAACCTGTTATATGCTGGTAATGCTAATCAAACCTTACTTATATAGCCAAGGTCTGTCTACTGATATCCACATGTGCAGTTGGATTTATTCCTTGTCACAACCACATATAAATGTAGGTTTATTGTGATTTATCCAAATTGTATAATATGGTTTGTGTATGGATGTTAGGTTTATGCTGAACCAGCCAAGAAGCTGGACAGTAAGTTTATTTTTCCTTTCACTTTCACAATTGTATCGATACCTTCACTGCTTTGACACTGTTCATTAGGCAACAGATAGGGCATCCACTGTGTAAAATATTCAATCAATCAATCAAATTTATTTCCCAAATGCAACACAGCGTCATACATAATAGCACGTAGTGACAAATTATGAAGCATAATGGGTGGTACAGCAAGGCATAACATGCACTAATAGCTGCCCAGTAGAAAAAAATATTAAAAAAAAAAACAATAAAAAAACACACAAATTAGTCAGAATATAAACTTATAAAACCAGTATTTGCAAGTCACATTATTCATATCTTAACAACTGCGAGAAGTCTATCATTTCTATAGTATGCTCAAATGAAGTTAAACTATTAAACTACTAAAATCTGTGTTCGACGGTAAACCATTCCATACATTGATAACACGGTTTGCAAAGAACAAACTACGCACAGATTTACTACAGCCTGCCTTGTACAATTTGTAACTATGAC
>Ga0049107_10000479_pt1 | contig 12056 bp, 9 predicted proteins | sample WorMetilPIANOSA1_FD_61187 | JGI IMG/M metagenome (GOLD analysis project Ga0049107, IMG submission 61187) | Marine gutless worms symbiont microbial communities from Max Planck institute for Marine Microbiology, Germany - Olavius ilvae PIANOSA.1 | ecosystem: Host-associated > Annelida > Digestive...
TCTCTCTCTCTCTCTCTCTCTCTCTCTCTCTCTCTCTCTCTCTCTCTCTCTCTCTCTCTCCGTTTTAACGGCCATTTTCCCGGTGAACCTGGGTCAGCCGGTGTTTATTGAAGCAAAGGATGATGGAGGTGGTGGTGACAACTGGACTCCTGGAGCTATAAGTCGTGCAAAGTTCCAGTCAAATCATTACCACCAACAAACCAATATCCAGTTTTTTTACAGGCCGGATGCCCTTCCTGTCGCCCAACCAACAGTGTCAAAGCACTGAAGGGAAAATATCATATTCCATGGACTTGCCTATCCCAAGCTCACCTGGGGTCTTCCAACTTTTCTTCTCTGACCATCAATAGCTCCTGATTACCTTGGGGGAGGGTTTCCATGCCTCTCATCAGCCCTCTGATGCCTCTGATATCTTACGGATCTGACTAAGCTTAATCTCAGCATAAAATTTCGATTTAAATCAATGCTCAGATTAACTGCAGTCTGAAACCAAACATCAAGTCCTCTCAATCTGACACCACCATATTGCAGTGCGAGTACATCTACATGGACTGCATTAAGTCAAAGAAATTCATGAACTTCTTCCGCATTTTACACACGGGACATGAATAAATTCACTGTGCACCCGGAAATTAGCCAGACCAGATGCAAATAACAAACACTCTGAGCATCATGAGCATAAATATTTGTCATTATTACAGCTAAACATTAGAGTAAAGCCAATCGACCTATTAAAATGCATTGGGAAAGTCGTCATCACGCTGGATGTTCAGATTAACTTCAGCATGAAGCTGAAGATGAGTCTGATTTCAGCACAAAATTCACCATCAGTGGCAATAATTAGCATTAGACCAAGAATGCTGCTAAGTCCAGTGTCACTTAATCTTTTGGATTAAACCCAGAATTAAATCCAGCATCAATCAAAAACTCATCATAATGCTTGACTATCAGATATAGGTGACCACGCAGGAGCGTGTTTACCAATCATAGCGTCGATTTAGTTCTGGCGCCCTCCTGATCAGGACGTTATCAATACAGCTAGGGGCTAATGGTGTAAAAGGCGTCAAGCATTTGTTCGTTCGAATGGTGATCATTTCGAGCACACCATATGAACTCACTCACAGTGACCGTATGTTTGGTTTGCTCAAATGCTCTGTACTTTTATAAGAAATGTTGATATTTGCTGCACAATATCATGCCAGGTAGTGCAGCGACGCAGTTAAGGTGAAGTGGAAGATTTTATTCCACAGACGTGTCCCAATCATTTCTAAATGTAATGATGAAACAATCGTTAACATTGGTATTAAACAGAAACCAAAGATATTGCAAAATTAAAAGTGGCACAGTGTAGTATTAGGATCATATTTCGACTATCAAATTAATTTCATATACACAGAAGTGAAGACTTACAGTCTTCTGTTATATATTCATAATTTCCAGACTTCAGGTCATCCTCTGAATGACGACTTGACAGCACTGGTCGCTTTTTCTTTGGAGTTGCAGCTACATGAACAGCGGCTGTGGCAGGTTGCACATGCAGTGTGTTCACAAATTCCTGCAATTTCAGACAACTCCGTCAACAAACAGCTGCATGAGAAACAAACGAAGCAAGCTCATTCAGGATTTTGGTACCCTTCTTGGTGCCATAAATAATGTTGATACAAATGGTACACATAAATCTCCCTAAATATAGCTTGCCCAGTTATGTTTTATAGACAGGACGCCGCGAAGTGCTGTCAGCCGGTATTTAAATTTACCCACAAGTCGAAAATCAGCATTTTTGCCCCGCAGGTGCGACTCGTTGCACCGATTCATGTGAAATTTGGCACAGCTGAGGGGCACATGGGTCCGCTTGGCCGTGCAAAATTTCACGCCAATCGGTGCCCGGGGGTGGGAATGCGGCCCCAAAATTGCAAAAATTTCCAATTTTTGGTAAACAGTTGCGGGCGAACCCTTAGACCAATTTCTACAATTGTTAAGGGTTTTTATACGCCCCAACTATCCTGCATTAACGTTTCAGATTTGACGTGATTCGCTTAATAGGTTACAGAGTTATTGCTGAGAATCCACGCATTCGTCATTTACCCCGAATTTTTCAGTGCACCCTGTAGGAAAAACTATCCGTTGGATCGAAAAATGATTGTCACAATTTTTAGTGGTCTCATCACCATGCAAAGTTTGGGGAGATCAAACTACGAGCGCCAGCTGCAGGTGCAAAATATGGTGTTTGTCACTAATTTTTTTTACCAGCAGGCGCCGCGAAGTGGCAACCTGCCGGTATTGTTTTTACTCAGTAGCCAGTAGATCAACATTTTGCCCACTAGCGGAAAAACTACGAACTGGATAAAAAAATGGTTCTAACCTTTTAGGATGGGCACGACGAGCTCTACCAACATGCAAAGTTTGGGGGAGATCAAACAACACGCGCCTGCTGTAGGTGCAAAAATGTGGTGTGTTTTTTTTGTCATGCTCCGAGTCTAGAGCACTGTGCGTTCGAGGGGTTCAGGGTTCATAGTTCGAACAAGCATTGCATTGTCGTTTATAGGCAGATTTCGACGAGGTTTTCAACGTTTTTTTCAGAAGAGATTGCTCTTTCAGATGCACTACACAGTTCTCATTTTTTGTTGCTAGGTGGTGCCACAATTTTCGCGAAATTGCGGTCAAAAATTGTGAAAAGTCCAAAAAATCGGCTGAAAAGTTTGTGTGCACCACTTCGTACAGATAGCTGAGAAATTTGAAGAAAATTCCACCGCAGTAGTTTAGGGCCGAGAATGTAGATGTGCACCTATATAAAACTTTTTCCACATGTCGCTACTGAGTGCAGATAGCAATTGTCAAAGTTCGTATAAGTAGTTTAAAAATGGCTCGGAATGAACAAGTTTGTGCGCACCAAAAGTCATACAGGAAGTAAATTTTCCAAAACATCTTTGGGGCTATTATGCACGTGAGGGATCGTAGTTGTGCACCTATATTGCGGTTTTTCTATTCGGCGTCAGATGGCGCCACAACAAACCACCAAATTCTGGACTGCATTTTTGGTCAATTTTTTTACCAGTTTGAGGAAGGATAGCATCGCTAATTATGCACCGATTTGGACGGCGTTTTCACAGACTGTTACAGGAGTGGATGTGCTTTACAACGCACTAAACATTTCGTAGTTCCGTCGGTAGGTGGCGTTACAAGATTCGCAAATTTGCGGCGGAAATTTTCCAAAAAGGTAAAAAAATCGGCAGCAGAGTTGTGCCAAATACTTTGTATGGTTACTACTGAGATAGTTATTAACTCCACCACGTAATGGGCATTCATGTGACTGTATCCTGCCGGTATTGCATGGCCTTCGAGGTGATGCTTTTGTTTCCAGTTGTTTTTTTGTCACGCTCCGAGGCCGGCGTGCTGTTCATTGGAGGGGACATAATTTGAACTGGTGTAGTGTCATGGTTTATGGGTCGATTTTAATGCCATTTTCATCATTTTTCGACATTGATTGCTCTTTCAGATGCGCTAGATAGATCTCATTTTTGTTGCTAGGTGGCACCACAATTTTCGCGAAATTGTGATCAAAAATTACGAAAAGTCCAAAAAATAGGCGAAGATGTTTGTGCACACAACTTCGTATAGATAGCAGAAAGATTTTTAATAAAATTCCACTGCAGTAGTTTAGGGCCTTCAACGTAGATGTGCATCTATATAAAAGTTTTTCCGTATATCGCCATACAGCGCTGGCAGCAACTGTCAAATTTCGCATTTGTAGTCAAAAATTGGCTCAGAACGACCACGTTTGTGTGCATCAAAAGTGATACAGTGAGTAAATTTTACAAAATATCTTTGGGTCTGTTGTGTATGGGAGGGATCGTAGTTGTGCACCTATATTACGGTTTTTCTCTGTGGCGTCAGACGGCGCCACATCAGAGGGCCAAATTCTGAATCACATGTTTTTGTCAATTGTGTAGCAGTTTGAGGAAGGATAGCGTCGACATATTGTCTCTAGCGATATTATTTTAGTATTTGAGTATAAGTTTGAGTTTGTTTAATTCAGAATAGATAATTTCATTGTCTTATAGTAAGTAAGAAGCATTAAATATGCCATAATCTGAAGATACAGTTTCCACTGTATCTACTTTGTTACGACTTATCTCGATTTTCAGTGAGAGTGACGGGCGATGTGTGCATGTTTTATTAGCTGTTGATTAATTATTAGTAAAAGTTAATTACTGTCAAGTTCTTAAGAACTGAGTGGTTCTATGTTTCTTGTAATAGGCGTAGCCCACATTCAGTACATCATAAGTTGCATTTTGACCTGTTGTTAAGATGAAGTTTATGTTTATTGTTTAGTTTTTTAAAGTAAACGGATGACGGCAGTACACAGACTGATTAATTATAGATATAGGAAGATATTTGTGGATTATCAGGTGACTTGGTGATACTACCAGTAATTTACAGCAGTGACAGCAGAGTAATGAGCAGCCGTGGCATAGTGGTTAAAGCAATGGACTCTCACTCTGCTGTCACAGTCATTAAGCTCCTTACCAACGAACTAGAGTAGGTGAAAGTAAAGTAGATGATTTACCTGCTGAAACGGTATCTTACCTGAGCCCATCTTGTGATCAGCTCAACAGCCAATAAATTCTCTTGTCCAACACTCAGTGGACAACTGGCACATTCAGCGTGCACCACCATCATGGGATAGCTGGACGCACCACTGTGCTGCTGCCAAAAAGCTTGTATACTGATGGTAGAACAGAGAGGTCCACACATCGTTGTTACCGAACTGTTCCACAATGTCTTCATCAGCATATTATTCACTGTGGCTTGAACAGCAGCATTCGGCACTGTAGAACACAACGTTTGCAATTACTACTTAATACTGTCGGATTACAAAACGACTGAAATGGTCAATCAAACTTTGTGAAACAAATACTAGCAACTGATACATCTGGCATACATATAAAGCAGGCCGTGCATTGCCTCTCATCATGGCCCATGCGCAAAAGTGAGACCTTTCTGGTGTTTGGAAACAAGTTTGACGAGATACCCTTCCTGATGCGTCCAATGACACCAACTACACACCCATTTCATATGACCACACTAAGAACTTCATTGTTTCCTGAACATGCTGCATAACACACTGTTATTAACAACTGCACAAATAAATAGGAAATAAACTTGCAAGTATGCAAAGTAATGGAAGAACAGTAAAATGCATATAACTGCAATCACAAATCGGCATATCAGAGGGTTTGGCAATGGTGCAGTAAACAAACTTTTTACATCATGATTCGTATCACATAAATTACACGAAATGCTAAATGCAGAACCAATCAAATGCAAACCTGTATCATTGAACTCCAGGCAAGTCTCCATTTTCAGATCAGAAAGAGCAAGCCTGATGCCAGCAGACTGTCTGCCCTCATTTACATCAATGCAAACAACCAGCTGATCAGTGTTCAGCAAAATACGATGTTGCCAACCAAGTTGCTGTAACGCTTTATCATAACTGGCAGGAATATCTACCAACATGTATCAACAGTAAAACATGCAATAGTAAGTGACTGGGTTCCATCTAACCCATAATTAACATTGAAAATGACAAACTAGGAATGTGTGTGCTAGTACATCAAATGAAAAAAACATTAGTTTAGTAAAAGTTACCCTAAGCTTGCAACATTAAAATCTGTGCATATCACCATATGTATCCTAGCATAAATTAAACCGCTACATAAATAGCGCAAAGACCATGACCAATTGTTAGCCATCTGCATACATTTCAAAACTCAGAATAATGAAACAAGCGCTCAGAGAGACACAAACACTGCACACTGGTTGTAGTAAGGCTAGGCCAAAAATTTTCACCCTGCCACAGACCCCCTTCCCCGAGCCGTGGGACAGCCAAAATTTAATCAGCTGGAGATGGTCACTACCTTTACCTATAAACCCAGTTTGGGTGAGGATCGATGCACATAATTTGGAGTTATTGTGGTAACAGACCCACAAACATACACACAAACCCACACACACAAACAAACAAACCCACAGACAGGACCGATTACAATACACTGTGCTGCAGCTAGCTAGCGCACAGTGTAGTAATTACAAGCCATTCTTTCAAACTGCAAAAACCACTGATCATCAACTACGCATGCAAAGCATTGAACAAAAGAGAATACAATATCTCAGGTAAAATTATATCACCATCAGCAGCTTTCTCGGCATTTATAACAGGCTCGGCAAGATTCACAACTGGTATAACAGCACTGTAGAATCTGCGTGCCATGTTCAGAACGTGCTGCAGTTTAGCTGTACTAGCAGTGATCTTCAGAGGTCGACCAACATCCAGAACAACAGATGCTGTTCAACAACATGAGATGAATAAAAATATTGGAGATCACAATAAATGTTAGTATACACTGCCATTTATCATTAAAAATATGTACATCCTGAAAAAGCTCACATATTTAACATACTGAACACTACGTTTTATCACAATATAATATTTGTTAACTGCAGAATATGCAAATAATCATTTCAGTTTCATAACCTTCATAATTACTAATTAATTCAGATTTTATACATTCAAGTTGAAGGAGCAGCCCTGGCTCAGTGGTTAAGGAGACGGACTTACGCCCAGTGAGCCTGGGTTCAACTCCTGCTGACATCCACATGATTGGTTTAGGTTTATTGTTGTTTAATGGCACTTTCAGCATAAATAGGCTACATCGTGCCATACAAGTACAATGTACCCCGTGTCTCAAAAAAATTACGTGCCAACTTATCTTTTGCACTGAGTCTGTCAAGTATGAACAGATTTCAATAAAAATTGGTAGGCATGTCCGGGAACAAACATTTAACAAAACTGTGCATAAAGTGCCCACTTCACCTGAAATACGTGCTAGCACTACCTTGGGAAATTTGAAGTGTCAGATCGAGCTTCAACGCAACAATTACATGTATATTTTAATGAATCATTGAATAGCGACAAACACGACTGGCAGTTGTTGTCTCTCAGAAATCGTCAAACATGCAGTCAGTCACATCATCTTTACATCATATGCTCTAAATGTCCGCCTCCAGTGCAAACGCAAGCACGTAGACACTGGCGCCACTCGCCAACAGCACGTTCAATAACAGAGTGATTCAGATCTGCCCACTTGTTCTTGATGCGTTGTTTCAGTTCGTCGACATCCGAGATCTTGGTACGATAGACTCGCTCCTGAAGCACACTCCACACGCCTACACTTACTGTAGTCCATCTCAACCCGGTGGACTACAGTCCACCGGGTTGAGATCTGGCGAGTTAGGCGGCCAGAGCGTGGGTAGGATAAAATCTGGCATCTCTTACTCCAGCAGTGCTACTGTGTCTTTGGCACGATGTGATGGGGCACTGTCCTGCTGAAGGACGAAAAACTTGCTTCCAGATGCCGCACGGATGTCAGGAAGCAGCATCCGTCGCAAAACGACGTCACGATAGTATGCCACATTGATTCTCAACAAGAATGAGTGGGCAGATCTGAATCACACTGTTATGGAACATGCTGTTGGCGAGTGGCGCCAGCGTCTACGTCCTTGCGTTCACGCTGGAGGCGGACATTTCGAGCAGATGATGTGACTTACTACATGTTTGACAATTTTTGAGAGACAATAACTGCCAGTCGTGTTTGTTGCTATTCAATGATTCATTAAAATGTACATGTAATTACTGCGTTGATGGCTCGATCTGACACTTCAAATTTCACAAGGTAGTGCTAGCACGTATTTCTGAAATTGGCTCATATTTGACAGACACAGAGCAAAATATAAGTCAGCACGTATTTTTGAGACATGGGGTATATCACGTAGGGCAGAGGAACAACACAACCATACAATTGAACAGTGAAACAATAGAATAAACCAAGAAAATCATACACACTCTTCGGCCTGGGCTTTTTGGAGACGATCCCCTCGCCACAGTTAGGCTTCCTCAGAGGAGTCTTTCTAGCCAATCACTTGGCAAGTACTGAAACTTAGCCAAAACAACCAAAAGACAGAATACATACCAACAAAAACTAACAATACATAAAAAGGAGCCCTAATAAACAACAACACAATAAAACGTGCTAAGATATAAAACAGAAATAGAAGGAGCAGCCTTAATCACCTTAATAACAATAATACAACGCCAACTTGTAAGGCACCGTAACACTTGTACGACATCCGGCCAGGAAACGGAGTGGATCTATTCTTACAATCCGGACCTCACATGGGGTGACACCCACCAGTCATTGGTGGCGGAAAAAAGGCATACGGCCCAAATTGCTCCCATGCACCAGTAAATTCTGACCTTGGTAGGCACGTCCAGGCTTTGAGCAAGGGAGTCAATGACGTTAAATTCCGACATTTATACTTTTAAGTTACTTAACACTTACAGCTGGAAGGAAACTAAACCTAAAATACTACAAAAGTATGATCAAATAATGACTGCAACACCTGAAGGACTGAGATAATTGATGACTCTCAATGTGTACAAACATGCTGCTATTCCAGTCTTAACATCAACCTTGCCAGGCTTTGTCTCTATCCAGTGCACAGCAAAGTCACTCGGGTCCGGAAGCAGTTTTGGCTCTTCCACAGATGATATACTATGAGCTGCTGTCATCAGCGGGCCCTTCACAGACATATCGTAGCAAGAAAGCTCTATCTTCTGGTGTTTGGTCTCACAGACAATGAATGAATGTGGCTGAGAAAATGATATGTGCAGCAATGGCTCTAGAGTTCCAGATGCATTGTCCATCTTGGAATAATCAGCAGTAGTGGAGATATCATCAGCAGGAACATCTTCAGCAGTGCCATTGGAAGTTGGCAAGTGATCATACAGCATCAGCGAGATTCTACCAGCAGTCAACAGAATGTCAAACGTTGCTGACTCCATCCAATGCCAACCAGCAGACTTTTGACTTTTGTCCAGTTGCACTTTATCCGGCACTGAATGACGAACAGCAACAGAAGCTTCACTACCAAGTCCACTGTCCAACACTGTACTTGTATCAGCACATACCTGAGATGCACAGTAAGAGGATGAACTTGGATGGGATTCATTCATCAGGCAGCTGACATTTGACGTCAAAATGTCACACAGCAGATGAAGCTGAGAAACTGACAGATAAAAGTCCAAGTCACTAGTAGCATTCAGCTCAACTGAATGACCGCAAACTAGTTGACAATGAGAGCCTTTTGGCAAAGCAATGATGGCTGGAGCAAATATCACTCTCAAATCAAAACCTGACAATACTGGAATAAGACGAATTTCGTCAACACTACAACAACAAAACTGAACATTAATGTCCAAGTTAAGCAGAAAATGACAACAATCCATTTCTGTAAGCTGTATATTGATATTAATATAAATGTCAATAAACTGTACTTTTGCTGGAACAAACACAACACTTACAAGGAGTAAAATAATTGCAAGCTGATTTTTATTTATTAGTTATACACCGTGGGTTAATAAAAATGTGCTTTGCACAATTTCTGATCATAACAAACACCAGCAAAACAGTATTACAGCAGAATAAGATGAAGATTCTGCACAGACAACTAAGTCCACTGCGTGGGAGCTCATCCTCTTTTGGTAATTTGAGTTGGCAAGGGTTAAACCCGGTTAAGCTAGTACAAGACCCAGATCAGCCTGATGGTCGGCTCAATGTAACAGCCAGTGCCTTTAACCAACTGGGCCAGTTTACCAGCAGTCCTGGTCACAGGGCCTACTGCTATGCATAACTCGCTGTGTTCTTCCCTAGCACTAGCAGTGGCTGTAATCATTGCCAGTAATCATTATGTCTACCTATGAAGGGATGGCCAGGGTGAGTTAGCTTGGGTGACTGGTTACAAAGCAAGATCGTTTACGTGCCCGAAGGCTGTCACCCATCCCACCACTAACCGGGTCAATGTAGAACTTTGTTGATCAAAACCAATGCATTACCACTATGCTAAACCGCCAACCATTACAACAGAGGCACTATTTCGAGTATGTAGTATGCATATGCATATACATATACATCAGCTTCAGCTGCTTCACTATCAAATAATGAAATGTACAAAAACAATTAACAAGCTTACCGAACATTTGTGAGTGACGACAGTGTATTCCAAGCTAACGCTGGATTTTCACTTGTGACACCAGCAACCAGTGAGTCAGCACTGCTGTCAACCACTAGTAACTCATTCCAACAGCCAGTGCTCACAGAAAGACCAGTAACATCCATCTGATACTGTCTGTCTTCAACTTCGGAACCAATACGACCTGTCATGCCCGCATGCAGTGCCCTTGAATACAACGTCTTGTCAACAACTAGTCGTGCCAGTGGGTTAACGGCATATGGAACAATGGTGACACTGCCGACATGAAATATGCACACATCTCCAGACGCCAGAGGTCGGCATCTTCCATCCAGTTTGACAGCACTGCCTCGGCCATCCTCTGAACATTCTACTGCAGGAACAAATAGTCGAAAATCACGGGCATTAACATACACCAGAGGCAACGATCTTGACGTCAGGAATGGTAGACGTGTGCCAACATCTAATGCTGCATCATCGAAATGAGGATTGTGCTCTGAAGAATTCTGTCGAGCAGGCAAAGTGAACAAACTCAGACAGCTAGCAATAACAGATCCACTGAATACAACATCACATGGCTTCACATTTAAACACAGTTCATTCAGGGACGAAATTTCGTCATGATCCAGCCTAGAACTGTTGATATCTCCATCACATGACGTCGCTGCTATGTGACGATGGGTGACTGCCTTCAGTGCACGAGTAAAGATAATACTCAGAAAGCCGTGACCTTCGTCCGAACTGTGCCTCTCATGTCGGCCATCGAGTGAACTGGAACACATCGAGGTACTACGGCGCCAGGACTTCTGACTGAATACAGTCACACTACGAGCAAGACGTTCACCACACGACACAATGATTCCTCCATGATTACCAGTTTGCCAACCATGCTCACTACAACACATATTTCTGCTGAAATTAAGATTTTCTACAGGTCTTAGTACTAAGCATGTCATGACTTTTCACTAACTGAATTATTATAACCATCGTTTTATCACTTATATCACCGCCTCTGAAGTCACGACCGAAGGCGGGATAGAAATGCGATTATTATTATTATTATTATAAATTTCCAAATATTACACAGACAATAAAAGAAACAGCCACGCCTTAGTGGTTAGGGGACATAGTTGCTTTTTCTCATATCAACCTTTAATAGCAGTGGATTGCCTTGAGTGTGCTGAAGTGCCATTAAGCAACTACTCACTCACTCCTAACTCACTGGTTGTGGGACAGATTCTTACCCAGCTAATCCAGGTCCAATTCACACATAGCACACAGGAGTCACTGACAGCATCAGGAAGGGCATCCGGCCATTAGTTCAACACTCTAGAAAAAGTTATACTTTACAGTTCAGCATTCCATCTCATCAAACACGAAAGCGCAAAAATATAGAGTATTTCACATACAAAAATGCAAAACAATCCACCAATAACTGCGGCTATGTTTGCCTATAATGAAAGTGCAAATATGCAACTTAATATGAATGAAAAAAGCACTCAGAGAGACGCAAACACTGCGCGCTGGCTGTAGTAAGGCGGAGCCAAAAATTTTCACCCCACTGCAAACCCCCTTCCCGGGGGCACGGGACGACCAAACGTTAATCAGCTGGAGATGGTCACTATCTTTACCTACAAACCAAATTTGGTGAGGATTGATGCAAGCAATTTCGAGTTATCGTGGTAACAGACCCACACACCCACAAACGCACAAACCACAGACAGGACCGATTACAATACACTGTCCCACAGCTTAGCACACAGTGTAATTACAAAACATGGCCTGAAGAAAATATATATTCACTGAACAAGTTTTCTTAATGGCCCGTATTTTGCATAAAACATAACACACACACACTCCGTTTTAACGGCCATTTTTCCAGGTGAACCTGGGTTAGCCGGTTGCCCCCTTAATTCTCCTTCTCCATTTATTCCTGGACTGCACATCCTTTTGGGACAGACCTAAAC
>Ga0049107_10000480_pt1 | contig 12052 bp, 11 predicted proteins | sample WorMetilPIANOSA1_FD_61187 | JGI IMG/M metagenome (GOLD analysis project Ga0049107, IMG submission 61187) | Marine gutless worms symbiont microbial communities from Max Planck institute for Marine Microbiology, Germany - Olavius ilvae PIANOSA.1 | ecosystem: Host-associated > Annelida > Digestive...
GGGGGGGGAAAGTGTCCAGGGGGGAAATGTCCGTTTCCCGGTCTGTAGGACGGCGAGTGGCCACTGTTCTCCTGTGGTCTGTTTGTAATTAGCTGCTGCGCCATATCACTAGACGGCGTAGTGGATGAGTGTCATGCTGCGGTTACGGTCGGCTTATCAGTTTAATGACTGGAAAGTCCTGCAGTGTTTGTTTATGAACTCAGAGCCCGACAGTTGCCGCCCGGTCGAGTCGTGTCGGCCATTTAAGCGTGTCGTTGTTTAGCGAAACAACGAGCGTTAAACCGAATGAGCGAAGGTGCTAGTTTGAGCGGTAGATATACACCGTACACGTGGCCCCGGGACTGTAGTACAACAGTGGTGGTGTCTGTTGATGGTGCTGGATGTAATGCGGCAGTTTATTACCCCCCTGGCCCGCGCACTGAACCGTAGGGATAATGCTATAGGCGCCGTCTGTCTGTCTGATACGTTAAACCTTACTCATTCTTTCACGCAGCCTCGTCGTCGGCAACCGACGTGTGAAGTCGGACGGATCAGAAAAGAAAGAACGGGGAGCTAGGGCTACCTCAAGTGCCCCTCTGGTTGGGCCGGTGAGTATTGGTATACCTGGATGTGAGTGCTGGAGCGGTGCGGACGCGGTGTCGGCGGCGCGGCGAGGTGATGTGGCGCCGCCTGTCGGCCAGGAAGTCGTCGATCAGTGATGAGTGATGATGAGGCTGGACCGCAGCAGCTGCGGAGGCTGGCATCGCCACGACCACAGCTGCTGTGCTTGAGCCGTGTTGAGGGGAGGGAGTCGTCGGGTCGGCCTGTAGGTAGGTGATGGGTTACGTGTGGGGTCGGTCACATGGGTGCCGGTAGGCAGGGTCGGTTTCACGGCGGCCGGCGCCTGAGTGCCGTCCGCACTACGGCTTGTTGATGTTCCTCGTTGTCAGACTGATCCATGCCCCCGACACGCCGGATCCACGCCCAGCTCTCTATCTGACTGCAATATACAAGCTGGCCTGGTGGGTCGGCAGACCGGCGGGTTTAGTTGATCTGTGTGTGTGTGGGCTAGCTGGGTTTCTGGCGTCTAGCGTTAACTGCTGGTCGTTAGAGCGTGTGTGGGCGTCGTTCCTTTGTGATCCGTTGAGCCAGCTGGGCGCGTGCGTGCGTGCGGTCGGTCCGAGGTGCAGATTCCGCCGATTTTTGCTGTAGCACTCGTTCCATGACTCATCATAACCAGCAGCATCGGCGCTTTGCAGCCTGGAAAGTGGCAGCTAACTGACAGGAACTAATGGTATATATTACACAGCCGTCCATCGGTCCGTTGGAGTGCAGCACTTGTCGAACGGTAATAAAGCCAATGAAAAGTGAATACGTACTCAACTCAACTCAACTCAACTGGCGTTTTTATTAGCATCATGAATAGAGTATGAAATACATTGTCAATAAAAATTACAGTTGATGCTAAAAGGAGGGACTGATAGTAGAGAGACAGGCTCTCTGTTATAACTCAGTCACTCCAGAAACTAAATTTACAGACAGATTAGTTACATATTGATATAATAAACGCACAGGCGAAATAGACAGACATACAGACAGACAGACACACAACAGAAAATATTTGAGTTTTTATAACGTATTCTATTTTCCAGATGGACCTGGGTTAGCCGATACCAGAATGTCTCCATTCTGGATTTTATTGGAGCTAAGGATGATTGTGGAGGTGAATCTGCTTTGCAGATTTTATACTGAATTCGAAGTGTTCTGTGAGTGCTGACAAGCCGTGGCAAAAAAAGCACAATAAAATTCGCTGTTTTACAGAAAGTCCGGATCAGGAAATCCGACTAGACTATGGCGTCAGCTTGTATAAACTGACTGTAAAAATGTGAACAGCTCATTTGCTTTGGCGTTCCTTGCGCCCGGTTTTCAGTGTGACATGCTGCGCTCCTCCGGGGAGGGGGTGGGCACGCTGACGTAGTGCATGATCGTTGGGTGCCGCCACTAGCAAGATACGTTGATCGGGAGATGAGAGTGGAGGAGAGCTTGTCATTATAACTGAAGTGCAAGTCGGACATGACACTGGCGGCGTGATGTGTGAGAAGGGCTTTGTCATGCTGCTGCTGCTGCTGGCACTGGGGTGGAAGCTGAGCGTGAGTGTCACGCTTCATACAACATGCTAATCCATACGATGTGCACCGCCGCCCAGCCGTGATTGAGCGGTCTCCGTCGCGTGTATTACAGACGGAATGATGACGGCGTGCGGGTCTTGCTGTAGCAGTGAACAATACGTATTGCAGAACTCAGTCACACCGACAACGTGGCGTCGGTACGAAATCACATCAGAAAGAAACCCCATTTTGTTCGCACAGGACAGTTGTCTACAACGAGACAGTTTGGGGCTAAAATTGGGATTAGTGTTGTGGTTTATTATTTATCAATGCCCTCTTACGTGTGCCATACCCCAGAGGAGCGTAGGAACTCATCTTTCTAGGGCCGTGACGGCAGACCTGCGGTTTCTTTCCAGGTTACGCCGGTACCAGGTTAATACCGCTTGGTGACAGAGGCACGTGTTTGTGTACAACTTGCCCAGGGTTGCACTGGACAGCGCGGCGGCCGGCATTTAAACCCGCGACCTATTGATCGCAAGTCCGACACTCGGCCACCGAGCCACACGCGTGCCGACGTGCAAAATGCGACTTTCTGGTGCACGGAGCAGTTTTGGCAGGATGCCTTTCCTGACGTCATCAGTGACTCAAATGGGTGACGGCGGGAATTACCACTAGCGAAAAATCAATCTCCTTAACCATTGAGCCTCTGAGCCGCTCACTGCAAAACAAACAGTTTCTTTTAATACTCTTTACACCGAGAAACGTTCAGAAATGTGGTTTATTACACTGCGCGCTAGCTAGCTGCGGCGCAGTGTATTGTAATCGATCCTGTCTGTGGGTTTATGTGTGTGTTTGTTTGTTTTTGGGTCTGTTACCACCATAACTCGAAATTGCGTGCATCGATCCTCACCAAACTGGGTTTGTAGGTAAAGGTAGTGACTATCTCCAGCTGATTAATTTTTGGTCGTTCTGCGCCCCCGGGAAGGGGCTGTACGGCGGGGCGAAAAATTTTGGCTCTGCTTTACTACAGCCAGCGCGCAGCGTTTTTCGTCTCTGAGCGCCTTTTCATTTTATGCTTAGAACAAGATTGAGCAGCAAGCACTTTTCATTGCTTGGGTGCTGTGAGTGCTGTCGTGGGCGAATGCAACAGCCAGTGTTGTATACTTCTTGCATTAACTCGTTATGTAAAATAGCAGGTTTTCTGTAGCAGAACAGACGGAATAGCTGCTGTTCAGTACGTGAGCATACCATCGTCTCGTTGACAGTCTGTGTGTCTGTGAGTGGACACGTAAAGTAAATTGAACGCTGTGTGGCTGGACGTTTGGTGAGAGAGTGTGGTTGACATGTCAATCAGGCAGGACCAGTCAGCTGTTAAGTCGATTGCCACGCTAGTCAGTCACTCGGCGGCGGGCAGTCGGGCACTCGCTGCGGCGAGTCCAGTTGTGTGCGTGCACTGCCAGGGCCGTGGCACTGCAGTGATCTTGTTGGACGTAGTTCTGCCCACAGCCCTGGTCTGCCATCCCATTGCACTACCACTACCCGCCGGCCGACGGAAAACGCCCGTGACTGGAAAGTGACGGACGGGACGGCTGGAAAAACGACAAGAGCGCACCACTTTTCGCCTGGTCCTGACGTTTTTCCAGCCCCACCACTTATTTGGTTCCGTCATAATGACTCTTGAGTGACGTCTCTTGTGCTGAAGTACCGTTAAGAAACTATATATGCCCACTCACACTCTCCCCTCCTTCTCCCCGGTAGAAACATTCGCATCTGTGTGATGGCAAATCGTGCCCAATTTGCTCTTGTGTCAGACGACATGAATGTACAGGGAGTCCAAAATTAGTCCCCGAATATACCCATGTATGGCAGTGCGCGAAATCTGATTCCAGGCCTGTAGTCTATTGACCGGGAAAATTTGACCCTAATCTGTCAGCAACTGTTGAAGTTGTACCAGACAAACAGACGGACAGACAGTAACTGTCGGCTTTGTGTTGTCGCAGGTAATAAAGTGAGTTAGGTGCAGAATAATTTGTAACTGTATTCTGTGATAAAACTTGACGCAACGACAATGCACATAACAGCTGTTTGTCATCTTCTTCAGCATCACCGTCGTCATTCATTGGCGTGCTGATAGCACTGTAGTTGCTGTTTCTATCGAGTGATATTGGTCGCGGTGGCTTGGCTTGCGGCTGCGTTTGGCCGTGGCGATTGCACAGGGCTGATGCTCAGTCTGAATGTGGGTTTGGGTGGATGGGTGGTGGTGTGCGGCGAGCGTCGCGTCGGCCAGTTGATGTGAGAGACGGTTAGATATCGATTGATCAATGTCCATCTATCTGCCTATCTATCCGTGTCTGCGTGTATGTGGGTGGCCGACATAGCGGCGCATCTGTCCCCCGGGTGCAGTCGCTATGGCGGTACAATAGAGGCGGTGGTCACTGGTCACAGCTGCGTTGCCGCTGCGTCGGCCGTCTCTGCTCGCCAATATCCCGTCCACTAAGTGTATGTCGACTGTTACTTTGACCCGCGTTATAGATCGAATGTTACTCTGCCAGCCGATACCATCTACATTAACTGCGTTCTCTTATCGTCTAAGCTTAGCGCGCCATTCTATATTACGCGCTCCTCCCTATATGAGGCAGGATTACGCATTTCGGTCCGTCCGTCCGTCTGTATATTTCTTAAAGAACGAAGTCAGAGAAGTTCAGAATAGGTAAAGACATAACCCCTGTACACAGTATCTCGTGATGCACTACTGAGTCAAAAGTCAGGTCAGAGGTCACCACGCCACACGTATCAGTGTTCTAATGAACGTATTAGGTTACGTTTTAACTCGCTATGCAGCCACTGATAATGTCTAGTCTCAGGTATACAGTTTTTAAGTCTAGAGACGTCCGAATGCTGCAAGCACTGTAGTTCAGATTTGACGTGTTGGTTGTCGACACAGATGAGTTAGTTGTCAGTACCAGTGCAAGTGATCTACAGCTAAGACCCGTCTCCGAATGACCTGTAATCTGTTGATGGGGACGTCAGAATCCTACTCGGTCACCGGATGTAGCTGTGCCGTTGTGGTGGTTATGAGCTGTTCCGAGTGACAGTTATGTGTGCGTGTGTGTGTGTTGGCAACGCAGAGGTCGGTGGCGGTACAGCTCCAGGGCAGCGGTTCATTCGTCGTCCAGCTAGCGACATGCAGGTGGTCCGTGGTGACGACGTGGCGCTGGAGTGTGCTGCTGAAGGTGGAAAACCAGTTCCAGGACTGACGTGGAAACGACAAGACGGCTCACAACTTCTTCCCAGCAGACATAACGTCCTACTCGGTGTGTATCGGTGCTGTACATCGTTCTGTTGAGATGCTAATGTTAGTCTGCTTGTGCGTGTATATACGGCGACGTGGTCATTGTGTGCTTGTATGTCACGTGGTAAGCCGGTGGTTGCAACTACCATTCGACTTTTATTCGACGGCCGTCGACAGCTGTTCGACTGCTTATGGGGTGAGTGAGCAGGGTTTAACATCCCCATCAACACATTATAGGTCATTTCGGAGACGAATCTTTCCAGTCAATCACTTGCACTGGTACTGACAACCTAACAAGAACAACCAAGCGACAGAACACACAAATAATATAAAAATAACACAACCTAAAAAGAGGCCCTAGTTAACAGCACAACACATACCGGTACATCAAAAGAATCCTAGGCTAAGAGACAGGACAGACAGAGCCTGGTTTAGTCGCCTTTTACGACATCCGGCCAGGAAACGGAGCGGGTCTATTCTTACAACCCGCACGGGGCGTTCGACTGCTTATAAAAGTTATAAAAGGTCATTAAAGTGACAGTGACGTAGCACTGCCCGCTGGCCGCAGTCACCTGACCTGTTTGTTTATTGAGTCTTCAGTGCAGCGGCCCATGTAGCCTATATACGGTCGTAAACGTCAGTCGTCGAATGGTCGTAGCGCGGTCGAATTGCAGTCAAATGTGAGTCGAACGGCGGTAGAATCGAGGTCGAGTTGTAGTTGTAACTATCGCGTAAGCGATGACGTCATTGCAGCTTTGATGAAACAGCTGTTTTATTAATGGACGAACAAGAAGCCTTCCGCTTTCTCGTGTGGATGAATTTAACTACTTTCGACTTGTTTAGACTATCTGCTGATTATTCGACGACTGCTTGGAAAATAAACATGTAAATCTGTCGTGGAATGGTCGTAGTGCAGTCGAATGGTAGTTGTGTCGGTACATTGGCGGACTTGACGCAGTCGCAGCGAATGCACCTGTTTACATACCAATGTCGTGCGTGGTTGCGGTTTTAAACTGTAGCTAAACGGTGCATTATCGGCAAAATTACTACAAAATACTACTGCCCAAAGGTATTAAATGGTTACACTTTCAGTGACCTCGAGTGACCTTTAACCCACATTTCCTGGTCGTGCCTCGGAAGGAAAGGAATTGCTGGCGAGCCTTTGGCCTATTACTGCCGCCCGCTAGTTGCTGTTCATTGAGAATTGCCGAATGTTATTCGCACAACGCACGTTGGATACGGGAGACGGCTGTAGCTGTTTCTCTTTAAGTTGATGTGCGAACTTTTCACAGCACGGTTGCCGTGAGCGCTGCTAGGCACGTGCGGCGGCGGCGGCGGCTGACGAGATAACGATGACGTAACGGTCAGTCTGTGTGTGGTCTGGGCTGGGCTGGGTGCCGTACCGGTGTGGGCAGATGAGTATTGCAGTCAGGTGCGTTTGATGTCTGCCGCCGTTCCGATGGAGCTAAGGAAAATGCAGGACCAGAAAACAACCGGCCAAACAGCGGGGCTGGCAAACGACGGCACCGGGCGAAAATCGGTCATGCGCTGACGGTGCTTTTCACCCGGTCCCGTCTTCCCGGTCCTACTGTTTGGTCCGTCGTTTTCCGTTCCTCCGTTTTCATCGCTGCCCCTCCGCCCGATCCGTTGCGGTGTCGGCTTTCGCCAGCCCTGACGGCGGGCTGCCATCCGTGACTGATATAGTCCGATGTCCGCGGCGGTCTGGCCGTAGCGCCCGCCGTGCGTATCTCCGCCGTTGATTTTCAACTGACCGCTGAAATTTGTGACTTCCGACCGTTCTTATTGGCTGCTCGGAATGTCTAATATGTCATTCATTTATTCATTCATATTCGTTTAATAGTCCGTTTAATAATGTCAGTAGGCGGACGAGCGGCATTTGAGCGTCAGTGTTCGTAACGTCTCGTCCATATAGCGAGCCAGCAAGCGAGCAGCTCAACTATTTATTGGTTTACGACGTCAATATGACAGATATCACACCGTCGCATGATAGTGCAAGAATGTTGTGAGCGCGACGGCGCCAGTTGGTGGTAAAATGGAAAATTTGACCTCCCCGCCACGCCGAAACCCATTAATCGATCGACACCAAAACTTGTCCAGTTGATTATGTCTTAGATCCCTGCCCCTGTGTAAAATGTGATCACAGTTGGCTCTGGGTTTCTTGCCCCTACCTGCACAAAATATACGCCCATAAGTGTTCACTTCGGCGTATTTTGGGGGGTTAGTACAACTTGCCACAGCCGAGACCCAAACAGGGATTTTTATGCAGAATACTTTCATTGACGTTTCTAAGCATAACGCATAAGCATAACGCATAACGCATAAGCCTTATGGGAGATAGGAACAAGAACGATAGATACTGCAGACAGATTGTGCATCAACATTTGTGGCGCAAATTTTTTTTATCCAGCGTAAGGGGCGTGGTCAACCATGTAAATATTTTCCTCTCGTCTAGATTGATCACCATACAAAATTTTGTTGCTGTTTCTCATACCCTCTGAGCACACGTTGGAGGTCCTAAAATTGGGGGATGCTGGAGTCCCGCCGCTTAGGATGGGGCATGGCTTATCCCGTAGAAAGATGCCACTCCACCTCGTGTTATCACACCAAATCTGGTCGTTCTTGGTTAAATGGTACACGCATAATTATGGAGATAATTTGACCCTTGGCGTCCCGCCTTTCACAGTCACTGCAACCGGCACGGATCGATCGGCTACCTATGACTTCCTGTGAGTGATCTATAGTAACCACGGGCCTGTCTGTACCGTTTCCAAGATAAACGGCGAATACAGTCAAAAAATGCAAATTTTCCCCACCCACCTTGTGTTTTTTAACATCCCAACAGTGTTATTTTAGAGAACGAAAACGAGAAGTGGAACGAAAGTGTTAAAATGAGACAAAAACGGTTTATGATCTGGGTAAAAAATGAATAAAAAACACTGAACTAAAGTAACACTGGTTGTATGAGTGGCTGTTGTGATGCGTGGATATTAGCTGTGCAGGTTGCTGGTATTAATAACGCTGGGCAGCACTGCGGGGAGGGGACGATGAACGTGATATAATGACATCATAACGGTCAGTGAGTGAGCAGCGTGTGTGGCCGAATCATTAGTTGTTGATAGCTATTGATATTACTGACTGATCTGGGAGGATATGAGCCTGAAACCGCCAGACACTAGCTGCAGACACATCAATAACATGCTCAGCCGTGACGTTATTTTCATCATCATGCATCATGATGCACCCATCATCATGCACCAGTGACCATAATGAATTAGGATATAACAAAACTAATATAACACCATTTATAACTGGGCATAAAAACTAGTTTCACTCATAAAAACCAACGTTTTGTACATTGACGTTTTCGGATAATAGATATTTGCGGCAAGCTGTGCTAAAATAGCAGTAGATTCAATGATTGTGTGAGCTTGACAGTGGCACAATGCTAAGTAATATCACGTTTTGGATGTTTGGTATTGTGATATCAGTCTATCACATTATACACAGTATCAGAGGGTCTACCTGGGTACACCCTACTGTCAGTGCTTTGACACTGTCATCTACTGATGACCATAATGAATTTTTACTTATAGAGTCTAATCCACTTAGCATAATTTGTAACAAATGTTTGTTTGAAAATGTCGGTGTACGAAACATTGTTCATTTTTATTAGTGAAACCAGTTTTATGCTCACTGATGATGTTGTTATATTAATTCTGTTATATCTTAATTAGCAAGTTGTGAATTCTTCATTAGTGAACTACAGTACCACTGTTGTACACAGTATTATGAAATTAGTGTAGATGTAACTAGAAGAGAACTCATTAGAGCACATAACTTTGACAACATGAGCACTGTTCGAGTGCTTGGGGTGATTTTTTCGGCTGACCTCAGCGTCGAGAAGCATGTGTCCAACTAGCGCGATCTGCTTCCACCATCTGCGTCGACTACGGCACATACGGCGCTCACTGACCTCAGAGTCTGCCATGACGCTTGTGCACGCTTTCGTGACGTCCTGCGTTGACTACTGTAACGTTGTCTTCGCTAGGGCTCCAAAGATCATCACCAACAAGTTGCAGCAAGTGTTGCACTCAGCAGCTCGTGTAGTCAGTGGTACACGGAAGTTCGATCGCGGTCTGAGGCAGCTGATACATTCTGAGCTGCACTGGCTTGACATACCCGAGCGTGTCAAGTACAAACTCGGTGTCATAACATCTTCGTTCCGCTGCCAGCCATCAGCTGGTGATACCATCTCACCGTCTTACAACATATGGTTGTCGGGCCTTTTCTGTAGCCGGTCCGATGTTTTGGAACTCACTGCCGAAACACCTGCGTGACCCGTCACATACTGATGCTGTTTTTGGACGATTACTAAAAACATTTCTATTCTCAGAGTACTAGTGTACACAGTGCATCAGAGGCACTTGCGACGATGCGCTATATAAATTGATGTTTTACTTACTTACTTACTGTGAACATGGTGATCCCGCCAGAGCCTCCTAGGTGTGGCGTGGAAGTCGACCCCTGTGAAAACCTTTCCCACCTCTAGTGTATCCTGTCAAATATAGTAGCTGTAAGTCACATGGCATGAACGTACATAAGGGGTTCTCTGCCCTAGGATGGAATGCTCAGAATCTAATCAGTCTGTCATCCCCGTAGTCTATTGATGCTGAAAATTTCATTAAAAACTGTCCATAATGTTTCATTAGTTAACAAATGAATAAATGCATTACTGTCTCTGTTGGAGGTAAGGATAAAATTAGTAGGACGTACAGATGCATTCAACAAACAAAATGGATCTAACTAACAAACAACAAAATGGATCTCAGTTACATACAAAAGTGTGAACAGCTAACTGTTTGCACCGGCAATTCGTCAGCTTTCAACTGACTGACTTACAGCGAGTTAAAGCTGTGTAATGATGATGATGATGATGATAACTGACTGAAACTGCTCATTCACTGACTGACTGACTGCCAGTCACTGTGTGTGTGTTGCTGTGTAGGTAATCTGTACATAGACAACGTTGAAACTAATGATGCTGGCACGTATATCTGTGAGGCACACTTTGCCGACGATACAGTGTTGACGGCCGCTTCAAAGCTTCAAGTTATCAGTGAGTTGGTCTCTGTGCCCTACTGTAATGTAATGCTGTCATGTGATTAGTCTCGTGTGTTGTAACTGTTGCATTGTTCTGTAAAACTCTTGAGAATACTGTGCAATATTCCGTCCTAACAACACTTGTTTAATGGCCAGTTCCAGGACATCCTGGATAAGCTGGTACCAGAACGTCAAACTGGTCTGGATTTTGCTGTACAGCGGCAAGAGTTGATGGAGATGACTTGAAGCCTGTTGTAGTATCATTGCTACAACTAACTGTACTTGTTTCTGTTAATTTTTATCACTATCGTTATAATTGTCATCGGTTGCAATGTCGTCAGGACACTGATGCTGTTTGATGAGCATTAGCAAGGGTATCTGGCCTGTATAAATCTCATACCAGCAACCCATAAGATTTTTGTAGGCCTACCAGTAACCATAGTGAACATGTAAAAAGTAGATCAGTTACTACACCACTGGGAACTTGACTCAACTCGACTAGATGCATGACAGCTATTTGACCTAATTAACACTAATCTTAACAGCACCGAACGGCAGACTGTGCACTAACTGGGTCAGACGAGTTGAGTCAAAAATGTTCTATGCACTACTTGACATGATTTGACGCAGTGCCAAGTCCAATCTAGCTGAGCCAGTGTGAAAGCACTTTAAGAGACGTATGGAAGACACAGCCTGTGAACTCACATGTTCCGGTGACAGTGTTTCATATTGCAGTTGATGTGCTGTTGTGTTCTGCTTGACTGTAGGTCGTCCGGAAATCACGCAGCCTCCAGCAGACTCCGAAGTGGTTGAAGGAGACTCGCTACATCTGAGCTGTGCCAGTCAACATCCACACAGTTCAGTGTGGTGGTTGCACAATGCCATGCCAGTTGTGCCTGGAGAATCTCTCCACATCACAGGTCAGCATCTGATGAGAGTGTGAGAGTTTGTCTACTTAGCAAAGCGGTAGAGTGTGCGACCGCTGGGCTAAGTATCTGCTCGCTGGCCTAATCATTGGTACCGGCCCAGTTTCAAATCTGGGCAGGGGTGCAAAATTATGTCAAGCGAATTAACGCACATATGCTATAGGATTAATATCCTGGGCAGTCAGTGATGGTTCGATGGTGTCATTAATCTGTGACCATCCAGCACCTCTGAAGTTGTGACCATATGGCAATACATAAATTCTGTTATTATTGTTAATATTATTATTATTAATTATTAGGTTGACTTCCAAAAGTCGACCTAATAATATTAGAGGGGGAAAAATGTCCGTCCGTCTGTCCGTCCACAAAAAGTTTCTTCGATTTCAATGAAATTTGGTATATAGGTAGAGGTCGATGAGTGATGCACGACGGTATGCCGTATGGCCGGATCCAAGGTCGAGGTCAAGGTCACGAGCCCGTGAAAGTTTGAATTCCTTCCATTTTCCAAACCTATCTCCTCCGCCATTTACAATGGCAGCTGGCAAGTGACCACTAATTCTTAAACTAGAGCACAATATCTAAATTTGATTGGGCCGGATTTTTGATATTTGTCCTAGTTTTTGTGT
>Ga0049107_10000481_pt1 | contig 12027 bp, 7 predicted proteins | sample WorMetilPIANOSA1_FD_61187 | JGI IMG/M metagenome (GOLD analysis project Ga0049107, IMG submission 61187) | Marine gutless worms symbiont microbial communities from Max Planck institute for Marine Microbiology, Germany - Olavius ilvae PIANOSA.1 | ecosystem: Host-associated > Annelida > Digestive...
ATCCCGACAACCAGACTGGTTACCGTCGGCGATCGTGCCTTTGCCGTTGCCGGCAGTCGACTCTGGAACAGTCTACCACCTGACATTACATCCGCACAAACTTTGCCTGTCTTCTGTAACAGTCTAAAAACCCATTTGTTTTCCAATTGTTTTCCCTCATGACTGTACTCCCACATCTCCCCTTATCTCATATAGTGTTCTAGTGGTCCCTGTTGATTTTGGGCACTTTAAATACTTATTAATGTAATGTAATCGCGCATACGCATTGTGAATTTTGCTACTAAGCCTACCTACTCCCATACGTACCCTCCAAATTCGGTATGGTAATAATAATAATAATAATAATAATAATAATAATAATACCCAGGACAATGTTTATAGTGCTGTCATCATAACCGCAAGGTCATTGCGAGAGTTCACTCGGTTCATTTGATGAATGTTGACCAGCGCCAAGCAGCCGTCGACTCATCAGAAGCCATCTGACTTGGACTGTGGAGGCTGCTATCGTCTGCATCGTCATTTATTATTATTACTCAGCCCGTAGGCTGATACTCATTTACAATCCCACGGAGGATAGAAGGCTGAATTGACCTAGGCACTGCAGGAAGGGTGCGCACAGCCCATGCCCAAGGCTGTAAATCACAGTGGTTTTTACGATAAACACAACTGCCCACAGCGCGACTCGATCCCGGGACCTCGCGCACTGCAGTCAGGCATGCTACCGCTAGACCATGACCTGTGGGGAGGGGTATGTTTCAACAGGGTCATGCATGATCCGTATCCGAAAAGAGCGGGGCCCAAGCACCTCCGTTTTTTTTTGGGGGGGGGGATCTCCTGCATACGCCTACAACAGCCAAATTTTGCTTGGTGATCAACCCTGGCCAAAACATTTTTGTGACACAAATGCTGACGCGCACCTACTTGCGATAGCTAACTTTCTTGTGTTTAGTAGTCGTCAGCGAATATCGTTTAGTAATAGGTACATGTTCGGTATGAACAGCAACCTGCACAGGTATCCGGTAGGCCTATTGATATCGCTATTGGCAAACGTTTTGCTTTTGGTCTTGCTAGCAGCAGTGACCAGCCTACGTAGGCAAGTAAGTAAGTAAGTAAGTAAGTCAGTAAATATCGTTAGCAGCAAGAAAATACGGTTTAGCTTAGTTTAGCTTTAGGCGTATGGTACAGTCCGTCGCCGAAAAAAAACCCGTTTCAACCACGACTGAACCTTGTAGGCCTATAGGCCGTATTTTCTTGCTAACGATTCGCGCTTTCAGGCGGATTCTGCATTCGTTGACGGCAACGGAAGAAATTTACGGTAGATTTGCTGCGACGCTGAGCCAGCCAGCCAGCCAGCTGCCCCCCCCACCGTTCCCCGTTCGCTTCCTTTTTCCGGATCTGCAGCGAAGCGCGAAAGGTCCGAGCTGTCCCCGGCCGGCGAGCGCGGTCCAGCCGGGTCGTGGAATATATTACTACTTTGTGACCAGTTTAGCTCCGTACACAGTAACAGTAAGCGTTGTCAGCTGAGTGAAATTTGCGTAATCGAAATATTCAGTCCTTGAATCAAGGAACGTGTATATCATGACCACAAAAAAGTAAGCTAGATGTTTTTTTTATAAGTTTGAAATTGTTAATAAATTTCCACCAAATTTGGCACCGAATGCTCAACAGTATGCGTTCAAACTATCTAATTTACCCGACACTGTGTATGTACACTGCCTTGTAGTGTTACGAGAAACAAAATAGTGCCATTTCACGCAACTTTCAGCAAAAGATCCAGTTTTAAGAAAATCAAATGTCTGCCTGGAAAAAGTTAATTGAGATTGGCATCCTGTCTACGTAGCTAAACCGACATCGCTGATAGAATGAATATACGCTTGCGGGTAATAGCAGTGTCTGCGGAGTGCGACGCTAGGCCATGCCATCATTGAATCTGTGTCACAGTCCGACAGCGTGTGTTAGAGCGAGTAGTGGACATTTCGAACATTTATTGCAACAGTATAAACAAGTTAATGATGTGCTTAGATCATCAGGACATTTTCTTCATCTTAACCCTTGCTATTTTGCTGAAAATCGCATGAATTTACGCTATTTTTCGTCACAGTTTTGTATTTCATAACTTTACAAGGTACTGTGCGTACACGTATGAGGTGAAGTGGATAATTGTATGCTTCATTCTTGAGCATTTCTCGCTAAAGATATTTGCGAAACTTAATGGAAATTAGTTAACAACTTATAAACTTGTATAAAAATGGAAACGATGTACCGGTTGCGCTAAAAAGTAGCCTCATAAAGAATTTTGCTAATTTTAAAATAGCTATAGAGAGTTACTACTTGAAATTTTACACACTAATTACCCATTCAGTAAGTAAATACTCACAAATCTGGAAAGTTTTGTCGCATTATGTACATTTGACAAAACTACCCTGCTTTTAATCACGGCAACTTGGCAGTTTTGACGTTATCAAAAACTGTCTCACACCAATAGGATTCAAGACGGCGCAAACACGGTACAGTATTTACGCGTTTAGGAAGGAGTAGGCCTACAGCAATGCATATTCGATTGTTAGTGCATTCCAGGGTAGTGTAAGATCACATCTAAGGTGAGGTGGGAAATTATATATGAATTTAGTTTAGAAACTAGGACCTTTAATATAGAGCTTGCCAAAAATTACGAATATCGGTTCCAGTTTCTTCAAGTTATAGAAGATTAAACAGGCGACAGTTTTTGAAACAGGGGTATAATAATAAATAATAATAATAAGCTGTGCGCGTGGCGTCACAAGTTGACAATATATTTGTATTTATTCGCCAGGTGGCACCCGTTCCGGCATGTTGGCTATTTAAGACATCGGCAACAAGTTGACCTTTGACTTTTTGACCTTGAAAGTGGTGTGATGTGGGCTACCTCTGTCCCAATTTTAGTCTTCCTAGGCCTCTCTGTTCTCCAATTAGGCCCGATGTATACGCGACAGACAGACAGACGTCCGACGTCAGACAGACGTCAGACAAAAGCATCGCTTAATGCATCCGCCCTATGGGGGCGGAGGCATAATAATTTATTACGCCAAAGGCAGCACAAGAATACACACAATAAACATAAAAATAACCTGAAGAGGAGGCGTGGCTGATGTTATGATGCCGATAAATCTATGCTGAGTTTGAGTTTCGAAACTGTGTACAGCGAAAATTGCAATTACGACCTAGAAAATACGGTAGAATGCAATGAAACTGGTGCACAGCGGGACAGAGACAGACAGACACAGACACAGACAGATAAACAGACAGGCGCACAGACAGACAGGGTGACAGGCAGACGAACAAGCAGATTACGGCGCCAAGCGGACGCCACATTAATCACTCGCCGACCGACATGCAGCCAACTCGTTAGAGATGCGTTGTATATCGATATCAACGTATTTCGATATTTTTTCCGTGGTGGTGCTATGGTATAATACGGTAAGCTTGTCGCTGCGTCGCTCTGTCTCTGTTAGCGACAGAATATTTGAAAGTAATGTCTTGTTTAACAATAAATTTAAACTTAGTTTAAACGTTTTGACTAAATTTATGTCACAGCGAATATTCAGACTCTCCTCCGGTGGCTCGAATGCAGGCATGGAGATGCCTATGCCGCTGTCCAGTGGTATCAATGGTATCGTCAATAACGTTGTAATCCACTCCTGCACACGCATCAGACAGACGCTGCATCAACTCATTCGCACCCTGCACCCTTGCGCTGAATAATTATGCCCCAGATTTTGTAGTCAATTGGATTGAGGTCAGAGCTGATCGGCGGCCACAAATCTGGAAGTTCCTACGGGTGACCACGATCTCTGAGATTGTTGCACTTTCGGAGGTGAGGCAGCTAATGATACAATGACTGTTTGGGTAAACACAGCATGCGGAAAAGATCACAGCCAGCAGAACCTAGCAAAATTGATACGGTGGTATCGCAATAGCCAAATCGCTTTAGATATCTGAAGAAATCAATAATCCTGTTTATAAGGTCACGACGGACAAGCTGCAAACGGTGTTAATTAACGTGCTAATTAGAGCAATTTTAACACTAAGGTTTCACAAGGTAATGTATCGACGCCTTTAAGGTGCGGTGGGATCTTTAATGATAACTTCGTTGTACAATCACTGTTGAGTCTGCTGGCGAAAGAAAGAACTATTTGTGAGGCACATTTGAACCACGAATGCTGACATGCGATCTATTTGCGGCAGCTAACCTTCTTGTTTAACGTTTGCTTTTATTGTACTTCCGCGCTTCTATAGCACATTACGAGTTTAGGAGAAACGGTTTTAAACTGATAACTTCACCAAACACCAGACGGATATATCGATATAACCGCAGTTGAGTCACGTCGATGATGTGATCTAAGCGATTTTTTGTACTGGCTGCTGCTGCTGCTGATCTGTTGATTAACTGTGGAAAGGTGTGCTTTTTGTGTAATCCTACAGTAAGTTACGACTCAGCCGAACGTTTTATGGTTTTCGTTTTAATCGTGTGTATGTGTGCATGTTCCTGTGCTACCGCTTTTGCGATGAACAAGGATTATCGTGGTGAATTTGTAAATACTGCACATCTCTAGAGCGGCGGATACACCGCCGCCGGTCTTTCTGCATGCGTGACTGTTGTGACGATACCGAGCGCTGAGTACTGCGATACCGGTGCATGACCCATCACTAATTACGGACGTCTAATCAACCGCCGGCACTCGTCAATGACGACCAAGCGCCTGTGTGCACGCAATACAAACCGTCTGTCCACGCGGCGCACTAGACCTAACCGCGTTACGGTACTGAAGCACGTCTACCGCCGGTCTCTCTCCGTACTTGTATGAGTGACCGAGAAGCTTGGGTGCACTCACATTGTTATCTATTGCTATCTGCACCGTGTTTCGTAAATAAAACGACCCGGTACTTAATTGCCCGTAACTTCGGCAAATGTCGACCGATTTTCAAAAAAAATTAACCCTCGGACTCAGCAGAGATCATAAATGCGTCGATACACTACCTTGTGAAATTTAGATGTCAGGAAACTACCGACAATCTGAAACACATTTCTCGTCTAACAATAAATTTTAACTTAATTTATTACAGTTAATAATGTTTTTGCTAATTTATGTCACGGTGAATATTGAAAGTGTCATCCTGTAGCTCGACTGCAGGCATGGAGTCGTCTGCTGCTTCACTGGTCCATAGCGTCGTCAGTAACTCCCCGTTCCACTCCAACTCACGCATCAAACAGATGCCGCTTCAAATCGTTCAGATCCTGCGCTTTTTGTGGTAGACTCGCTGCCTCATATTTTGTAGTGAAATGCATTGAGGCCGGGGCTGTTTGATGGCCCGAAGTGTGAAAGTTCTACGGGTCTCTTACATTATTGCACTTTCGGACTGGAGGCAGCGAATGATGCACAGAATGTCAGCGTATACACAGCTCGCGGAAAAGATAACGACCAACAGAATTTATCAAATATGATAATTTGATATTGTAGCGTATATAACCAAATCGCTTCAGATATCTGACGATACAATAATCTTGTTTATAAGCTTATGACGAACAAACTTCAACTGGTGTTAATTAACGTGCTAATGAGATCAATTTTTGAACGCTAAAGTTCTACAAGTTAGTGTATTAGCGCGTTTAAGGTGTGATGGGATCTTTAATGAACAATTCATTACACAATCACTGCTGAGTCCGAGGATGAAAAAAAAAATGAAAATCGGTCAACATTTGCCGAAATTATGCGCAATTAAGTACCGGGTAGTTTTTTTTATGAAACACGGTGTATAAGCGCCCGATCTTCAGACAGCGAAAGTCAATAATAATAATAATTCACGCCTATAAAAATAATAATAATAATACAAACATTTATAAGGCGCATCGTGTCAACATCAGAAGTCGCATTTGGGGCACCATGCAGCAGTCGCTAGGTGGGTGAGTGAAAATTGTTATTTAACCAAAAAGGTGAGTTCTGAGATGCCGCTAGAAGGTTTCTAGTGTAGGGAAATTCTTAAGGGTAAACTGTCCCACTCTCAGGTGCAAAGTAACTAAATGATCGTTTGCCAAATTCAGTGGCAACCCCAGGTTACTCAAGATGTTGGTTAACTGAGGATAAAAAACGGCGAGGTGTGTAATAATAATAATAATAATAATAATGGAGAGGTGAAGGATCGCAAGAAAGTTAGGCTGACCGACCATTGGAAAGTATTATAGTCGTGTTTCTGTTTTCTCTGTTTATCTTGCAAACGGCGTTTGTGATCTGTGCTGATGACGCAGAATGGAATGAACGGGCTTCACTTGGCGTCGAAGGAAGGCCACATCAATGTCGTTCTGGAGTTGCTGGCGAGGGCCGCTAGTGTTGATTCCAGTACGAAGGTAAGTCGCTGCCATATATGGGCACAGATGGGGTCACATCTCCCAGAGCTGTGACTTAAATTATCGCCGAGATAACTTCTTCCCCTCATTCTGACAGATTTTCCGCTTCAAACTGCGAAATATTTGTACTCACCGCGTTTTATTTCCCATAAAATCCGATACCCCGTTTTGGCTATTTTTAACGAAAAACATCTATCAACTTTTTATCAGCCAGACATATTTTTGGCTGCGCATGTTCATAAGGAGCAAATTTTCCCGGTGAAACACGTATATGTCTTGAACTGAGATTGTGGACGCTAGCGTCGATATTCTAAGATATTCTCTGCTTTAACTTTGAATCACTAATAAGTTAAGAACTTTACTGCGCTCTAGAATTGACACTCTTTACTGTGATTCTCGTTATTATACATCTTTATTCACCATAATGGTAGCGGAAAATAAGAAAAGTAAGCGGCTAAATAAATAGCAGCAGTGCGAAGCAAAGCAACTTAACTAAGCACAGCAGAATCACATGAGGTACGCATGGTTTGATTCAGTAGCTTTACAGAACATGTTATTGCTGGCGGAGAACTTTACATTAAAAGTTCTTACACGTTTGGCCCATAAAGTACTTGGCATTTCAAAAATTAAAATTATTGTTGATCCCGAAGTTTAAAAACGAATGTTAAAACGAACAAGCTGTGCGCGTGGCGACACAATATGCCTCCGCGCCTCTCCTCCCCCGTGGGCCGCAAGCGCTTCACTCACGCCGCCGAGCCGTAGCAGTAGTTTCCCACGGCGAAACGTTCCCACGCGCACCGATGCAGCGGCCTTATTACGCGTTATAAGGCCGCGCTGAGTAAAGCGGCCTGGTGACCTTGACCTTTGACCTTTTGACACGATTGTTACGCAGCGCAAAGACCTGGCTTTTGGAAATGACATCATAGTATTACTTCGCGATGCCGTCGTTGCATTTTTGATGTAAAATATGGCTTTATTTTAATAGTTTATGGACGAACAAAACTGTTGTCAGCCGCTGCTGCAACAGCCCTCGTTTCGAGCCTACAGTTGACGAATGGCAGTCGAACGACAGTCGAATCGCAGTCGACTCGAAGAAGAATCGTAGATGTAACCATCGCATTAGGTGCATCTCCAAAATGTCAGGTGATCACCGCAAAAACATCTTCCGGTTCAGTGTCTGTCTGTTGTCCAGATTTAATTCGGACGCTGTCCAGGGCATTTTCGCCCCTGCACTCACCCACTGGGATGAGTTCTAACCGTTTCATCACTTATTATGCCTCCGCTCCGATAGGGCGGAGGCATTAGGTGATGCTTTTGTCTGACGTCTGACGTCTTTCTGTCGCGTACATCAGGCCTAACTCGAGAACAGAGAGGCCTAGGAAGACTAAAATTGGTACAGATGTATCCCACGTCACACGTGACTCGGACACCACTTTCAAGGTCAAAAGGTCAAAGGTCAAGGTCACCAGGCCTCTTTGGTTTGTTGTACTGGCAGACCAACATGGACCTACAGTAATGGTGACCTATCCATATGCGTACATGACGTATAGCGTGTCACCGTGTCACCACTTGCAGGCCTGGGCTGGGCTAGGGCATATCGTGGCGGCCGCCCACCTACAGCTTGTTATTACGAAGAATCGAACGACGCTACATATTGTCGCTTTTCATTGCACATGCTTCTTAGATTCAGCGTTGTTGTATTGAGACGCCCACGCCTTGGAATTTGCCCGGCAGCTGAACGCAAATGCCCACGCGCGCGTGACCTTTAGCGCTCATAGCGCTGATGAAATTGTCGCTGATGATGATGATGACGATGGCGGCGGTGGTGTTCAATATCCCGTGACTCTGTGTGTGGCCTCTTGGCCATTGATGAACAGTTGCCCTTAGGCCTATATCAGCTTCAGCCTCTCGTTCACCGCCCGGTGCTGTTGTATAGATACAAACACTTAACGCAGCGATGCCGGCGATTTAAAAGGCATCTAGCGACAGGGAATGTCCAATGTGTTTGCAGTGCCACCTATCAAATATTTTTTAATATTTTTAGGTTATCGATCCCGAACCCGAACCCCGAACCCTAACCTTAAACCCTAAACCCTAACCCCTAACCCTAACCCTATAACTGACCCTAAACCTAACCCTAACCGTAAAAATAAAAGAAAACAAAACGACACCTGAATAAAATTCAATATAGAGTTATATCTAAAGGTTAATTTCCTAGGGCAGGGCGTAGGGTTATAAAAGGCCTATAACCGGAACGGGAAGAGAAACACATATGGACATTCCCTACTTTTAATCATTCTAGCGATTTACATCACATAACGTGCCGGTTTTGGACGGCAAGCAATGCTTTAAGTAAGTAAGTAAGTAAGTAAGTAAATGAGAATATAACCGGCAAAGGCAAAAAGTCACTGAGTTCTGCATCGCTGTCTGAATTGTTTGCTTCCTTGCGTAGACTAAGCTGGATAGCCGCCTGCTTTTATGTGTCCACGTTAAACATTTGGCTATCTTATTTATTCATTAGGCGGCCCACCACAGGGACACGCAACGTGCAACAGTCGGTGGTCTGTCTGACTGTCATCTGCAACGGCGTCGGAACTAATTTTGGAGTGGGGTAGGAGATGCGAGGCCCGAATGCCGAAAGCGGGGTGATGGGGTTCTTGGGAAGGGACAGCCAGCCCCTCCTCCTCATGTTTGCGGGAGCGCTGTAAGCTCCCTCAGCGGGGTCGGGGCGGAACCCCGGCCGCCGAAGTGTTTTCTTGTATTCTGTGCCGTCAGATTGCCTTTCCCAGCATCTCAGTACGTGTTGCATACAGTTTGCATGGCTAGGTATTACGTTTTCTAGGGGATATACATATCAATATCCCCCACATAAATAGTTGGGGTGTCAGATCCCCTGCATACTCCCCGCTTACGACGCCTGTGGTCATCTGTGTGTCAAACAAAAAAGTGCCTCGAGTTACTGCTGAAGCGATGGGAACTGTGGGTCGATTAACAGGAATCCGCGGTGAGAATTCTTTAGGATCTGTCTAAATAGCGGAACGGACCCACACACAACCAATGCACGTCTGTTCGGTAATGGGTCAGTCTCTCGTATTTTGCGAGGGCACATTTGGTTATGAAAAATTGCAACATGTCCACGACAGTGTGATTCCACTTATGGTTTTTAAGATACAGTTATAGTTACTATACTTTTCATTTTTCAGCTACGGTCACAGTTATACAGTGAAGTGAATAAATGTTTTTCAGTTACAGTTAGAGTTATTCAGTTACAGTTAAAGAGGAAACACCAACTAATAACCAAAACTCGATGCATTTTTGCAAGTCCTGTGTACGGCTAAGAGTCTATCAGGTCACTTGTCAGTATGCAAAACAGCCTTGAGATGTAACAATTTTCTTTCTTTTTTTCAGAAAGACACGGCTCTCCTGGCATGCGCTTTTAAACACTCGATTATCCAGTGCCTGGCAGATTTTCATTTGAAGAAATCAATAATTTAATTGAGTGTTTATTGTCACTTGCAAAGTTGCGGTTTTTCAGTTACTGTTAGAACTGCGCTTACTAGACATTATCTGGTTACAGTTACAGTTGCAGTAATGTAGAATTTTCAGTTGTAAGTAAGTAAGTAAGTAAGTAAGTAAAGATACTATATTAACGTGCGCTCGAAAGCTGGCAGTTAAGCCAGCTTAGTCTACCGCACGACCCAAAATAAAAAAAAAAATAAAAAAATTAACTATAAATGAAAACCGTTGTACTCAATTTCGGTTACAATTACTATTAACTAGAATCACAATGGTCCATGATTATATTGTATTGTAATTGTAGTTAAATATAATGTGTGTGTCAATCAAATCAAATAGTTCATTATTAAACACTGACAGACGCAGCGTTTTACAAACAGTGTAAAGCATAAAACGCATAAAACAAGGAATACAATTGGGCAACAATAAACGTTTCGTATCACACTGACGCACTAAGCAGTCAACTTTCTATTAATGGACTTGATTCTACGAGGTGTTGCATTATTGAGCGCATTAGAGGCGCTGTGCGATTATGCGCTATATAAATCTACATTTACATTTACTTTACATTACATTACATATTGCTAAAAATAGTACTGGTCACTTACGACGAGATATAGAAATAAAGCACACAGTTCTATAATAAATTCTAATAACAGTCTCTGTGTATGTGCGTGCGTGTGTGTGACAGAAAGGTAACACTGCGTTGCACATAGCGGCGTTGGCGGGTCACGAGAACATTGTAAAGGCTCTTGTCAGATACGGCGCCAAGGTCAACGCCCAGTCGCAGGTCCGGCATCGCTTTTCTCCCTTATTTTCCTACTCCATGTTCGTCCTTTTTCTCCTCATTCGCTAACGTTGTGTTTGCTGTCATCTATCTTCTTGTTTCTTTCTCTTTTATCCTTTTTTTGCGTCTTTTTCGTCTTAGTCTTCGTTTAGATTTTCTCTACTTCATGTATGGTAGTTTTTGTTGCATTTCTCCGTCTTTATGTCGCTCGTATTCGTCTCCGTTATAGCTTTTGTGTTTGTCTTCGTCGTTGTTTTCTTTTTTTCTTCATCGCAGATTTAATTTGTTTTATTTTTCTGTGGTGTATAAATAATATTGTCACCTTTACCGACCATCTCTAATTTTTGTTTGTTTACGTACGATATGGAGAAGACTAAGATTGTTGTCCATCGGCTTTTGGACGCGCACAGAACATTTAGCATTTTGTCATATGTATAATCTCATATGATCAGAATAGGACTGTTAAACCAATGAAACAGAGAAGAGAAGGAAAGGAAGAAGAGGGTCTATTTGCAATTATTCATCAACAACGTCATCAATATAATAGCGGCTCCATTAGGTCCAACGTCAACTATTGATACTGATAGTAAGCAACAACCAGTAGGCAAGTAGGCCTACATATTAGTGCTTCATTTTGTGCTTTGTAACTGTTCGTGTATTTTAATTTAATTTTATTTTTCTCAACTTCTTTTCAGTATTTTTTTTATCTGTGTTCGCTTTTTATTTACTTTTTCTTTTATGTGTTTCCATTGTACTCAGTGTAGAATTTTATAATAAATAACAATAATAATATAAAATATTCATCATACGGCAACAACTCCTTGTTATTAATGCAACACGTGAGCTACATATCCACGAAGAAGAAGAGAAAGATTTTGCGTACATAGACGGCTAAGGTCCATTGCATGGGATCTCTTGGCGCTTTGAAGGTTAACCTAAACCCAATTTTAAGCTATTATATGACTCAGATTAGCCAGGTGGCCGGCTCCATCTGACAGCAAGCGTCTTTAAGCAAATGACAGGTAAGTACATCAGCAAAAGGTAAAGGTAAAGGTAGCTCACTTGATATAGCGCCACTTACAATCCTGGACAGCAGCTCTTTATAACCTCGGAAGTGGCAGCTGACTGGCACTGGCTGTAGTACCGCGGCACAAGCTAGCGGCTGCCCATATGCCGCGCTAACAGACTATTGAACCCACAGTATGCAGCCAGCAGGCATACTACACACCAGTCAGCCACGCTAGGCCTTCGCCCCGTAATCCATGTACCTAATTACATGGATCACTACTCATTTACCGACCCGTGAGGGATGGATGGCTGAGTTGGCCATGTTGGCTGACCG
>Ga0049107_10000482_pt1 | contig 12018 bp, 4 predicted proteins | sample WorMetilPIANOSA1_FD_61187 | JGI IMG/M metagenome (GOLD analysis project Ga0049107, IMG submission 61187) | Marine gutless worms symbiont microbial communities from Max Planck institute for Marine Microbiology, Germany - Olavius ilvae PIANOSA.1 | ecosystem: Host-associated > Annelida > Digestive...
GTAGTGTAGCAACATATCTAAGGTGTGGTGGGAATTATTACACACGGTTTGTTGGAAATTTCTTTCTCTTTACAGCAGTGCAAGAATTTTTGAAATCAGTTAAGATTTGACAAAGTTATCGCCAAAGTTCGGGACCACAGTTTTTGGGGGGACACAGTGTGTATATATATATATATATATATATATATATATATATATCGAATCGTAGTTGTAACCACCGCATAAAGCAACAGCGTTGTTGCGCTGTTGCTTTAGCCGCCCTCGACACAATGTAAACACAATATTACTGTCACTGGCAGGACATCAGAGGAACAAACGTTCATCGTGCTGGTGCCTGTAGTTCAGTACTATAGTGACACTTAACTATCAACAAACACAGACACAGACACAGTGATCCAGTCTACAGACCAGGTTGCATTATCTTTAGGCAGACAAAAAGACTAAAAATAGTTAGACAAAAATGTACATTAGGTATAGAAATAATAATGCTAGCTACTACTGAGGCTGCAAGGAACAAATTACGAAAGATTTATCCACAAAGTGTTTCCTCACAACAGACTTAATAAATACCTTCTCAGAGTCTTCTAAAAAGTTATTTACGGACAATATTTTTTTATAGACAGAGAAATTATTACTCCACAGCAAAGCTCCTTTAAATTTAACACATCGTTTTTCCAAAGGGAGTCACACTATACAGACGAAAATTTAATTTATTTCTAGTATCTTATGAATATTTACTCTGATTATGATGAAAATAATCATGAACAAGAAGCTCAGCTGATGCTGACAAACCCGCGCGACGCGTTTAGAGGTCAGTCAAGGTCACCAAACATAGTACCATTTCATACGTTAGGTATACTTTCCTTTTGTGCAATAGCAACTTTAGTCTTTAAGACGTGCCATTTTTCTATTATTCGACTTCAAAAAATGTCCTGACCTTGAAATCCGTGTCAGAGGTCACTCATGGTCATTGAAAGTGGTATCATTCGATAGATTGCGCATGGTTTCCTATTAGTATTCTATAGAAACGTTGTCCCTAAGATGCACCGTTTTTTAGATATTCGACTTCAAAAATGTCGTGACCTTGAAAACTGGGTTAGGGGTCCATCAAGGTCATTAGAAATGTCACCATGCGATAGGGCGCATATGACTTCCTAGTGACGTTCTATAGTAACTATATAACTAGTAACTATGGCTCTATCTCGTGTCGTTTCTGGGATATTCAATGTCGAAAAATGTCGTGATCTTGAAATCGGGTCAGAGGTCACTCAAGGTCATTGAAAATGGTACCATTCGATAGATCGTGTATGGTTTTCTATTAGTGTTCTTTAGCAACTTTGTCCCTAAAACGCACCGTTTTTGAGATATTCGTCTTGTAAGTATACAGTGACCTTGAAACCCGGGTTATGGGTCACTCAAGGTCATCGAAAATGATACCATTCAATCCGGCACCCATGACTTCCTATTAACGTTCCATAGTTTTAGGAACAAAGTTACTAAAGGACACTAATAGGAAACCATACACAATCTATCGAATCGTACCACTTTCAATGACCTTGAGTGACTGACCCCAATTTCAAGGTCACCACATTTTTCGACATTGAATATCCCAGAATCGACATGAGACAGAGCCATAGTAACTATAGAACATCAATAGGAAGTCATGCGCTCTATCGCACGGTGACATTTCCAATGATCTTGACGGACCTCTAACCCGGTTTTCATGCTCAAGGCATTAATGAAGTCGAATATCTCAAATATCGTGCGTTTTACAGACAAAGTTTCTATAGAACACAGTAACACTAATAGGAAACCACATCCAGTCTATAAAATGGTACCACTTTCAATGACCTTGAGTGACCTCTGACCCGTCACCACATTTTTGAAATCGAATATCGGAAAAAAAAACAAAGAATCTTAAATCTAGACTTAAAGACAAAGTTACTATTGCACAAGAGGAAAAGTACCTAACATATGGAATGGTACTAAGTTTGATGACCTTGACTGACCTCTAAACGCGTCGCGCGGGTTTGTCAGCATCAGCTGAGGTTCTTGTGTTATTTAGAGTGATGAATATAGATACATGACCATGGGGCCAGTATTGTCATATAATTCGATACAGTGGAGCAGAAGAGGACGAACAAAAGCAAAATAAATAGTTCGGATTTTCTGTGGAAGTTTAGTTCTAAGTCTATAAAATATCCCAGCATACTTAATGCAACTTAGTACAAAGCTGATTTATGTGATTTACGTGTACATGTAGGGCCTAAGTGAAATAATGCGGCATCGATTCAAAAATTCAACCTGCCAGCGTGATCTTCGACTTTATGGCCCGAAAGCGATGTGTCACTTACACTCGTAAGGAAGAACATTTCCACCAAATTTGCGCCAGATATTTCCGTAATATGCTAATACGGGATGGGCCGTATAAAAAGTACGATGACGGACTGACTCATTTCTATGCCGTAGACGTAACCTTCCAAATATTGTCCACGGACACGCACAGCACCCTCCGGCTAAGTGCATAAAATATCCGGTAAAATAGGCCTAAGTCACCGTTATGAATGGAAGCCGCTTCAAGCCATAGCGAAAAGCAGCAGACTCAACCAGTGTCGTAAATACTCTGTCGGTGTCCGCGGGAAGGGCGTCTATTCAGTCGACGCGTTTGCAAATATGCAATCTTGTGTCGGGTGGTGCGTACTATGCAGTGCTCACAATGTCATAGCCTACATCACGCTATTGTAGGCGTTCGGGCGCACGCGAGCCTCAGCACTGCACGCTATGGGTATAGGATGCTTATGTTTAAATTTTAACCCTTTAAGGGGTTTCATTGCCCAGGCACTGTGAATAATAATAATAATAATAATAATAAAATTTCGTATACAGCTAAGTCCTTTGTGTAGATGCAACGTTCAGAGGAACTCCAACACGGCTGGAGGTGAAAGCCAGGACGACCTCCCCACACGCGGGTCAAATCAGACAGATTACACAGGAATGTCATTTGCAAGCTTCTGGGCTATTAACTGCAGCTGGAGATCGTCAGGGCGGAGGGCGTTACCGTCCCCTGCTGACTAAGCGTGAAGGAGAGAGGGGAGGGAGTTGTGTGGGAGCTCATCCGCTTTTGGCACTTTGACCCGGGGAGGGTTAAACCCTATTTCTCTAGTATATGAACCAGACCAGTCGGAAGGCTGGTGCAAGTAATAATAAGTGGTAATAATAATCGTTACTTTTCTAAACAAATCATGCATTAAGTGGGCTAAACAATTCATTTTAATTTAAATTGATATCAAAAATCAAAATACATGATTATTGTTTTTGGCCGCAAAAGTATTGCTTCTGAGTATTATATATTGCCCTTGAAAGACTACCGCAATAAAGTACAGTAATGAAAATTAAAAGTATTGCAGTACCAATAGCAATGCCAGTGATGTGGTCTGAGACCGTCGGTCTTAGGACAAGACCGGTCTCAGACTAAAAAATCGGTCTTGGTCTTGGTCTCGTAGGTCTGGTGTTGCGTTGTGAAACGTGGTCTTGTTAGTTGTTACGCTCGTCATCATAATGATCTTGAAGGACACAGCAACTTTTCAAATACTATTTAGTTTCTTTATTCTGTGCTTGGAACATCACTACTGTGGAGATCAACTGTGGCGTTCACTAATTGCTTAAAAGTTAAATCCGCTAAGTGCCTTTATTTACTTCCGGTTGTCTTGATCTTGGTCTTGGTCTTGTTATTTTGGTCTTGGTCTTAAGAATTTGGTCTTGTTTACATCACTGAGCAATGCAGAAAAAGTACTGCAATAAGCATTGCAATAATTACAGTATTGCAATAATAACATTATTTTGGGCCTCTGAATTAAATGAAAAAAGCGCCCAGAGGAGACGCAAACACTGTGCGCTGGCTGTAGTAAGGCGGGCCAAAAATTTTCGTCCCGCCGCAGACCCCTTCCTGGGCGCGCGGGACGGCCAAAATGTAATCACCCGGAGATGGTCACTACCTTTACCTACAGACCTAGTTTGGTAAAGATCGATGCACGCAATTTCAAGTTATCGTGGTAACAGACCCACAAACACACCCACAGACAGGACCGATTACAATATACTGCGCCGTCGCAGCTAGCTAGCGCGCAGTGTAGTGAATGAATGAATGAATGAATCACGAAGTATTGTGCCTACACACGTCAGCAGAACTGGATGGTTTTAAACCGCTGCTATTAGGCAGTCATCGCTAATACTACATTCCAAATTTGATTGGAATTTGTGAGCAATTTTTTAAATAAGTTATAGCAACTTGTATATAGAAACCTATAGACCGAATTCGGTGACAGTGGCTTACTTTTTTGGACCACCGATACATAACTGGGTCCATATAAGAGGTAACGTGCAGCGCTGCGAAATTATATGCAACCAACCTTTACACGGGCCGTATACGCGGCTCGTGGACGGTAGCGTATCTATAGCGTGACGTTGCACGCTGTGTAACAAGCACCATTGCTTGAGTAACGTAGGCTGGTACACACCGTCGCGCATGCCTATGGAGTGATGCCATTCAGTATAATGAGAAAAGCGTCTAAGCATAACTATGCATATGTTCGTTACGAGAGCGTTGGCGACTGCGTCTACGTGTTTGAAGTAGCGTGCATACCATCGGCTACTTGATAGGCCCTAGATACCACAAGGATAACATATCTACTGCAGATTCTCTAGTAGAAACAAATTGCAGCACGTTTTCTGACGCTGCCGGGTCTTTCTCGGACTTATTAACTCTCTCCGGTTTGTTTTTAGCTTTTAGTTTATAACGTTTTAATACTTCGTCAGCTTAGCCTAAGTTGGACGATACTAAAGTTTCGGGTTGTATACATCGTAGGTAGACAGACATACGCGACTGTGGAAGATCGAAGAATCAGTTAGTCACGGTGGACGGCTGCGTAGGGAGTTTGCAGTTGCAGACAAATGTTCTTGACGATGTATCGGCGTTCATCTGCCGTTGTCGTCTCCGCCTTCGTCTTCTGCTTCATGGCGGCGACCAGGCCGGACGCGTCGGCAGCGGAAAGGACCGCCACTTGCGACCCGCGGTTCGGCGACGTGGCTTCCAGGACTCTGCTGTCCGATGTCGTCTTCCACGGTCGCGTGACGCAGCCGACGTCGAGCCACGGCCACGTGGGCGAAGGCGGCAGCCGAAGGCCGAACACCACGCTGGGCGTTGTTGTTGAGTTGCACGTCGTCCGCACGCTGAAGGGCCGCGTGACGGCGCAGACGGTTACCGTCGTGGCCGACTGTTCGCTCGACGTCAAGGTCGGCGTCCATTACATCGTGTTCGCAGTCAACGGTAGTCGCAGCCAGTCAGATCTCGACGGTACACGGCAGAGTCTTGGAGTCGTGGGCCGCCCGCTACCGTATTCCAGGCACATAGTCCGCCAAGTCAACGAGTCCGCATGCGCAGAATGTGAAGGTCAGTGGGAATTTCTCGTACGGGGGGAGGGGGCTTTATCTCTGCAAGCTTCCGACAAAGGAGAAGGTTATATAATGCTACTATGATTCGACTGCAAATAAACTCTATGACGGTCTCTGTCTCTGTCTGTCTCTCTCTCTCTGTCTCTCATGCAATGCTGTTGGTGACTGCGTTTTGGCAGGGTATAGGCACAACTGAGTAAGTTGCGGACCGATTTCAATGGAATTTTCTGGGTCGGCACGGCAGTTTTTGGAACTGGCAAGAACCGGTTAACTTTCGAAAGTGATCTGGGTCACAGTCCTGATCATACTTCCGCGAAAAATAAAGATTGTGGACTGTCGATCGACCGGAATAACTTTAACAGCTGACAGGCGAGACATCAAAAAAGCTCTAACAGAAATGCACCGTATAAACATGGCCAACAGATCAGCATAATATTAACTTGGGGACGCATATCATTATGTTTTATTTTTATTTACTATAGCTGTTTTACCATTGTCAATATAGTATTTTGACATAATCGTTTGCTTCAATAAAATTACTTACTTACTTGCTTAATGCGTGTCGTGTCTGCTGCTCCGCCATCAGAGCCACACACATGCCGCACCATGTTTGGAGCACGACGCATATTTCTCCCTCCATAGCCTATAAGTTTAAGAACCAGAGTCACTGCATAACGTCATGCGGCTAGACTGCAGAAAATCCACGTGGGTGGCGATCGCCGGGAATTAGGCCTACATGAAGCAGATTATTCCCAGCAGTTGCACGTGTAGATCGCAAGCTATATGACATACATAATTATAAGCGGCCTTGGCGGAGTTTGCGATCTTTGAATGTTTCTATTCTAGTTACCAATGTTCCGCAACTTTCAAGCCCTGCCGACACCAGCGGAACCGATGTTTCCATATTACAGGTCGTGCTCGCGTGCTGACTCATCACCGAGTCATGCATTACTCACTTTTCATCAAAAGACGTAATGATATGGATGAGCTTCTCACCTACGCGGGCATTGTAAACAAGCTGTGCGTGAGCCGCCACAATATGCCGCCGCCCCTCTCCTCCCTCGGTGGTCGCCGAAACGCCTCGCGCAGCCGAGCCGACCGCGCCTGACCGCAACGTAGCAGTAGGTTCCCACGGTGAATACGTTCCAACGGTCACCGCTGCAGCCGCCTGATGTGTAAACGCCGCGGTGAGTAAAACGGCCTGGTGACCTTGATCTTTGACCTTTTGACCTTGAAAGTGGTGTCCGAGTCACGTGTAACGTGGGCTACCTCTGTGCCAATTTTAGTCTTCCTAGGCCTCTCTGTTCTCGACTTAGGCCCGATATACGCGACAGACAGACAGACAGACAGACAGACGTCAGACAGATGTCAGACAGCATCATCTCTTAATGCCTCCGCCTATTAGGGGCGGGGCATAATAAATAACGATAGGTTTACTGGTTCAATAGAACGTTGCTGGCTAGATTTCATAACAGCAAATTATTACAGCTTACAAATACAAACACAGTTTATATGTAGGCAATAGAAGTAAATAGTGACTAGCCTAGATAATTTCACATATCGACGTGTGTACCGTTTCGGCACAGTATCAGAGTGTGACAGTTGACAGAGAGATGGACAGACGGACGGACAGAATTCGTATTGCAATGTCGCGGGTCAGCATGTTAATGCGCGATGAAGAAACTGTGAAAAGTACTTGTAAGCGTTGTTAAAATAGTTAACTGCTTCTACAGCAGTTAAGAAAGTAATTTGTTCATTCATTCGTTCGAATTTATTTCGGGAAACGCGGCCCATCGAACGATTAGTACAACGGATAGACAGACAGACAGACAGACAGATGGTGGTGGTGGTTCCGCCAACCCGTAGAACGACAATCGGTGACCGTGCATTTCCTGTTGCTGGGGCACGTGTCTGGAACGCGCTTCCATCGTTCGTTACTGACTCGGCTACTGTAGTCTGTAACCACCTTCAAGCATCATTTGAAAACATACCTAAAGTAAGTAAGTAAAGAAAAGTAAAATTTGTTTAATCAGACTAATGACACACCGCATTGTGACAAGCAGAATGAAGAAAACACAGACACAACTTAGAATTAGTAAATGTTGCTAAAAATCATCCGACTTACGAGGTCTCTGTCTTGACTAGACATAACTGTTGCGGTTGCGTCGCTTTGTTATGCCCCCGCCCCTAATAGGCGTGGGCATAAAGCGATGATGCTGTCTGACGTCTGTCTGACGTCTGACATCTGTCTGTCGCGTACATCGGGCCTAAGTCGGGAACAGAGAGGCATAGGAACACTAAAATTGGCATAGAGGTACCCTTCGTCACACGTGACTCGGACACCACTTTCAAGGTCAAAAGGTCAAAGGTCAAGGTCACCAGGCCGCTTTACTCACCGCCGTGTTTACGCGTCAAACAGCTGCAGCCGTGAGCGTGGGAACGTATTGGCCGTGGGAAACTACACTACTGCTACGTTGCGGTCTGCTCGGCGGCGCGAGGCGCTTCGGCGCCCACAGAGGGAGGAGAGGGGCGGGGCATATCGTGGCGGCCGCCCGCCTACAGCTTGTTATGACTGTTCAGTGTTCTCGTAGGCTGCTACGACACTATAATAATCGTATGATGATGATGATGATGATGACAGACAGAAACTGAAATATGTTTATACAATAAAATATAAAGCCATATAACCGTAATTATAACTATTCATTGGAGGCGTCGATAAATTGGTTAGTTTCATTGCTTATTTAAAACATCGGTATGTAATGTCGAGTATTGGGCGTCGTGACTCACCTGACGAGCTAGGATATCCAGCGATGACGTCACGAGGGAATTTCCCCAGCAGGTGCGTTGGTTGTGAGTATGACTCATTGCCGGTCTTCCCAGTCATTCACTAGCTGTGACGTAGTATATATGCCGCACCTGCCAGTGCCGGTAGTGATGGGATGGCGTTCTAATTTTCTCCATTCGATTTCGATGTCTGTTCGATATTCGCTTATCAACATTATGCGCTGTCGTGTCAGATGAGATGGCAATGTGTCTGAAACAAAACGCTTCCTTTAGCTGCAGGTGTTAGACACGTTTCATACTATCACCAAATTCGTTGATTGTCTAATTAACTGTTTAGAGTTTACAAGTTAGGTTGATATATAGTTTGGTGCACAGTGCACACTATCTTTCCCATCACACTATGTTTCTCGCAGGGTATTTTACCCGGGTTTCCCGGAACCCGAAAACCAGATAACCTGGACAATCCGTCAGCCAGAAAACCGTGATTTAACATGATCTGAAAGCCCCGAGTTTTCGGGGCTGAAAAATTGAGCGGCGATTATCATAATCGTTATCATAATACTGGATTTGTATAGCGCCTATTACAAAAAAAGAACATAGGTGCTAAAATAAAAATAAGCATAAAAATTACTATGTATTGAAGTGCATGAATCGTGCGTATTCAACACGATTTATTTACTGTCTGTCAGAGTCAAAGCAGAACTGATAACTGCCCTTTCACATCATTCATTGCATCTTGCCGGAAGATGACAGACATTCTAACTGTCAATGTCTGACAGCTGACACGAACACGTACCAGCATACTGTTGGTTGGGACCACTTGATTTGCTAAGAGTACAGTTCAGTTAACAGTCAAGACTTTTTATGTTGTTTATTATGACAACGTAAACCCGAAACCCGAACCCGAAACTCGAGTTTTGCGTATCCAAAACACGAAACCCGAAATTGAGCAAAGCGTCCGGGTTTTACGAATTGCTGGCTTTCCATTCAGGCGGGAGACGAGAGTGGCGAGACAATGATAATAGTTGGCGGTAGAGAATGGACAGAGGTTCACTAAAACAAAGCATAACCGTTTGAACAGTAGGCTAGACGAGGCAAACCACTGCATTTCGATTGTTCAGCCGTTGTCGAAAGTATTCGTTCTAAATACTGCTCTTCTAGTTGTTGTCCAGGCACAAGCTACGTTCATGTCTGATCGTTCGTTAGTGGCGCCACCAGGATTTTGTCTAATCAGTCAGTCAAAAAATCAAATCTGAAGCCTATGATGAACCAAGCACACATGCACAAACCTTGAACGTCAAAGAAGTTATAAGACGCAAGAAACAGACAGACAGAAGAAAGATAGTGGACTAGAACACAGTCTTAAGTATTTCCCTCGGTACGTGTATGCCTCTCAAGTTATTTCAGCGTTGTTGTAAGAACGTTATTGTGAATAAAATTGCACAGACTCGAGGGCTATGTACCCCCTCATCGAGTCTCACGCAGCGGTTACGCTACGATTCGACTTCGATTCGACGGCCATTCGACGGGCGTTCGACTGCATCAAAGGTCACTAAGGTCACAATGACGTAACCCGCTATAGCGGCAGTCACGCTGACCTATTTATTTATGCCGCAGTGCAGCAGCCCACACACAGGTAGGCATGTGGTTGTTACGTATAGGTCGTCGAATGGTCGTAGCGCGGTCGAATTGCAGTCGAATGGGAGTAGAACGGCGGTCGAATCGAAGTCGAATTGTAGTTGTAGCCACCGCCTTAGCTGGCGATGCCAATGTTGGGCGTTATAGCGGTAGGTGGCATTGGCAAAACATCACACGACTCGGGTACGTGTCAGTCACAAACATTTAACGCATCGCTATCGCCTCAGCTGGACGTGCCACCCACTTAGATCTGTCGTCTAGTCGCATGACGGCCTGCGGCAGTTCTTTAACTTACAGGCTATGGACGGAGTTATGCGGTCGCGCTCAAAACAAGGTGTGTGGCCCTGATGGCGGAACAGCAGACACGATATGCGTCATTTTACCAATAAGAACGAGAAAGCTACTGTAAATTAAATGCAGCTCCCTGAAAATGTTTGAGCATTTAATTTCGAGTTAACTAATTTTCATTTACTTTAACAATACAACAATAATGTCAGCTTTACATGAAAATGACGTCACTGTGACGTAATGTTAGTGGTAATGTTTTTGCAAACAGTCATTGAAGTTGTTTATTAATTTCTGATTCCGCAGTTCATTGAAGAGTGCAACCCGTTGCTGTCAGACTAAGCGGCAGATTCAGCAAAATGCGTCGGCTTTACGTTTGCATTATTTGCACGAGTCGCTCAACAGTGCCTCTATGAGAACTTCTGCAAATGATTTGAGAGTAACGATGGCCACCTAATAACTCTCCAAGTTTGACTACCCCGGAGATATGTCTCAGGAGCGACACATGAAGCTATTTTGAAACGTTCTTCTGAAACCCAAACAGTTCTGAATTAAAAGTCGCACAGGGAGAAAATATTGGACAATTTTCCACAGGTCCAATTAACAAATTAAAGCTGTCTCGGGTTTCAGAATTAGTTTGACAGAGTACGTAAAGGGTGATGGAAGACATTCTGAACATTTTTATCTACTCAAAATAGTGTTCACACTTTGGCGTTCGCGCTGTTTTGAATAGTTAAGACACTTTTTCATAATGTCACAACTGCTATAGTGCTAGGTTGCCATGACTAAAGCAGCGTAATTTTGTCACTTCACTTCTGTAGATAATGTAATGAAACTTTACCGATTTACGAATAAGTGAATGGGTAATTAGTGCATAATTTTTTGTCATATCTCTCTATAGTACTTGAAAAATTAGCAACATTTTTAGGGGGATACCTTTTGGCGCTCACGGTACACGACTGGCTCTTTTAAGAGCCACCAACAGTCTACCGAGGAAAACACGCTATTATGCTTCGGGTCATTTCCGTCCCTGCTATTTAAAAGCAAATAATTATTATAAACTACGCAAAAGTGAAGGGACAATGAAACCTGAATAGGCACATCATTTCTGAAGGTATGCTGATGCTGTTTGCCGTATTATCAAAATTCGTCCGTGCTATCCGAAACTACAGCCTAGCCTGAGCTTGCCAATGTTGGCGCGTTTTTTGAGACACAGTGTATCGATGTTTCAAATAGCGGTGATGTGACGGACAGGTACCAGTCCGACGGTGACGTTGAGACCGAGCCAAGCATCAGTCGATGTCATCGTAGGCAGTCCTGCACGTCTACACTGCCACGCTCGCGGTCATCCACCGCCGCTCTGCCTCTGGACCAAGGACGACATCCCTCTGGAGTCTGGTCTCCATCTCGAGATTACACAGCTCGGGTAGGCTATGTTTGCTGTGTTCGTGTAGTTCGGTCTTACAGGCCTGAAAAACGTGGAGTTGAAAGTTTATACGGTCATCTAATTATTATTTATTATTATTTATTATTATTACGTTTCTACTACTTCTACTATCTGCGGTGACGCATGCCCAGTGCTGAGGCCTACAAGTTGGCCCAATGCACGAGACCGCAGAGATGGGGAAGTTAATTAATGCTGCGCTGCTCTCATTAATGAGGCGTGTATGAGTGTATGCTGTGCTACCCTCCTCCCGAGTCAACTCGTCGGCCTGCTTGTGTGCAGACACGATCGACTAACCCGAGAGGTAGGGCGTGTGGGCCTAGTGGGAAGGGATCGGGGGAGGAGGGGATATTGAGTGGCGTTGTACCTGTATATTTATACTGCCCGGCTTTTAATGTCAGTGTTTCTCTAGG
>Ga0049107_10000483_pt1 | contig 12013 bp, 8 predicted proteins | sample WorMetilPIANOSA1_FD_61187 | JGI IMG/M metagenome (GOLD analysis project Ga0049107, IMG submission 61187) | Marine gutless worms symbiont microbial communities from Max Planck institute for Marine Microbiology, Germany - Olavius ilvae PIANOSA.1 | ecosystem: Host-associated > Annelida > Digestive...
AAAAAAAAAAAAAAAAAACACCACATTTTCGCACCTACAGCCGGCGCGCGTTGTACGATCTTCCCCAAACTTTGCATGGTGATAGAGCTCGTCGTGGCCATCTTAAGAGGTGTAATCCATTTTTCGATCTAATTCATAGTTTTTCCGCTAGGCGGCAAAATGTTGATTTTTGGCTACTGAGTAAAAACAATACCGGCAGGTTGCCGCTTCGCGGCCTCCTCCCGGTAACTAGAAACAAAAGCATCGTCCCATCAAGGACAATGCATACCGCCTGTATACAACTGCTCAAAAAAGATTTTGGAAAATTTAATTCCGGTATGACTTTTGGTGTGCACAAACTTGTTCATTCCGAGCCGTTTCTGGACTACCAATACGAACTTTGACACTTGCTGTCAGCGCTAGGTAGCGACGTGTGAAAATTTTTTTATATACATGTAGGTGCACATTTACATATACCCACCTAAGCTACTGCGGTGGAATTTTCTTGAAATCTCTCAGCTATTATAGTGGTGCGCAAAATCTTTTCCGCCGATTTTTGGGCTTTTCGCAATTTTTCACCGCAATTTCGCGAAAATTGTGTCGCCACCTAGCGACGAATGTCGGACTGTGTAGTGCATCTGAAAGACGAATCCCTTATCTAAAAAACGCTGAGAACTTCATCGAAATCGGGCAATAAACGGCAACACAGTGTTTGTTCGAACTATGCACCCGTCGAACCGGTAAGTAAGTAAGTAACGGACTCGGAGAGTGACCTACAAACAAACAAAAAAAAAACACCACATTTTCGCACCTACAGCCGGCGCGCGTTGTACGATCTTTCAGAAACTTTGCATGGCGATAGAGCTCGTCGTGCCCATCAAAAAAGGTGTCATCGATTTTTCGATCCAACGTATAGTTTTGCCTACAGGGTGTACGGAAAAATTTGGCCTAATTTACCGACGCGCGGTTTCTCCGCAATAAGTCCATAAACCTGTGATGCGAATCACACGAAATTTGAAACGCTAACGTAGGATAGTTAGCCGTATAAAAGCCCTAAAAATTTTCGAAATCGGTCTAGGGAGTCGCCATTGCGGGGCGACTCTTTACCAAAAAGTGGAAATTTTTGATATTTTGGGGGCCGCATTCCACCAAAATACCCTCTGCACCAATTGGTGTGAAATTTTGCACAGCCAAGCGGACCCAGGTGCCTGTCGGTACTGCAAAGTTTGACCTGAATCGGTGCAACGAGTCACCCCTGCGGGGCGAAAAACCTGATTTTTGGCCTGTGAGTAAAAAATACCGGCAGTTTGCCGCTGCGCGGCAATCCTGCCGGTAAAAAACAAAAACAAACACCACATTTTCGCACCTTGTACGATCTTCCTCAAACTTTGCATGGTGATAGAGCTCGTCGTGCCCATTATAAAAGGTTTTATCCATTTTTCGATCCAACGTATAGTTTTTCCTACAGGGTGCACGGAAAAACTTGGCCTAATTTACCGACGTGCGGTTTCTCCGCAATAACTCCGTAACCTGTGATGCGAGTCACATGAAATTTAAAGACTAATGTAGGATAGTTAGACGTATAAAAGCCCCTTAAAATTTTGGAAATCAGTCACCAAAAAGTGGAAATTTTTGATATTTTGGGCCGTATTCCCACCCGTCTGCACCGATTGACGTGAAATTTTGCACAGCCAAGCGGACCCAGGTGCCCGTCGATACTGCAAAGTGTGACCTGAATCGGTGCAACGAGTCGCCCCGACAAACCTGATTTTTGGCCTGTGAGTAAAAACAATACCGGCAGTTTGCCGCTAAGCCGCAATCCTGCCGGTAAAAAGAATTTTAAAAATAGCTTTGTTAGAGTGCATATTCCTGCGAACGACACAGCAACCGACAAGTTCCCACCACCGGATGCGTACAAGCGGTCAACCCTGTCTCATATTATGTTATTGTGCTAAAGTGTCAAATGCGTGCTCTTATGGAGAAAATACCAAAAAGTTATATTTGTCACGCAAATAGGATTACAAATGCGATGATGCGCGGGAACCTGATCTCAACATAGAATATTGTGCACGTAGAATCTAAAATAGATTTCGTAGACTTTCGTCCCTTGTTTAATTTTCAATGCCAAAATTCGAAGTTCTGTGACAAATGGTGTGACCGTCCCACGAAAATTGGCATGTGTCGCCCGTCAGCTTGGATGGGGTGCAATTCGATTGATCCTTGACGGGTTATAAATATAAGTTAATACAAAAAAACTTAAAAAAAACTATAAAGCATGTAAGGCCCATGACACCTATAAAACCGCAAACATTTTTCGCTAGTGTAATCGGCCTTGGATACAATAGTTTTTACAACGCACTAAAGGTTTCGTAGTTACATCGGTATGTGGCGCCACAAGAATTGCAAATTTAAGTTGGATATTTTTATAACGCAAACAATCGGCCGCAGAGTATGATTACAATTGACTCCATCGGCGTAATCGGCATTCGTGTGACTATATCCTGCCAGTACTAGCCTTCGAGGCTATGCTTTTGGTTTCTAGTTAAGTTTTAATTTGCTAGTATTTTCTAACACGTTTCTCTTAAGTTTGGGTCTGCATACCAAATTTCGTCAAATTCAAACGATTAGCGGCTAAAAAAGGTTATGACCATTTTCAAAATGCCGGCCGTCCGCCATGTTGGATTTCAAAATTGGACATTTTCACCATCTAGCCTTCGTATGCTTGCGATTGTGCCTCCTCTCTCCAAGTTTCATCTTAATCGGCCATTATAGAGCCGAGTTATAGTCAAAAAATGACTTCCAATATGGCGTCCGTCCGCTATCTTGAATATGCGAATTTCACTCGCCAACAGCACGTTCAAAAACAGCCCATTGTTGATGCGTCGTTTCAGTTCGTCGACATCTGAGATCTCAGTACGATAGATTCGCTCCTGAAGCACACTCCACACGTTGTAGTCAACCGGGTTGATTTCCGGCGAGTTAGGCGTTTCTTGCTGCAGCAACGCTTCTGTGTCTTTGTCTGCTGAAAGACAAAAACTCGCTTCAAGATGCCGCACTGATGTCAGGAAGCAGCATCCGGCTCAAAACGACGCCCCATTGATATTCAGCAAGAATGAGTGGGCAGATCTGAATCACGCTGTTATTATGCCCCGCCCCCGTTGATTCGCGTCTGATGTCTGTCTGATGTCTGACGTCTGTTTGACGTCTGTCGCTGTAGGTGCGAAAATATGGTGTTTTCGCTGTTTTTTTTTCTGTCTGTCACGCTCCGAGGACGGAGCGCTGTTCGTTAGAGAGGGACATAGTTCGATCAAGTATTGTGACGGTTTATGGGTCCATTTTGATGCGGTTTTCACCATTTTTTCAGGATGGATCGGCCTTTCAAATGCAATACATGGTTCTCATTTCGTCGCTAGATGGCGCCACAAATTCCGAGAAACGCGGTCAAAAATTGCGAAAAGTCCAAAAATTGGCGTAAAAGTTTGTGCGCACCACATAGCTGAGGGATTTGAAAAATCCACTGCAGTACTTTAGGGCCGAGACTGTAGGTGTGCACCTATATAAACTTTTTTCAACACGTATCGAGTTTTCAGCATGTAGCAAGTGTCAAAGTTGGTATAGGTAGTCCAAAAACGGCTGGGAATGAACAAGTTTGTGCGCACCAAAAGCATTACAAGAAGTAAATTTTCCAAAACATCACCGGGCTTTTATCCACGTAAGGGATTGTAGTTGTGCACCTTTAGTGCAGTTTTTCTCTGCGGCGTCAGATGGCGCCACAGCAAACCGCCAAATTCTAAAACCCATTCGCAAATCGGCGGTGGAAATTTTCCAAAACGTAAAACTTCGGCCGCAGAGTTGTGCTAAATACTTCGTATAGTTACTATTTACATTTTAATTAACTCCATTCGCGTATAGCAGCATATGCGCGTGACAATATCCTGCCGGTATAGTATCGCCTTCGAGGTGATGCTTTTTGTGATATTTGCAATAATTATAATAATTATTTGCATTTCACTCAAGTCTTGATTACACAGTTTTTTAAACCGATAAGTTTAACATTAATTAATTAATTAACATTAATCAATTAACCCGTTAATCCATTAATCCATTAGTATGAAATTATCATAGACTTACATGGCCGCAGGCTGGTTCCATGATCTGCGATTGTCATCCGATATAGCTAGTAGCTTTCTGACTGTCGTGTCCGCTTCCGGCATTGACGTCACCACGTATCGACAACCAGGTACTGTGATTTTGTTGTAAGAGAAACACGGCAGATCAAAGACTGACGCATTGCTGGGCACCAAGATATTGCTAGGCAACGAGACATTCTTGCGCTCAGCATCATAAGCAGGGCTCCAGATAGAGTTGCTCGTGGATAATGTGGGACGATGAGGTACTTGAGCAACAAGACTTTGGTGTAGCTGAACCGCATTCAACCACTTACGGTAGAAATCAACGTAGTCGACTAGCGGTAGCGACTGCATCAAACCTAAACATTTACTGTCACAGTTACAACAGAATTGTAATTGTTATTACACTGCGCGCTAAGCTTAGCGGCGCAGTTTATTGTAATCGGTCATGTCTGTGGGTTTGTTTGTTTGTGTGTGGGTGTTTGTGAGTCCTTTACCACGATAACTCGAAATTGCGTGCATCGATCCTCACCAAACTCGATTTGTAGGTAAAGTAAGTGACCGTTTCCAGCAGATTAAATTTTGGCTGTGCTGCGCCCCCGGGAAGGGGTCTGCGGCGGGGCGAAAATTTTCGGCTCCGCCTTACTACAATCAACGCGCAGTGTTTACGTCTCTCTGAGCGCTTTTTTCATACTTAGCCTGTATATGATAAAGTACGTCACTCGGTTTATTTCTATGTCATATAATTATTTGCATTTCAAGAGGGCCCGGATTACGGTTTGCGGTTTCCCTAGGCATTGTAGGCCCTCAGTCTCTCACCTGTCACCCTCTATGCAATGCTAAATTGTTTTACCGGCAGATGCCGCGAAGCGGAAAACTGCCGATAATAAATTTACTCAGTGGCCGAAAAACAGCATTTTCGCCCTGCAGGGGCTACTCGTTGCACCGATTTACGAGAAATTTGGCATGAGCAACAGACAGATGGTTTCGCTTGGCCATGAGAAATTTCGCCGTAATCGGTGCACGGGGTGGGTACTAGGCCCCCAAAGTTGGAAATTTCTACTCTTTGGTAAAGATTCGCCCGCATCAGGGGTGAAGCCCTGGACCGAAGTCTACAAGTTTTATGGGATTGTATGCGCCCATCCACACTGCATAAGTATGGGCAACGTATAATTCGACATGATTCGTTCGCTTCACAGGTTAATAATAATAATAATAATACACATACTTGTAAAGCGCCGTAAGGCCTAATCAATACACTAAATAAATGTAAAGATGATGCTTCTGAGAACTGCTGAGAAACCTTGCTCCGTCATTTACCCAGAATTTTCCTGTAGGAAAAACTATACGTTGGATCGAAAAATGATTTTCACATCTCTGAATGGTCTCGACCTCTTCTATCACCATACAAAGTGATCGAACAACGTGCGCCGGCTGTAGGTGCAAAAAATATAGGGTTTTTACCGGAAGGATTGCCGCGAACCGGCAAACTGCCGGTATTAAATTTACACACAGGCCAAAAATCAGCATTTTCGCTACGCACGGGCGACTCGTTGCACAGATTTTGGCACGGTCGAGAAGCACGTGGGTCTGCTTGGCCGTACTAAATTTCACGCCAGTTGGTGCCCGGAGGGTGGGAACGCAGCCGTCAAAAAGGCAACAATCTCCAATTTTTGATAAAGAGTCGCCCCGCAGGTGCGAACCCTTTGACCGATTTATACAATTGTTAGGGCTTTTCTACGCCCAACTACGCTGCATTAGCGTCTTACATTTGAAGTGATTTCACTTCACTGGTTACCGAGTTAGTGCTGAGAAACCGCATGTCCATCGTTTACCCCGAAATTTTCCGTGCACCTTGTAGGAAGAACTATGCGTTGAATCGATCAATGACTGGCAACTTTTAATGGGCACGACGTCCATTATCACCACGCAAACTTTGGGGAAGATCGAACAACGTGCACCGGCCGTAGGTATGAAAATATGGTGTTTATCTGTCTGTCAGTCGGAATCAGGCGCGCAAATGGGAACTCTAGTTCTAGGATGAAATTTTTTTTATCAAGTATTGCGTCGCGGTTTATGGGTCGATTTTGATGCGGTTTTCACCGTTTTTTGGAAGTAATTGCCCTTTGAGATCCACTAGAGAGTTCCCATTTGCATTGCCGTATGGCGCCACAAATTTTGCCAAATTGCGTTTGAAAAATTGGCGGATTGATATAGATAGATTTATATAGATAGCTGAGAGATTTAAAGAAAATTCCACCGCAGTGGTTTAGGCCCAAGAACGGAGATGTGCAACTACATAAAAATTGTCAAATTTGGTATAGGTAATAAAAAATTGTTCGGAACAAACAAGTTCATGCGCAGCAAAAGTCATAAAGAACTAATTTATCCAAATATCTATGGGACTGTTGATCACATGAGGTCACCCGTAATTGTGCACCCATAATGCGATTTTTCTCTGCGGCGTCAGATGGCGCCACAGCAGACCGCCATATTCCGAACCGCACGTTTTCGTCAATTTCTTAGCACTTTGAGGAAGGATAGCGTCTCCAATTATAAACCGATTTCGACGCAGTTTCCCTTATCTGTTAGACGAGTAGATGTGCTTTACAGCGCACTAAACGTTTCGTAGTTTCGTCGGTAGGTGGCGCCAAAAGAATCGAAAAGTGCCTTCGAGGAGATGCTGTTGGTTGCGCAGAACTTTTTGGAGGGAGGAAGGGCACAAGTACCAATTGCTTGGCATGGTGGTCGTATCTGACGATCTAGAAAGATGCCTTTCATTCACGTGTTACCGTGCCGAATGATCTAGATCAAACCATATGAGTCCCAACAAAATCCGTGAACGCTGGCACAGTCGTCGGGATGGGAGCGTGGTTGAGCTCCTTTAAACACGTTCCTACCTTTGTTATCATACCGACATTCACCATATTGTGTTGGTGAAATCGTACGGGCGTAGGTAGGTCTAGTATATCGGGGGCGCTCGGGCCCTGACCCCTAGGAGGGACGTGGCTGACTTAACAACGCGCCTTTATTACACGCGTTGCATCACCGAATTTGGTAGCTGTACCTATCATGCGGATAGGTATAGCAAAATTCACAGTTAGCATGCGTGGTGAGTTTACATTTCAAATAACCACATAGTTGCAATCATGCAAAGTATTTCAACGACCAAAGAGGCAATGATACCATATTTTCGCTTCCCAGACCCCCAGGCACGCTGGTACAACGATGGTACAACGAATGCAATCCTTGAACAACATGTGGCAGGGCACACTTGACACTTGACAATCTCCAATTTTTGATAAAGAGTCGCCCCGCAGGTGCGAACCCTTTGACCATTCTTCAGTTCCTTCACAGCGCTCATCGTCTTGTCCAATGTCCGTTCATCATTGCGTATACGATGTCAGGAGTAGCTGCTGGAGCTGGAGCTGCATCAAGCTCACGACATACAGTACCAGATGGATGGTTGAATGTAGTGCTCACGCCATTGTCGAGAATTTCTTCAACTGCAGAACAATGACGCCACCATTTGTCGACAGAAATGCTCTCTGGAAATAGCTTCACGCGGCAGAGGTATACCATGCAGTCATTTATCAATCTGGTTGAAGACCTTCACACTCATATTGCTGCCACAGTCGGCAAGGGTGTATCCTAGTCCCATCACTGTTTTTTTGCGGCCAATGACTGGATTTTTAGGTCATCTATCATGGGCACTACAGTTGGACATTATCACCTTGACATTGCTTATGCTGACGATGATACCATCCTTGTGTCTGATCAGCTCCAAGCAGACAGTCTTCCAATCACTTAATGCCTTTGCTGCTCCACTGGGCTTAAAGCTATCGTAGACCAAGATAAATCTTCAAAACGTGGGTGCAGGTGACCCGCCGTCGACAATCATCATATATGGTGTAGCAGTTGCAGGAAAGGAATTCGTATACCGTGGCAGAGTTCCAATGGCTACTGCCGACCAGATGAGCTACGCAGGAACGGACTTGCCCGCTCATTGATAAATTCTCTACAGATGGTATGGAAATGCAGCTTTCAGCATAAACACCAAGGTACACCTGTACCAAGCACTGATAATGTCTGTCATGCTCATGGCGCATATGCATGGACCCTCTTGGTTACCGACATGAACACACGGGTGGCTTTCCACTTGAGGTGTCAGCGACAGGTAACTATGGTAACTCGCTTATGATATTTGTCGCCGAAGTTATCGCCAGTTTTTACGTTTACAAATATACGTTGGTAGGCTCATGTCTCCAAAGCAGAGGTGCTTCAGCGATCTGGTTTGTCATTGATAAGCGTCGATGACCTAAGGTGTCATTGGTGACACCTTAGGTCATCGACGCTTATCTTTGTGTGTTGCACGCTTGGACCCTGGAGGCACATGATGCTCTGCGTCTGATGGTTGGTACCTACAAAGGCAGCTGGAGAAGACCGCCGGGTCGTCCTCGCAACGTCTGGCTCAACAAGGTTCAGGAGGATACCAACACCATGTCGCATGCCAGACTCAACGCTCTGGAGATGTGAGATCTATGGTCACAGAGCGGCGAAAAGGTCCACTCGCGCGACGATGAGGATGATCATAATTAGTGTAGTAGCTTTGAATGCAGTGACCTGAACTTTAAATTGATTTGGCTGTATTTGATCTTATTTTTATTATTTTAATACAACGATCGAAATTTACATTTAATTTTATTTCTCTTATTCAGCACACGACACTGAGCCAACTCTTGTTTTCACACGTACGACAGATACGATAGTTGTAAACACTCACTTTTGGTAGAAACGTGAGGTCGGTCGTGACAGTGTAGCTCTACTCTATCTGACAATTGCTCTGCAGTTACAATAGTTGTAAACTCAAAATGCACCGTGTGCATTGAATTATTTCCGTCTACAAGTGCCATATGAGATTTACAATAGTCGAAAAGAAACGTTCTTTTCGACACCTGCGACAGCGAAATCTGGCTGACAACTGTAGCAACAACGGCATGCTATAAACGATAAAGTGAATTTCGTCAGCTACATTTCCTAGAATTTCAGTCTACAAGAATAGCATACAAAGATATAATAGTTGTAAAGGGAAAATCTGGTGGAGTTGTTTATAAATTATATTTTACATACGTCAAAAATACTATAACTATGTTGTAGGGCACGGATAAACGATTCTAAACATATAAGAATGTCATTTTCGTCAAAAAATCGAGTTACAATAGCTGTAAGGTAGACCGTCGATATGTGCATTATGGGACAGAATTAGTATAACCATTGTATTGATGACGAGAGCCAATACAGAAGCAGAAGCAGTTTTAGCGATATCTCCCATTTTTGAAGAATAATGAATGTGAAGAATAATCGTACTATTGAATTCCGCAGACTTTTATCCATTGAATAGGATGGTGAAAAAAATTAATAGAACCGAAAAATTCTCGTAGTCCACTACTTTCGGTTGTTGATAAATGGGTGGGTTTTAACATTCAAAGAGAACCCATTCGAAGTATGCTTTCAATCGGCACCTTTGCTTTGCACTAAAGCTTTTTCTGTAAGCTGGGCGCATGAAAGAGGAAATTCCGCTGTTTTTTTTTGCTCTGGCTTCGGCCACGTTGAAAAGTTCCGGAATATTTCTCGACAATGAATTCCACTATGCATAATTTTATCGGTTTGGCACCGACAGCGCGTAGATCCGTTTTATATCATTCGAGTTACAGTACCGGAACGACTTCATCTTTTATTTTTATTTTGTAGTACCTGTAATGATAGGTATTACAAAAAAACGAAGTCGTTATGGTTTGGGCTGGAGCCGTCTATGCACCCATCGGGATCAAATTGAACTCACATATGTTTTCCGTACAACAACAGATCCTTCCAAATTCCACCCAGATTGGTCAACATTTGGGAGAATGGTGTCCGAAAAACCTGTTTTTGACCTTAGGGCATGGCCGTCTACAATATTGCGCTCTGCTGACGCCCGATAAATACATTATAAGCTTATAAGCATTCAAGCGAACAATTAAAATTCATATATACGAATATGCGTATTTTATTTGTGTATAACAGCCAGGGAGGTGACCAAATGTGATTTTACAACTATCGCATATTGGCAGTAGCGCAGTTGTAATGCTGAATTTGTTATGTATAGCTTTATATGTATGGACCTATTGTGCATGAAGGCTATGTCGGTTGTAATTGGAGTTCATTAGAAGTAAAGAACATTCAACATAAATGGCCCTTTAACCGACTGCTCTTTAACCACATCTATAGGCTGAATTTAATGTCACTGACCATTAAGAACATAACGATGATGCCAGTGCGGGGTGGAAAGTTGCGCGTTTGACGTCAGACAGTAGTTGTAGTACGCATGCACCGCGTCTAACTGTTGTGAATACATCGAAAACAGTTCAACTTCAGGTAACATGGCTAGATGACTTGTTGCCAGTCTGCACATTGGCTCTTCAATGTTTGTCACATCTGCATCATTTTAAAGTGTTCTAAAACTTTTTTTGACATAAAACATTCATCATTCAAATAAATTTTATCCCTGTATTTGCCATAAAACTGAATGCCGTTCAGCTTTCGCATAAAACCTCGCGATTCTCATCACTTCAAAATACTCCAATGGGTATAAAAGCTCCAAAGACAGTTTGAGCTAGAAAATCCATCGCATCATCGCATGGAGCATGAGTTTAGAATGAGAAATCTGGGGAATGCAGAGCAAGGTGGTGGAGATGCACACAGAGGACAGGATAGTCAAAATGGTAGAGAGGCAAGAATGAAAGCTTTGAAGTTACCCCTTTCAACGAGGAGTTACCCCTTTCAACGATCTTGATGCCTACTTAACAAAATTGAAAGGGCGTGTATTGCGTTTCAAATAAGGTCAGAGCATTGGTCCACTCAGTTGGCAAGACTGCTTTAAGGTAGATCGCTGGAGGTATACCAGCGTTTGGCAGCTAGTGAAGTAAATGACTGTAGAGCACTAAAAGCTCAGTTGCTGAAAAGATTCCCTTTAACTGAGGGTGGTTACCGGAAGAAATTCAAGACTAGCGGATTGAACCGGGACACACCCGAACAGTTCATAGAGAGATCGAGACAATATTTGGAGAAGTGGAGAGAAATGGCTGGTTTTGAGCAAAACCATGAGGGCCTTGAAAATGTGGTCTTGAGAGATCAGTGCTTTTTGGCGTGCGACAAAGCACTACAAACCTTCTTGAAGGAGAAAGGCAAGTTAAGCCCGAAAGATCGACGACTAGTAATTATTACGAGGCACATGGTTATCCAACTGATAGCCGTAGTCACAAAGACAACCGGTCCGAGGGCGAGGTGCATGCATATGACGATGAGAGCACGATGCACATCAGTGAGCCAATTAACCCACCTTTCGGAACAAAGTACTGTGACAATTGTGGGTTGAATAATCACGATTGTAGTGAGTGTCGGAAGCCATATGCGTCTGTTCAGAGAAACTCGAGTAACAATGATATGGTGTGCTTTCAGAGTATACACGTGATCGAGACAACAGAAATCAATGCCCAATGAACATAAACGGTTCAGTGCACAAGACAGCTGCACTGCATCAGATTATTTTTGGCGAGATATTGATCTAATTACGAATATGTGGGGCCTCGCGAATGCCACGATTCGCATTGAGAAACTGAAATTAAACTAGCCTGTGGATGCATGTTGCCAGTAGTGGCCGGAGCGTTCAGTCCAGACGGACAACAGAAACTTTAAAAATGTCAGGCACAGATGGTGCCATATGTGACGACCACCGGGTTCGACTCGTTACCGGCAGGATGCCGCGAAGCGGCAAACTGCCGGTATTAAATTTACTCACAGGCCAAAAATCAGGTTTTTCGCCCCGCAGGGGCGACTCGTTGCACCGATTCAGGTCAAACTTTGCA
>Ga0049107_10000484_pt1 | contig 11998 bp, 9 predicted proteins | sample WorMetilPIANOSA1_FD_61187 | JGI IMG/M metagenome (GOLD analysis project Ga0049107, IMG submission 61187) | Marine gutless worms symbiont microbial communities from Max Planck institute for Marine Microbiology, Germany - Olavius ilvae PIANOSA.1 | ecosystem: Host-associated > Annelida > Digestive...
TTGAGTACAAATTCTGGGTTGTTAATGAAGCGCCTTTCAAATCGGTTCGGGATGAGTTGGCGACGATATCGCGGCAAGGAAAGGACTTCCGGCGTCTGCTCGATCCCTCCAAGGGCGACATACTGCGCCCCTTGGCGACTTTCCTTCAACGATTTGACGTTGGCACGGCCTATCCATTCCTATTGTGCCTTTTGGACACTGGGCTAGCCGACACCGATTGGGCCGACGTATCCTCGCACATTGAGTCCTACCTCGTTCGGCGCGCGGTCTGCAATCTCACAACCAAGAACTACAACCGCATTTTCCTCGGACTGGCCCGGCAGGTCCGTCGAAACGGGGCGTCGCCCGAAGTAATTCTTGGCTACTTGGCAGGCCAAAGGGGCGAATCCGTCGAATGGCCGAGCGATGACTCATTTCATAATTCTTGGCGGTCTCAGCATGCCTATCACGCACTGAACAATGCCAGATTGGTCCACATATTGTGGCGACTGAACGAGTCCTACTACGACAACAAAGTGGAGCGGATCACGACTGATAGTCAGCTGACCATTGAGCACATCCTGCCACAAAAATGGATCGAGAACTGGCCGCTATCAGATGGCTCGAAAGGCCTCGGTTTTCTTGAGTTATTTGAAGCCGGGGAATCGGATGATCCGAAGCTCACCGAACGGGCAGCAGCAACTGAATGGAGGAACCAGCTCCTTCAGACAATTGGGAATCTGACGATCCTCACGCAAGGACTGAACTCTGCGGCTTCGAACAGTGAATGGATGACGAAGCGTGCGGAAATCGCAAAGTCATCTCTGCTCCCCCTGAACCTTTCGCTCCACAGCCAGGACGGTTGGGACGAGGACGCAATCGAAGGTCGCTCACGTGAGCTGTTCGAGCGTGCGGTCAAGATCTGGCCGCGGCCGCCCATGGTGACGACCGGGTCGTAGCGCCTGCAACAGTGGCGCTTGCTGGTCAGTCGGCCGGCAAAAGCAAAGAGGCCCGCTCGCTTTACTCCGGCGCGTCTTGCTGTGCTGAGAGCGTAGCTATTGCGGGCGCCCAAATGAGACCAGCCGGGTGGCCGAATCGTCGCGTTCCGCGCACACTTGTGCATCGAGTCGGTCTCTTGACGCGGTGTGGCGCCGGCCCGCTTCGCTGCTTGCACGATTGATCAATCCGGCGCCCAAGCTGCCCTAGGGATCAGGATTGCGGCGAGGCATGTTGGGTGGTCCGGATGCCGGGACAGGACGATTGGACGCTCTTCCCGCCGCGGGAGTTCTTCCCGCCGGACCTGGCGCGCATTTATCGCCCTGCTGGCTTTATGCTCTTGGCCGAAACCATAAACGAAGCAGGGACAGCGTGGTTCGGCGACGAGTGGAACGGACGCGAATTGCGCGCCAGGGGGATCGTGACGCTGCGTGATCTACCCAAGTTCGCGCCGCGCCACAGGACGACCTACAACCCGAGATCGCGGCGGAGAATCCAGGTCAATCCAACAACGCCGAGCGCTACAACCGAAGCTGACCGTGCCCAGACGGCGAAGGAAGTTGAAGCGGCTCGTGCAGAGGTCGCAGCCCGCAAGAGGTTCGAGGACGTCGTATGGCGATTGCGTCAGTCCCTGAATGCCGGGGAACTCAAGGGCCACATCCTGGCAAATGCGAGCGGGCGCTTGTATCCGATCCGGGCCGACTGGTGGGCAAGCGACCAAGCGCCTGCGGTGTTCGAGCTGGGCGACGAGCCTTTCAGGTGGCACAGACCCAATGAGACAGAGATATGGCTGCAGTTCGGAGCGCAGCCATTTGAGGTGAGTGGACCTGTGTTGTTGAAGGAGTCTGAGTTGCGCACCTACCTCAGCGGCTCTGATCTAAATCGCGACGACAAAGACGGTCGCGAAGGACCTGGACTCGCCAAGTTCTCAGGGGCTCAGTTGAGGGCTTGGTACGTGGACTACGTCAGGCAGTGCGAAGCCACCAACCGGCGCCCGTCGCGTGACGACGATCTCCAAGCTGTGTGCGAGCATTTTGGCGCGCAGATCCCCCGTGAGGCGGTCCGCAGGATAAGGCGGGAGCTGGCGCCGCAATCCTGGCGGAAAGGAGGCCGTCGCAAAACTGGCGGCGATTAATCTGGCGGCCAGATTGCCACATTAGGCGTGTGCTGAATGACCACCTAGATGCCCTCGAACGGCACCGACCGCCGGTGCGCCGACGGAGGGCATTCAGATGGACAACAACGCATTTCTCACCCAGGCCGAGGCCGCCGACGTGCTGCGCATGTCGCCGCGCACACTGGAGCGCTATCGGGTTGCCGGGAACGGCCCTCGCTACATCAAAGCAGGCAGGCGCGTTCTCTACAAGTTCGCCGAGCTTGAGGCATGGGCCGACGCCAACACGTTTACGAGCACGTCGGAGGAAGGCCAGCGCCGCGGCTAGTCGCGCGCGATTCTGGAAAGCGCTTGCTGTGGCCAAGAAGCCGCTGCGCCGCCGTCCGAACGCCAAAGGACGCGACGAGACCTGGCAATACTTGTCGATACCCTACTCTATGGCCCGCAGTCGTGCATTTCGGCGCCTTGGTGGACCAGCGCTCAAAGTGTGGATCGAGCTGCGCTGCCGCTACAACAAGCGAAACAATGGCGACCTTAGCCTCTCTTTGCGGGAGGCAGCCAAGCTTCTAGGAATGTCGCAGTCAACGGCCCAACGCGCACTCAAGGAACTGGAAGCCAAGGGGTTCATCCGAATGCAGAAGCGAGGTCAATGGTACGGGCGCATCGCGACAACGTGGATCGTTACAGACTGCCCCTACGACGGCAATTTGCCCACGAGAGACTGGAACAACTGGCGCCCAACGAAGCGCAAAAACCAATCCTCGGTACCGAAACGTTGTCGTGGGCGTTCGCGATGACACCGGGACAGTACCGAGATCTCGGTGCTTGGTGTCGCATGAGTATCCGTCAGAGTGTGGTCGGGTACTTCCATCGGTACTGAGGTGAACCGCCTATACATAACCATCAGGTGCATGGTCCCAGTCGGATTAGAGGCGTCTCGGTTGTTTGGTCGCTGGTCAGCGTCTACCTCGTGGCAATGTGGGTGCTGACGCAGTTCGGACGGCCATTCCAGCAAGATCTCCACTGCCGCTGCACCATCTCGTCCGTTACGACTTGCTCGTAGCACAACGTCGAAGAACTGCTGGAACGACAATGGGCGCCGCGCTTGCCGCACTGTCAGTCGCAGTTCCTCGCGGTTGCAGATTTCGGGGTTGCAACAACCTAAGAATACATGCTCGGCTATCCCCGCGACAGGGGGCGCAGGCTATGAAGAGAGCGCGTGGTGCGTTGACGGTGGCAACGGCGTTACTCATTTCAGCGCCGTCGGCGCTCGCAGACGATGTCATCCGAATGGCGACATTCAATATCCGCGTTTTCGGCCAGACTAAGATGAGCCGGCCCGACGTAGTCGAGACGCTCGCCGGCATCGTTCGCAAGTACGATGTCGTCGCCATTCAGGAGATTAAGGACGCCAGCGAAAGCGTGCCCGATGAGTTCCTGGCGGTGCTGGGCACCGGCTGGGCGATGAGCGAAAGTCCGCGGACGGGATTGCACGAGAGCGATCGCACAGCGCGCGAACAGTACGTCTACTACTTCAACACCGAGACCATCGCGCTAGTGGGCGACGGCGTGCTGTACGACGACGCGGCGGACAGCTTCCAACGGGAGCCCTGGCTGGCCCGTTTCCGCACACAGGACGGGACTTTCACCTTCGTCCTCGCGAACATCCACACGCGACCGGCGGCTGCCGTCGAGGAGATCGCGGCCCTGAAAAACGTGCTTGATTGGGCCCGCCTGCAATGGCCAGACGAAGACGATTTCATCGTGCTCGGCGACTACAACGCCTCGTGTGACTACGCGTCGGACGACGAGCTCAATGCGATGGACATAGCAGGTCCTGATTATCTCTGGATCGTGCCGCACGATGCCGACACCAACCTGGCTGGCAGCCGATGCGCCTACGATCGAATCGTTGCAACAGCGGGCGCCAAGAATGACTATGCCGGGTTCTGGGATGTCGACAGGGCGTTTGCATCCGGCGATGTTTCGGATCACTGGCCGGTTTGGGCAGCGTTCTATACAGGGCGGGATGGAAATTAGCTAACACAGCGACTTGCAGGCCTTTCAGCTTGGGTGCTTCCAAGAGGGCGCCTGCTGTTCCGTAACCGCTCCGCAGCGCCAATTCTCGTCGTCAACACGCCTTGCCAAATGCGGGCGGTCCGCATGTCGGCCGTTGCTCGGTTGCAGCGACGTGTGTGAATTAGGTCACAGCGCATCGCGACTGGTGGCTGTAGGTTAGGTCCTCCGGATCGGGAGGGCCTTCGATGATCCGTATTGCGCTGTGTGCTGCGGTGGTCATATTCGCTACAGCGACCTTCGCCTACGCCCAATGTCAGAAGACCGAACACGCGCCGGTCGATCTGGACGCCTACTACGCCGACGCCGTCAGCCGCACCGGCGGTGAGCTGAAGGGCGCCCTCAATGAGATCGTCCGCGGCCACACTCGCTACAACTACACACCCTGCGTCTGGGCAATCATCCAGGAAGCTGACGAGGATCCCGCCAGCGCGAACAACGTGATCGCATACTACTCTGGCCGCTCGATCCCCAAGAGCCGCCGTGACAGGGGCGGCAGCGATCAGGACGCCTGGAACCGCGAGCACATCTGGTCGAAGTCGAAGGGCTTCCCGCGCAAGAACCAGCACGCCCACACCGACGCCCACCACATCCGGGCCGCCGATAAGTCGATCAACACGGATCGCTCCAACAACGACTTCGCCAACGGCGGCGAGACAGACGACGAGTGCACTGGCTGCCGCGAGGGCGACGGCACGTGGGAGGCACCGGACGCGGTCAAGGGCGATACGGCCCGGATGATGTTCTACATGGTCGTCCGCTACGAGGGGAACGACGGCAGTGGCACGCCAGACCTGGAGCTGGTGGACCGCCTCACGCACACCGGCGAGCCGCACTTCGGCAAGCTATGCACGCTGCTCGCCTGGCACCAGAGCGACCCCGTATCGTCCGAGGAGCGCGCCAGGAACGACGTGATCCACAGTTGGCAGGGCAACCGCAACCCCTTCATCGACCATCCTGAGTTCGCTCAGGCGATCTGGGGGGAGGACTGCGGGGTCGGTCCCGACGACACGCTCAAGACCGAGCTGCTGCGGCGGATCGAGCGACTGGAGAGCGAACTGAACGAACTTCGGACGGTCGTGGAGGATCGGCTCTAGGCGCTCGCTGGGCAGGCTCCGAGGTTCCAGTGCCTCGCCGGGCCTTTGAACGTCCGCTTGTGACCCTAGGCTGGCATTCGACTACATTCACTTCGGGAGGAACTTGTGGGATTCGTTAGTCTGTGTCGGTCGGACCCGCTACTTGACCTCGAGCTGAGCTGGTCTGAGACAGTCGCTTTGAACCACCGCAGGACGGATACCTCACGCAACCCAGAAACCTGCCGTATCGCCCTTTTCGTTCGACAAGCCATCCGTCTTTGCATTCTGGACAGACAGGGAACCGCGCGCCGCAGCTACAAATCAGAGACTGTGGGTCTGCACTGTCCTGTACAGGTAAGTCGCTGCCGCAGGCGTTGCAGGGTCGGAGCGTCTCCCCGCAAAGAAAGCGATGCTCACATTCGAAGCGCATTCCCCCATTCATTGAGGTCTTTGCCAGCATTCGCCCACCGCAAGCGCCGCATCGATGCTGTGCTACCTCTGGCTTGCCACTCTCGACCGTCTGGTATTCGTCACCGTCGACCAACTCTTCAACGAAGACGGATGGCTTCTCGCTATCTGCCAAAATGGTGACTGATTTCCGCGCGCGTGTTAGAGCCACATAGAAGAGTCGGCGCTCCTCCGCATGGTCGAACCTCTCTGGTTCCGGCAGGACCAGGTCAAGCAGTGGGTCATCTACGATTTCGGATGGAAAACCCATGTGACCGGAGTTGGCGCGAAGGATCACGACATGGTCGGCTTCAAGACCCTTAGATCCATGCACGCTCATGAAGCGGATTGATAGGCTCGGATAGCTCGACGATCGTTCGACAATGTCGTCAGGTCGAACAAAGTGGTAGCGCCCTAGGAGGAGCACACTGGTCTTGCGATCGCTCGGCGCACTCTCCTGGATCGCGCCGAGCGCCGCTCTCAGCGCAGTACCAGCTTGGCCGCGGCTGTAGTAGCTCACCTTAATGGCTGGCGCATCGGCCGCGCCGGCTGCGATGACCTGCTTCTTGATTTGTGATGGGTTCTTCAAAACAAATCTGCGTGCCGGACTTGCGATCTTGTCGACGCTGCGAAATGTCCGGCCGAGGTCCACGGTTCTGTGGATACCAGTCGAATCCGCGAGCGTCCCGCCGAACTCCCTTCCGAAGTCCCGCATCAGATGAATATCGGAACCCGAGAAACGATAGATCGACTGCCAGTCGTCCCCGACCGCAAAGATGCGCACATCGGGATGCTGGGCCTTTAGCGCGAGAAGGAGCCGCGCCCTTCCCACCGAAATATCCTGAAACTCGTCAATCAAGAGGTGGCGATATGGGCTACGGAAGCGTCCAGCCTGAACATGTTCCGTGGCACGAACGATCATGTCCTCAAAATCGATCCGCTCTCCAAGACGGTGTTGATAGGCCTCAAAGGTGGGCGCGAATATCTCAAGGAAGGCAATGCCGCGCGCTGGGTCGGAAGACGCCTTCGCACGCTTCCGACACTGCTCGATTGTTGATCCAGTACTCTTGAAATGTCGCAAGAATGTCCCGAACGTCTGCGTGAAAGCGTCGACCTGGCCCATTTCAGCGAGCGTTTCGAAGACTTGCTCGCTGGGCATCGGGTTCAGTGAGACGTATGGCGCGAGCTTCTCCGCCAGGGCCTCGGTAAGTCCGCCTTCGACACGCTCGTAGCTGTAGGTCTCGATGAGCGTCGTACCGTGGTCTCTGTGGACCGTCCGTTTCCACTCCATGCCCTCGAGGTAGCTCTCTCGATCGACATACGGCGCCGTCGTTAAGCGTGTCGCACCGTCAGGCCCACGCGCCTTTCGGACGCCAAAGTGCTCGATATAGACACCGCTTTCGGTGAGCCGGAAATCGGGCGTGTAGACGCGGCGGTCGTTCTCAGGGAGTTCATGCTCGTAGACCGGCTCATACTCGTAGGCGATACCATTCAGGAAGAGCCAGTTCGCGATCTCAGATTCTTCAAAGCTCCTGACTATCTCGCCCTTGAGCGTTCTGAGCTCGTGAGCTTCGACGTAATGGTAGTATTCGTCCTTAGTCTTGAAGTCCCATTCGCTCTTGTATGGCACGTAAATCTCGGCAAACCACTTCAATAGAAGTGCATATAGGTGTTTCTGTGTGGCAATTTCGTTGAGCAAGATGTCACGTAATAGGGTCCGGAGTTGTGCATCATCGCTTGCGTGTGGCGCTAGTGCCGGCGCATGGCCCTCCAATTCCCGGATGATTCCATACCCCAGGGCATGGAATGTCAGAGCATCGACAAGTGAGCCACTTCGCTGTTCGATCCTCGTCGCCATCTCTTCGGCAGCATCCTTGCCAAACGCGAGAAGGAGAATCTCTTCAGGTTGCCGGATAGAGCGCTGAATAAGGTATGCAGCCTTGGCCACGATCACGCTCGTCTTGCCGGATCCAGCACCGGCGAGGACCAACGTGGCATCCTCGTCCGTGACGACAGCAAGCCTTTGCTCCGGCGTCAGCGGGTTCGACTCGATCGTGTCGAAGAAGTCCTTCACTTCTCGTAGCTCACCATCAATGAATTTCTTGATTGCTTCGTTCCGCGTCCCCTCTGGGGCACGCTTGAAGCCCACGACCGCCTTCAACATTTGTCGTTGAGGCTCGGGAATCGCCTCCTCAGGAATGGTCGTTGGCAGCCAAGACGTGATTGCCTCTACCCGCTTGAAGAAGGGCTCAAGGAGACAGGCCGAGGGGTAGCGGCGAGGCTGCCGCAGGCGTTCGACCACCTTGGCAAGCGCTTGTAGCTCCTCAGCCGCCTCATTGAATTGCGCCAAGATGAACTGACGCCAGGCCTCGGTCGCTGTCTCCACGAATCTGGCGGTGCTCGCCCGCTGTAACCCAGCAACTCTGAGTCTTGCGCCACTGGCTAGCGGCACAGCGATGGCGTCAAACCACAAGCCCCGCTCCACGTGTACCGGGCCCGCCATTTCTGAGAACGCTATTTCCTTTGGGGTCCCTGCAAGAAGAACAACCCCAGCCTCAGTCAAGCCAATACCTGCAAAGCGGCTCCCAAGGACCTTGAACAGTACATTTGCGAATGTGCCCCTGCGGACCTCTCGAATGGCGGATGACTGCATCATATGGTCCAAGCGCTGGTGCAATGTCATTGAGAGCCCCAGCGAGAGCCGGACTCGACCAGTGATTCTAGGGCGAGCACGAGCTTTGTGTGCACTGCTAGGCGATTAGAGACCCGCGTCGGAGTGCAAGTTGACGCGGTTTCTATGCCATAACCCGCCTTGGTCTGAATGTGCCGCGTTTTCTTGGAAACAATACCGTCGCCTCTGATAGGCTAATGCTTCAAATAGATGGAGAGCCCCGCCGTGGCGAGAGAAAGGGGCAGCAAGCGTTCAGGTGACGGCCGCCAAAAGGGCTGCCGCAACGGACTAGCGCGACAGATCGCGGCCAAGTGCCCGGTGCCACAGCCGGCTGCATTGCCAGACCTGACGGCAATAACCGGTCTCAAGAGCCACGACCTCTCCTACGCGCTAATCCACACCCTTGCCGGCAGCACGTGGCTGTCACAAGACGCATCGGAGGCGACGCGAAACGCCTCAATGAAGGCCGCTCTGGACGCCTTCCGTGAAATTGCGCCGCGCGACGAGATCGAGGCCATGCTTGCGGCCCAAATGATCGCCGTCCACAACGCCTCGATGGAGTGCTTCCGGCGCGCCATGATTCCTGAGCAGCCCCTACCGGCCCGCGACGCCAACCTCAAACACGCGACGAAGCTGAGCCGGACCTACGCGACGCAAATGGAGGCCCTCAACAAGCACCGCGGCAAGGGCCAGCAGCACATGACCGTCAAGCACGTGCACGTCCACGACGGCGGCCAGGCGATCGTCGGGCCGGTCGCCAAGGGGGCAGAGGGGGATGGCAGAAACTGAGGGCAACCCCGTGCGACGGGTGCGGATTGCGGCAAATCTGGCGCCGCGCTGTGGCGCTAGAACGCGACGCGGAACACCTTGCCAGCAGGCAGCGGTCCGTGGACGGAAGCGCTGCCGGATGCACGGCGGCACGTCGCCTGGCGCGCCCAAGGGGCCTAGGAACGGCAGCTATCGCCACGGCCACTACACGAACGAGGCGATTGCGTTCCGTCGTGAGATGTCGGTGTTGCTGAAGACGGTTCGCGCCCAACTGTCCGAACTCGTCGACGGCGGCTGAGTTCCGACGGGTCCTGGTGTCGCTTCAGCGACGAATCTGTGCTACGTGGTTGCTAACTGGTTGCTAGTTCCGCAGTGGTGCGACAGGGAGAACCATAACGCATTGAAAACATGGTGCCGGCTGCAGGGATCGAACCCGCGACCTGCTGATTACAAATCAGCCGCTCTGCCAACTGAGCTAAGCCGGCCCATGCCGCCAAATCAGGCGCCAACCTAGCGGCGGGCCTGCGCCGCCGCAACTCAGGTACGTTCCGCTGTGGCGCGGCGGCGCACAAGGTGCTTGGCGAGCGCGTCGCCGAGCGCCGCGACGGGCGCGGGGTCGTCGTAGAGGGTCGCGCGGCGGTCGGCGATGGTGGCGGCGGCAGCGGCGCGATTGGCCGGGTCGGTGAGCAGGGCAGCGGCGAGGTCGACATACGCGTCGACGTCGGCGGCGATGGTCGCGTCCAGCCCCATCAACTGCAGCATCGCGGCGGTGTGGCGCGAACGCATCGTCGTGCCGGGGTAGGTCACCACCGGCAGGCCGCAGGCGATCGCCTCCAGCGTCGTCATGCCGCCGGACCAGCCGAGGCTGTCGAGGAACACGTCGCAGGAGAGGTTGAGGCGCAGCCAGCCGGCATGGTCGGTGCGCGGCACGACGACGCAGTGGCGCCGCCAGTCGAGCCCCGCTTCGCGGAAGGCGCGCTCCAGGCGGTCCGCGAAGCGGTCGTTGACGTGCTCTGAGCTATGCGCGACGAAGGCGATCAGCGTCTCCGGCGCGCGCCGGGCGATGGCGGCAAACACCGGGTCGTCCTGGGGCCGGAACTTGATCGGCGACTGGCAAGCCAACAGCACCGGCCGGTCGGGCGACAGGCCGAGAGCGGCGCGGTCGGGCGCTAAGCCGGCGAGCTCGGGGGCGGCGACGGAGACCGACAGGCCAGGCAATCGGACCAGGTCCTCGGTGTAGTGCGCGGCACCGTCGGCCGGCTCCATGGCGTCGCTCGACAGAAACAGGTCGACGTTGACAAGCCCGGTGGTCACCGGGTGGCCCCAGCCGGCGGCCTGCAGCGGTGCCAGGCGCATGGCGGCGAGCAGCACGATGTGCGGTACCATGCCGACCTCGGGGTAGATCAGGATGTCCGGCGCGTCGTCGCGGATCGCGCGCGCGATGGCCAAGGTGTCGCCGCGCAGGTGGCGGGCCCGGTCGGCCGCGGCGGCAAAACGCTCGGCCGCGGCGTCGGGCGCGCCGCCGGTGTCGTAGAGCACGACTTCGAAACGGTCGCGGTCGAGACCCAAGCAGCCGCCGAACAGCTCGCCCACCGTGTGGTCGCGCAGCAGGCTGGAGACGAAGCCGACGCGCGGGCGGTCGCGGCGCTGCGCCGGCGGCAGGCGCAGGAGATTCGGGCAGGCGGCGGCAAGGGTGCGCGCGACGATGGCGCCGTAGGTCTCCTGGTCCTCACGCGCGGCGCCCAGATAGTGCGCGTTGAACAGCGTGGCGCTGGAGAGTGCCGGCCACAGCGCCGCCGGGTCCGCCGCCGCGGCGACCGCCGCCAGGCCGTCGTGCACGCGGGCACGGGCGGCGGCAGCCTCGGCGGCGTCGCGGCACAGCACCGGCACGAGCGTGGCGCGGTGCCAGGCGGCGACGGCGTTGGCCGGCTCGGCCTCGAGGGCCCGCGCGAAGGCGGCGTCCGCCGCGTCGGGATCGCCGGCCGCGCGGTGGGCGACGCCCAGCGCCACCAGGTTCTCCGCCGTGGGCGCTAGGGCGACGGCCTGCGCCGCGGCCTCGACCGCGGCGCCGTGTCGGCGCTGGCGGATTCGCACTGCCGAGAGGGCGCGGCGGGCGTCGGCGTAGGACGGCTCGCGTGCGAGGCAGGCGTCCAGCGCCGCCGCCGCCTCGTCGAAGCGGTGCAGCGCTTCGTAGACCAGGCCCAGGTTGTAGTGCGGCAGCGGCCAGTCGGGTCTCAGGCCCCGGGCGCGGCCCAGCGCGGCGAGCGCGTCCTCGAAGCGCCCTTGCGCCAGCGCGATATTCCCGCGGTTGTTCCACAGTTCCGCCACGTCCGGGTCGCGCGCCAGCGCCTCGGCGAAGGCGCTGTCGGCCTCGACGTCGCGGCCCGCGTCCTGCAGCAGCAGGCCCAGATTGGCCCAGGGCGCGAACCACTCGGGGCGCAGGTCGGTGGCGCGGCGATAGTCGCGCGCGGCACCGTCCCGGTCGCCCTGCTGGCGCCGCGTGCCGGCCAACTGGTTGAACAGCTCCGCGCTCGCGGCGCCCTGGCGCTCGGCCGCCGCGCCGATCTCGAAGGCCTCGCCGGGCGCGCCGGCGTGCAGCCGCGCCGCGGCCAACAGCGTGTAGGGCTCCGGCCAGTCGGGCCAGCGCGCGATCGCCTCACGGCAGTGCCGCTCGCCCTCGGCGAGGCGACCGCCGCGCAGCGCCGCGCGTGCGTTTTCGAGGAGTTGCTCCCGCGCGTCCATGGCGCGGGACTCTAGGCTCCGGACTCATAACCAGCAACAGACGATGGCGGCGAGGTAGACGGCGGCGGCGAAGTTGACCGCGAGGCGGTCGTATCGGGTGGCGATGCGGCGCCAGTCCTTGAGCCGGCA
>Ga0049107_10000485_pt1 | contig 11998 bp, 10 predicted proteins | sample WorMetilPIANOSA1_FD_61187 | JGI IMG/M metagenome (GOLD analysis project Ga0049107, IMG submission 61187) | Marine gutless worms symbiont microbial communities from Max Planck institute for Marine Microbiology, Germany - Olavius ilvae PIANOSA.1 | ecosystem: Host-associated > Annelida > Digestive...
TAACCTCTTATGTACTTACTGTGAAGAGGAATGTGAATCATGCCAACACACCTTATGTGAGTGCCCTTACTTCACAGCAATACATAAAGATACATGGATAACATTTGTATTGGGCTCAGAACATATAACTAATATTACAGAGTCTGCAAAGATACATTGGGAAATCTTGTAGATTCCCAGAAACTCAGCATTAGCTGAGTATAACTTTTGGGGGATGGCCTATGGACCCATCCAAGGTATGTGCCTATGGGTTGAATAACTGCAGCTGCTGATGCTGCTACTGGTACTGTTCGTTTAATAGCCAGATTCAAGGACAACCTAGGAAAGCCAGTACCAGTTATATGGATCTGGATCTGGATATAGGGTTTTTTAAATGAATGTTTACCACTGTGGGATAGGGGCAATTCAACAAATGTTGCTGATAACTCAATAAGTTGTTTATGAATTCTTTTGAATTTTTTGGAGTGGTGTGATAATCTCACAACCAACAAACCGTTCAGTTTTGGTACTGATCGGAATCACCATTCAGATCCAGGAATTTACATTCACAGAATTTTACCACTCAGGGATAGGGCTAATGTTTAGAATTTTGCAGGACCAGTGGCCATGGCAGAGGTCTGCACTGTGTGAATGCTCTTGTTTGTTGCTGTAGTCATTTTGATGGCATTCGAGCTCTTGTATTTCATCCCGTTGAACCTGTGCTCATCACAGCATCTGAAGATCACATGTTGAAGTTGTGGAATTTGCAGAAAACTGTTCCAGCAAAGAAGTATGGCTTCTTGTGGCAGTCTCTTGTTCTCTTTAAAACTTCTGTCACTGTTGTTTTCAGATAAATAGTGCAACAAAAAGTTTGGACCTTTGAAGGTTTTGGCAACCTTAAAGGTTTCTGAAACCTTTGAGCCTACATGTTCAATTCTGTTCTTGATGCATTCTGCACATATTAAGTTTTAGTCAGATGGTATGGTATAGTAGAGTTTAACGTCCCACTCGACACAGTATAGGTCATTTCGGAGACGGGGCCCTGAGCAGTGATGTGCACCTCTCATTCAGTAATGGAGAGCCAGCGACATAATAACCCCTTAACCCGCATTTCTTTTGTTTACAACGGCCCAAAAGGGATGGAGCTGGCTCCTAACCCACACTATAGTGCAGTTAGCTAAAGCTCTAGGAGGCTCATTTAAATTAGTTACGCTAATGCCAAAAACTGTAAGGGAGATGACTCAACTGCCCAGGGAAACATTAAAAATGGGGACACACAAACAAATCAGAGAAACAAATGAATACACAAAATACATCGTCATCATCGCTGCTACTGATTCGACAAACACGACTCAACTGTCGGCGACCAAGCATTTCCAGTCGCCAGTAGCCGCCTCTGGAACAGTCTGCCACACGTCGTTACGTCAGCTCCGACTCTTGCTGTTTTCCGAAAGCGGCTCAAAACTTCTTTTCTCTCATTCGTTTGCATTGTAACTGATACACCATGTACTGACACACCGTTTAGTGGTTTAGCAGTTTTGACTTTAGGCCACTCTAAATAACTTTAATGTAATGTAATGTAATGTACAAACCTAGGCTAAATACACAAAAAACACATTCGGCCCAGCCGGGCTGTATGAACTGGTCCTGATAGCTGTGCACATGGAAAACTTCCAATGTACAGCCTAAATGCCAGGGACCACTTCAACTGCTCTTCCCTCCTTTTCTCATGACCAGCACCACAAAACAGATGCGGCCAAACGGAAAGGGGGGGGGGTGTTTAGTCAGATGATTTATTTGAAATGTGCCAAAAATTGTAAATATTCATTTTTATTGTTGACAGCAAGTTACCAACACCAGATAAGACTTAAACAGTTGTCGTGGAATGTAGATCATTTTTTTTTAAATTTAACTTTTGCGCATGTCATTGTTGTACTTGCCTTTATTGTTTGAGCCTCACTAACTGAAGTAAATATGCCCAGTGGAGCTTCAAAGGTGGTTGGTTCAAAGTTTGGAAGTAACATCGTTGACTAATGCATCAGATATCTCAAGCTAAGGATTTAGCTGTATTCTTGTGCAGTTCTTCCTGCTTGGCCAGGGTTACAGTGTACGAACCCAGGCATTCATGAGATAATGTGTTAATTTGCTACAGCAGTCTTGTGCTAGCTTCTGCCTTCAGTGCTTTTTACACTTGATTGTGCACCAGAAAGGGCATCTGTGTATGCAGCAGTCCTGTAGAGAGACTTGTAGATGTAGCCTAAGCAATACTGACCGGTGCCATTGAAAACTAAGCCAGTTAAACAGAAGCCAAGAGTGATTCTTGTGCTTGTTGTGAACAGTTAAGCTTCTGTGTATTTGTAGGGCAGCATCATTGGATGTAGAACCTATATATACCTTCCGGGCCCATGAAGGCCCAGTGCTAAGCTTGGCAATGAGTCCAACAGGCGAATGTTGTTACAGTGGAGGTATGGATGGTGCAATATGCTGCTGGAACATACCCAACTCCAACATTGATCCATACGACTCATTCGGTGAGCTGATGTTGCCTCTGATTTCTGTTATTATCCAGCAGACATTTGATTGTCACACATCTTGTATGCTTCAACTGTGATGATTGTCATGCTGTGATGTGACTGTAGATCCAAGCGTACTGCAAGCGACTCTCGTCGGCCACACTGATGCTGTTTGGGGCTTGTCAATGCATAACTCCAAGATGCATCTGCTCTCATGTTCATCGGATGCAACGGTTCGGTTATGGAACCCAAATGTCAAGTCACCACTGCTGAGCACCTTCAAGATTGACACCGGTACAGTAGGGCAATGCATTTTATATATAAACTATAAGGGCATTTGGTAGAGCACGTGCCATCAACAAAGGCAGAGCACCCCTTGGCATGGTTTACAGTGTGGGTTTCCCTGAATCTGAAAACCAGGTTAACCCAGATATTTTTGGACATGAAAACCCGGGTTTATCATGGCCCAAAATCTAGGTTTTTGGGTCTGAAAACTTGAGCAGAGAGTGTTTTAATACATGAACATGCATCATAAAACTGCATGTTTTGCTCCATTTATGGTGCACTCCGTAGTTGTCATTCACATTCACAACGGAGCTGTGTATGTCACTTTCCAGTTCCCTGTTTGCACCACTGGAAATGGAAAAGGAGAATTTTAATAGAACACTGACCACACATATACCATCTTGTCACCATCACTGTATGAGCTGGCACCATTTAGTTTTATTTACTCAAAGTCCGAGGATGACAGATGCTGTGTGATTGTGACTGACATTGGTAACAGCAAAACACAACATATTGCTTGCTATTAGGCATAGTACCCAGCAGAGTTGGTTTGCTTTGAGTAAACTTCTGTCAAAAGCTGAAATGTGTAGTGCTTGCTCTGACAAAAGGGTAACGCAGTCCTGTCCCTATTTCCCATTGCCAACAAAAAATGCATAGCTTGTAGTGACACATGAGTGACTGTATTAGTGCGGCGCCCTCGGGCGTGTAAACGCATGTTCTATCGCTGTGTTATATTACGAGTTTTTGCCGTCTACTGTCAATTTTCCGATGATAACTTGTTTCACGATGTATCTGTCATCGTTCAAAGACGCTCGTAGTGTATTGATTACATGTATTCTCTGTCGTATTTCTCTGCCATTGACATATTTTACAGCGATGGATTTCACTGCGAAGTTGACTGGTCAGTTGGACTTTGCCCCCGGCAGCCATGCTGGCATATACGTTGGTCGATCTGCGCACCTACTGCTGGTATAGACTGGACGTCAGATAGTACTATCTGTAAGGCTGTATCATAGTCACACCCTGCATGTGTACATCTGACATTTCTGGCCGTCAGCGCAGCCCTTGCTGTCAGCCAACTGTCATCAGCTGATCGTGCCACGACACCATCGCAGCAAGTTTTTGTCATCGAACGCTCTCCGTCGCAGGTCCGGTCGTCTGGGTACTCGTTACCAGAGTTTCTTCGTGATCCAACGCTGAGCATCAACAGTCTCATATCGGCATTAAAGACTCGCCTGTTCGCAGCGCAACGGGACATGTAGTGCATTAGAGGCGTTTGCGTAATGCGCTGTATAAATCGACTACTACTACTACTACTACTACACAAAACAAATTTACTTAAATCAAAAAAGCACATATTCAGTCATTTTATGTAATACAGTACCACCACAATTGTTAATACTCAATAAAAATCGCTGGTAAATAATCAGTCACACTGTTCACTTCAGTAGGAGCAGTTCAAAACTTCACACTGTTCAACAATGATGCTTTTTTATCTGTTTTCATTTAACATATGCACGATAGCAGTCGTAAGTAAATTCTTTGCCCATGTCAGTATATCAGTCATCACAGATTACTGTAATATAAGTACCGACTTATCTATTATCAATGCGTAGTAACGGTGGTCATAAAAATGCGTTACATTCCCATCTGAACATATGAAAATGTGTAGTGGGAGTCCTAAAGAACCCTGTAAGTTGAAAATCCGGACTTATTTTTTTTTACATTTTTAACTGTGACAACAAACCCAAAACCCGAATCCAAAACTGGCTTGTGCATCTGCAAAACCTAAAACCCGGATTTGGGCAAACTGGACCAGGTTTGGAAACTCTAATGGTGATGTGGTGATAGGGATCAGTCTAAGTCTCAGATTCAGATTATCAACCAAATCAGTAATTAATCACATATATTGTCATGTCCCAAGAGCTATCCAACATTAAGTAACTGTGGATCATAATCCTGATTCAGATGACTGCTGTGATTGTTCACTGTCTTGAAAGCTATCCATAAAATTTATCAAAGAAAGGCAACCTTGAACATGGCTATCTGCCGATCTGCATTAATCCACAATACAGACTTTGATCTGAATTGCACTCAGGGGGTGCTGGCATCAAAGAGTTAACAAGAGGCTTGGCAACCCTCCCCAAAGGTGGATCCAGAAGCCTATAGTGGTCAGAGACGGAGATGGAAGAACCCAAGAGGACCCCCTGGCAGTGCACTGCTTCTGTGTGTGTAGTGGGAGTGCACTGCTGGGGTAAGCAGATCCAGGGAACATGATCTGTCTGTCTGTCCTGTCTATTTATCCTAGGAATTCCTTGCATGTAAACATTGTGTATCATCTCTTATTAAGGTTTCTTTATATGTTGTTGTATTCTACTGTATGTTCATGTGTGTTAGTTGTTTTGGTTTAGTTGTCAGTACTTAGCAAGTGATGAAAGACTCCTCTGATGACACCTTTTTTGGCAAAGAGATTATCTTCACAAAGCCCAGGTGGAGGAGAGTGTTTGTGTGTATTTTTTCTTTTGTTTGGTTTGTTTATGTTGCTATGTGTTCCTCCCCGGCCCTACAAAACATATACTTCATACGCCAGTGGCATGGAATAGCCTATTTGTGCTGACAGTGCTGTTAAACACCAACAAACCAACCAAACCAAACCTGAATTGCTCTCAAGAGTTACTTGTGATTGGCACTGAATGGCCTTTACTGTCACTCACTCCATGCTAATGACTTCGTTGTCCCAGAAGCTGTTCACCCAGAAATTTGATCAAAATCCATCCCGAAATTTCTAGTCGGACCTGTAACCCACACATTCAAACAAGCTGACTTGATTGTGTATGTAATAAAATTAACAGTATACACACCAAATGCTGATAAATGATAAAATAGTCCTTAATGTAGACCAGCAGTTCACTGGCAGTGTGTGACATTGTGGTTCCTCGTATTAGTTTCACATGCTCTTTAAGCATTGCAGCTGGCGTCATTGTAAACCTTTGTTGCAGAAACTGGTGTGCCGACCAGCGTTGACTTTGTCCAGTGTGAGCCAACGCAAATGGTTGTCGCATACACATCATCAAATGCTTACATCTTTGATATCGAGAAGTCTAAACCGGTTGTTACACTTGACTACAAGCCAAGCTTAGGTATTGCTGAACTAACAGTTATCACTGTTGATAGATTTTGTATTATGAAAATTTAACTCAGACGTGTCTGCAATCAGTGGACAGATTGATTGATATTGTTGACATAATAAGCCAGGTGGAATGCTTGTTAATCAGCCGGTGTTGGTGTTGATGTAGTTTTGCACTGTGACCAAGTGTATCAGCAACAACCACCACACAAATGCCGGCCGGTGCCAATGCACTTGTTTCATGATTGTTGGTGATAAGTGTTGTGGCTGTTTGTGTTTGTCGTCTTCACAGAGTATCCAATGAGGAGTCAAGTGAACTGCATCATGTGTCATCCAACTCTTCCAGTCACAATCACTGCTCATGACGACAGGCACATCAGGTTCTTTGATAACAACTCTGGTAAGCTTCACTTGCTCACTTGCAACATTGACCTGCTTCATCCTTATGTCCACCAATCTAAATTTCATGGTGTGAAAGTGATGAGTTCATTTTTACCTGCGCGACGTAGTAAGCGGGGTCTTTGCTATGGCGCCGTGGCTGACTGGCTGGCTGGATGTCACACGCCAGTATTGTATCAAAACGGCTAAACCTATCTTAAAACTTTTTCGACCATCTGAAAGCCCCATCATTCTAGTTTCTTGAGATCCCTGCACTGATACCCAATTCCAAGTGGGAACCCATTCAGCGGGGCGTTAAATACACGCGGCTGGGAAAAATTGGCGATTTTCGACAGAAATCGCCGTTTTTCTCGGAAACGGTGCGAGATAGGCCAATGGTTACTATGGAACGTTAATAAGAAGTCATGGGTGCCGGATTGAATGGTATAATTTTTGATGACCTTGAGTGACCCCTAACCCGGGTTTCAAGGTTACTGTATACTTACAAGTCGAATATCTCAATGATGGTGCAACACTTGTAAATTCTACAACACACAATTATAGACCATCAGGGGCTCTACCGAAAACGTGCAAAAAAACTGGGGGTCGTTGTTGAAAATTTTGCGCAAGAAGGGCGGAAATTTTCCTGCCTTCGTACGATAGGGCACTACGTCGGAGGCAGGATAAAGCAACGGCGGCGCCGGAGTTGCCGATATGCTCACCAGAGGGCACTAGCGATATGTTGGCGTAGAGCGGCTGCTGTACGTGTAATGAATGACATACATGCATGTGTTTTTAACGAATTGTGATTACCGCTCATGTTGACGATATTCTTCATATTGACAGCAGTAAATAGTATCCTGTAACTGTGATATACAATATTCACAAATATATATTTTATAAGGTACAGAGGGCGTTGAAACTAAGTGTTCACGTGGCTTAATGGCACAGAGCTTGCTTTGCACATAAGAGGCCTTGGGTTCGAATCTCGTCAGTTACACTTTTACTTTTATTTTTTAAATTTTATTATTTTACTTGGAACGCAAACCAACCGAGCAGATATGTCAGCATCAGCTGAGCTTCTTGTCTTTACTGCACATAGCGTGATGTTAATATAGAGACGGAGCGTGTCATCATGTGCTGTGCTGTATGTCTGTAGGTAAGGTTATTCACTCAATGGTCGCACATCTAGATGCTGTCACTAGTCTTGCTATTGATCCAAGTGGACTATATCTGCTGTCTGGAAGTGAGTCCTTTCAAATATATATTGTAATTAAAAATGATTATATGATTCAGTTTCAGTGCAACTGCATATACCATGTGTCTCAAGAACACCCCATTTTTACTTTTTGAATGACTCCATGAAAAATCGACTGATTTTAATCATCACAGTGTCGCACGGCAGTGCTACACTGTTGTAAGGGCGACGCAGCAAGTCAATGGGAAATGGCAATTTTGGGGGTATCAGAACTCCGTAACCTCTGAATCGATCGACTAAAAATTTGACACATGATTACGTTGGTGAGTTGACCTCGTATGCCAAATTTCATAAAAATCGGCGGCACACGGACTAGCCGGCAATATGGTGAAATGTACACTTTGCATACTTTTTTAATATTTTTTTACAGGAGATTTCTCAGAAAGCTCTACCGAAAAAATACTCAACAATCTCAAGAGCTTAATGGCTTAAAATGTTCTACAATTGGTAACTTAGGTTCGTAGTGGGCATTCGTTATAATGTTATAATGTTATTAGGGTTTACCCACTTTTTTGGAAGACAAAGTCAAAAACGATCAAAATTTTCGAACTTAGAAAAATTTCGACATAGGAACGCCTTGCATTGGGAATTCTGAGAGTAAACGGCCTTAATACAAATCGCAGCGCAATAAAAGTTGTATAATGAATAGGCAAATAAGGGTCAAAAAATTTATTGGTACAGTTAAATGCGTTGTTACATGTGACGCACTCGAAATTTAACCCGTATGAACGTGAAATCATCTGCCGCGGTATAGCTATTCGGCAGGTGGCAGCTGCGGCCATGTGCTCGTGCAGAGCATTAACTGGCTAGCTAAGCGTAAAACTCTTTAATCATTTTACTGTATTTTTGCATAACATGACCTAGTATATTCAATAAATATAACTGAGAAATTTAATAGTTTAATTAAATACGAGAAAATGTTGTAATTTTTTAAATGCACACCAATCTTATCTACTGTGTGGTGAAGATTAGTAATACGTAGGCCTATATACGGTCTGCCGTGACTCACTTGACAGACGCAGCCAACGATTTTAGTGAAAAAGACAAATAATAACCGAAACTTGCACAGTACTCTTATCTATTTATTCTTTTTATTTAATTTATTTGTTGAACATTAGGCAAATATGGGTCTGGAACAAATGGCGCTGGATATTCTTCGGCACTCAAGCTCAGACCTCTGGCTAATATTTGTGATCGATCAAAGCTAGATGTCTAAAATGATATTCTAATAAAACTGCAAATATAAATTTTAAAAACTTATCAGTTTACAACTCAGTGTAAGGGCGACATTCATAGCTCTAAAACTGCAAATATCATTTTGCCAGGACTCGTGACAGAATATAGGTGAACGCCCTTATGTGTACAAGCGAAGTAGTATTCAAACTCGGTGACAAGAGTTGTTTCAACCAGCATCCATGGATCATGCATTTGAACTTCAATACGGTTTGGAACACGTAAGGGCGTTCACCTATAGGTGATGTGACCTGAACACGCTCAATTTAAGGTTTATTTGTCATTCATTGGCTAGTACTTGTGTTCAATGTGTTTACCAGATATGCAGTTTCTAACCGAACATATAGAGGGGGGGGGGGCAAAATTTCAGAATGAGTCACGTGACCCAAGCCACCCCACTTTGGAGGTAAATTTTTGATATGCAGACAAAGAGCTTGATATAATCAATTTGTGTAAAAAAATGAACTGCATAGCTTCATCTGCTCAGAAGTTACAGTGGGTACCAGATTTTTACCATGCACCATGTGCACAAGCGCGGTCTTTGCTGTTGGCCGGTGTCCATCCGTCTGTCCCTTTGTCCATCTGTTCGTCACATTTGTGTATTGTATCCACAGGGCTGAAGATATCGTCAAACTTTTTTCTCGGCCTAGTAGCCCGTCATTCTACAGGGTGGGCCAAAATAAACCAGACTGTTTTTCAGAGTTGATAACTATGCGACGGTTACTGGTAGAAACTAGTGTAGTATGTCAAAAGTTTCCAAATTTTGAACAAAAAAATGTAAAACTTACATGTCAGCGAGTTTAAATATTCTTTGCCTAATTTGCATAAATCATCACTGCACCTGATTTTATGCTGCATTTGACAAGAATGCATGGATTTTACTCAATTTTCACGCAACATACAGCATAACAAGAACTACCCTATGGTAACACGTGTCAGGTAGGGGCATGTATTGTGGGGTCAGCCACGCCTCCTATCCCAAGAGAGCAGACTTTCAGTGCACCCCAATTTTGATGCCTACATCCTTTAACGCAGAACGACCAAATTCGGCATTGTAACACATATGGGGAGGACGTGTTTTAGGAGGTAGCCACGCCATTGCATTTACACAAATGCATCGCACGGTTTGTCAGTGATAGCCGAGTTTCTTGTCAAATTGGTTCCCATGACCACGACCACCACCACCACTTTTAAGGGGTAGTTTGTCATGAAATGGCTAGTACTTGTCGTGTTTAGCATGCTTATAAAATACAGTTACTGTCGTTAGCCATTCCATAGTTCTAGTAGGATCCATAAATTTAAAGTGGGTCATGTGACCCAAGCTCATTTAGGGGTAAATTTTTCATCCACATACAAAGTGCTTGTCTATTTATATACAAAATCTGTAGCGTGTGGCTTCATCCATTCAAAAGTTGTAGAGAGAGTCCCAAATTTTAAAATTTGCTCACGTGACCCTGACCATGCCCACTTTAGGGGTGATTTGGTGTGTGATAGCTAATACTTGATATGAAGTTTCTATCTTTAGCCGTTCCAAAGTTATATAGGGGTCCTAAAATTGCAAAATATGTCATGTGACTCAAGCCGTGCCCCTTTAGGAGTAAATTTTGTCATCCCCAGACAGATTGCTTGACATAGTCTATTTGTATGTTACAAAATTTATTCCTAAAGGGGCGTGGCTTGAGTCACGTGACCCAAGCCACGCCCCTTTAGGAGTAAATTCTGTCATCCCCCGACAAAATGCTTGACATAGTCTGTTTGTATGTTACAAAATTTGGAGCGCATATTTCCTGCAGTGCTCTAACACGGTTGGTGGGTGACGGGAGATTTGGCCTGTAAAAAACTGGGTGTTGATTTGTTGGTAGTGAGGATATGACTGGAATTTTGCAACAGACAGAGACAGACAGACAGACAGTGAGAGAGAGAAAATTTGAAGTTCATGGCTTCATCCAGTCATACCCCTTCATCCATTATCAGATTTTAAAATTAGGTCGTGACCATGCCCACTTTAGGGGGTAATCTGTCATACAGTGGCTAGTACTTATTGTGTTGACTATGACTACCAAATATGAAGTTTCTGTCTTTGCCCATTTAAACGATATTGCGGCGTCCCAAAATCTCCTTATTTATTGATAGAGAAAAGTTTGCAATACACATGTGCGGTATCACGTGATATGTATGTAGTAGGTGAAATCTTACCCCATATTTTGTTTTCCTATACCCATACTTCCTATTATGCCCCCGCCCCTTGGGTAGGGGTATTAGGCGATGATGCACATCTGATGTCCGTATGTCGCATACATCGGGCGTAAGTCAAGAACAGAGAGGCCTAGGAAAACTACAATTGGCACGGATGTAGCCCACTTCACACGTGACTCAGACACCACTTTCATGGTCAAAAGGTCAAAGGTCAACTTGCAGGGGGCGGGGTCATATTGTGGCATCCTCCCGCACAGTTGTTCAATATGCAATGTTTATGGAGCTGTCATGTACAATAAGGGGCATTTCCTATTAACACCAATGCTAACTAATAGTAATAATATTCAACCCACTGAATATGGTTTTGGGGTAAAACATTTTTGGCAGCATTGAGCAAAAATCTATGCTTCTCAGGGTATGCTGTGGATGCGTTGAAAAAAAAATGGAAAAGCACACGAGGGTGCAATTTCACCCATTGCGCTCCTCACCCCCTTTCACAGTGGCCACTGTATTTTGCATGTGGGATTGGACTGTTGACGTAATCAGATGTGCCAAATTTCAGATGAATCAGTTTTGGGTTTTTAGGCTCGACGCCTTAGCGTTGAGCGTAATAGCTACAGCGACGTGGCTGGCTGGCTGGGTGGCTGGCTGTCACACTCCATATTGTATCAAAACCGCTAAACCTATCGGAAAACTTTTTCGACCATCTGAAAGCCCCATCATTCTAGTTTTCTGAGACCCCTGCGCTGATCCAAAATTCCAAGGGGAACCCCTTCATCGGGGGCGTTAAATACACGGGGGTGGGAAAATTGGCGATTACGTGCGATTTTAATAATAATAATAATAATAATAATACGAGCATTTGTAAGGCGCACAATGTCAGCATCAGAGCTGAATCTGAGGCGCCGATAGACGTACATCGCCGTTTATCTCGGAAACGGTACGAGATAGGCCGATGGTTACTATGGAACGTTAATAGGAAGTCGTGGGTGCCGGATTGGATGGGATAATTTTCGATGACCTTGAGTG
>Ga0049107_10000486_pt1 | contig 11991 bp, 6 predicted proteins | sample WorMetilPIANOSA1_FD_61187 | JGI IMG/M metagenome (GOLD analysis project Ga0049107, IMG submission 61187) | Marine gutless worms symbiont microbial communities from Max Planck institute for Marine Microbiology, Germany - Olavius ilvae PIANOSA.1 | ecosystem: Host-associated > Annelida > Digestive...
GCTTATCTTCTCTGCATGTTGCATATATCATTATGACATCTTTGCATCTTTGTGATATGTACAAAATAACACAACAAATTTTGTAAATTAGAATCATCTGATATGCCTGATGACAGTATTACCTGTGCATGTGATAACGATGTCAACTGTACGTACAACTGCACTTAATTTGACAACTCGGAACCCATCCATGCTGTAATGAAAATATAGTTGGTTAATCATTGGTCATTATAACACTTTCAACAAACACAGAATTACATAACATGTTAATGAGTTTCTGAATGTATGGTAACAAAAAGTTAAACAATATGCCCAGGCAACTGCAATGCTCCTTTCTTTCTTTATACCCCAACTGTTCGTAGTTTGGTTTTAACACCATTAATACCACTACTCCTTGTCAAATCGCATTACTACAGGCATCAGCACTCAGTCATTGAACACTGAAACTGACAACAAAAGTGAAAAGCCGTCATTAATGACATCAAAAATTATTTTCATATAAAATAAAGAAATAATAATAAAAACTGAATAAATAATAAATTAAGAAAATCACATTAGGCAACAGCTTTCATTTTAAGCAGTAATTTCTGGGGTATCTACATAGTAGTCTACATGCTGGATGCATTACTTAATATTAATCTCTATAGATCAAAAAAATGTTACCCATAACATTTACATCTTCAGTCTATGGCACATTAGATTACCAGATAACGTACATTAATGATACAGTTACTAAGTATTCTGTCAAGTACAGGAAGAAAGCATAGTAGCTAATCTTTGGAAGCACATTTTGCCTTGAGAATGTGAAGCAAAAACATATATGCTTAGTTACAAAGCCAAATACACAAACTTTTTGTGTTTTTATTATGACAAGAATATCACAAACTGGTAAATAAAACCAGCTTAGAAGTCACCATGCAACCAAACTGTTCCAACAGGCATTCACAGCATCTACTTCTGTACTAATATATAATTGTGAGTGTCTGCGAGAGAATCTGTGAATCCATTAGTTTGTTATGGATAACTCCGCACCCTTATGGTTTACCACCATCCATATATTATGTATTCTGAATCGACATGATCCCGGTAGTGCACAGGTAGGTAATTCATTTGCACTAACTGAATATTGACAACTTACTCTTTAATGAAAGTTTAGATTCAAACATCGGAAGTTATTGTCGATTAGTGTTCAACCAAAAGGAGACAACAGCAGAATTTGCAAATGAAAATAAGTAATCTATTGCCAATCACTACGGACGTAGTTATCTTCTCTATTAATAAAGGCAACTATTTGTACATTTGTTACCTACAAACTCCTATGCGCTCGACAATCTCACCCGGAGGGCAACATTTACAGCTAGTTAGTTAGTCATAAAACTTGGCATTTTACGTAGTGCATCAGCAACACTACACTTTCAGGCAAGTCCGACAACAAAGGCACTACTCACCAAGCCTGCAGTGCACATATTGGATCAATTTCAGTTACCATAACAATTGCACCCATGCCTTTCAGAGCTTCAGCACATCCTTTACCAACCTGTCACACACAATGTACAGAACAATTGCAGAGATGAAATTCTCAAATTTTCAACAGATGAAATAAAAACATTCAAGTTCCGTGCCGGCTAAATATAATAAATACTGAGGACCAGGATGCAGCCATGGACAACAATATTAGCATATCTTGAGTTAAAAACTGACCTTGTACAAAAATAACTATACAACTTTGCATAACTTAATTTCACAAGATGATGTCAAAGCATTATATCTGTGGTTAGACCTAGTTAATTTGTATTTATGTACGTTTATTTCTTTTAGTTTCTTTTGTTAATACTACCACGGCTAGGTGAATTAAACTGTATAAAAAGGTGATGCTTCTCAGAAATTCCAGCAATATGTAACTAATAGTCGTAAATGATGCCCTCAGGGCAGACAGTTTTCAAAAGTGGAAAGTTCTAAGCCTTACTTATTTTCAGTTTCAATTTCCTCTTTGTCTGCTTTGATAGCATGGCTGAAAAATGTGAACTAACTAGATACGCTTCAACTTGAAACTTGCATCAAAGAGGAACTTCTCAAAATACAGTTAATGTGAATGAATTATACACCAAAGCACTCCCGGGATCATGCTGATTCATAATGTCATGTGGGGTAGACCGTAAGGGAGCCAAGTTTATCGGTAACAAATAAACTCACAAACTGACAAACATACAAACACTCAACTTTATATATCAGTACAGAAAAATAAATCACAATCCCGATATTATTAATATTACTGCATATAGGATTAATTCAATGCTCAACACTACACAGAAAATGTTTTCATCTCTTGAAGTTTTTCAGGTTTTACTCATCTTCATCAGTATTGTTCTGCAGTAGAGCAGGTTTTTGACATCCTTCTTCTGTGTCTCCATCCTTCTCCGTCCTCTGATGCTCATTTCAGTGCAATGTAGCGATCATCATTTGTCAAATCATGTAGCATTTGAATTCTTCTCCTCCCTCTTACTGGTTTACCTCTCATTCTGCCTTCAATATTTCATGCAAAAGGCTGTCATATCTCAGAACATGACCAATCCATTGCTGTTTCCTTTGCCAGAGTTCCGTATTTGCCTGGCTTCATTTACTCTTCCAAGAACTTCCTAATAAGTAACTTTAACCTGGTTTAGTTGTCTTTTACGACATCCTGCCAGGAAACAGAGCGGGTCTATTCTTACAACCTGGAGCCCGCACAGGGGTCAAGCATTGAAGGGATAATTACACAACATTTGCATAACTTAAGATATATAATAAATAGGAACTCAGAGACAAACCTCGCCGTAGCCACATACAACAACTTGTCGACCACCAAACATGACATCAGTAGTTCTCTTCAGCCTAAATATATGACCAACACTGTTGAACTGTTTGCATAAACAGCATAGATATGCCATCTGATAATCTAACTTTATCTAACTTAGTGTTCACGTATATGTTTTAGCACTATATACATCACAGGAAATGTTATCACCGTCATCAAAACAAACTGTGTAAAAGCTGACAAAACTATTTCTTGTCAAGTTATTACACAAAACACAAGGGAGCAACAATGCAACATGTGACTTTATATATAGAACAAGAGTTCAATGACTAGAAAATGGCACTTACGCATCAAGAACTGATTCACGGCAACTGTAGAGATTGTCAAACTTTGTCTGCACAAAGTAAAATGGTGTTAAAATAAACAAACTACAACATATCATGTTTTCCACAGCTTTTTTATCTCAGCATAATGCATCATCATAATCATCAGCAGCAGCATCAGCATCACCATCACGCACATCACCAATTGTCGTCATCGTCAATCGTTATCATCATCATCATCATCTTTTCATTATTTATTCATCTCATTATTTGTTGTCATCATTTCATTGCTTACCGTACAGAGTTGGTCCAAAAATGGACTAATTTTGGGGGTGTAATTTTGTTAAATGTTGGAATAAAAATGTAATCATATTTAGTAAGGACAATGACATAACAGTCCACAGCATCAGGCCCACTGATGGCATTTAAACAACATTTGTTTTAATGGCCAGTTTTCTAGGTCAACCTGGTAAGCTGGTACCAGAATGTCAAACCATCTTGGATACTGCCACAGAAAGAAGATGAAGGTGGCAATGAAGCCAACTGAAACTCTATAAGACATGCAAAGCTCCAGTTAAACCACGAGCACCAACAAACCACTACCTTAATATTAACGGTGCACTCAAGTTAATCATCCATAGATAGCTAGTAAGCAATATAACCAATGCACACTGCAGAATAGTGAATTCAACATTACTTAATAGATGTTCAGAATGTCCTCTTCAGGACTGAATATCCAGCAAAATTCATTTGCACTACTGATGCGATTTCTTTCTTATCCAGGCCCTGACTCAAGCATTTTTAGCAGGTTGCTTTTGTCTTCTTTGGCGTGTTCTACATCACGAATCTTATGCCAGTAGTACTGTGCAATCAACACAACAAACCTCTGGCAAACATCCGGCTGAATAAACTTGGGCACATTCTCATGAAGAATGATGAAGAGCCATTGATGATGTGGCATTCTGTCTGTCTCCATTTTAACGGCCATTTGCCAGGTGGACCTGGGTTAGCTGGTACCAGAATCTTCCATTCTGGAATTTTATTGCAGCGAAGGATGATGGAGGATAACTAGCTATATGATGTGCAAAGCTCCAGTCAAATTGTCACCACCAACAAATCAACACCCAGTTTTTACAGGTCAGATGCCTTCCCATCACCCAACCAACAGTGTCAGAGCACTGAAGGAAAATGACGTGGCATTTGAATATGTAAAATTAATGTGAAACTTTATGACGCCATTACAGTAAGTTCTGCTCAAAGAATATATAGCTGTTTGCTGCAGCTGATAACAATAGGCTTCATTTCGATATTTTCACGGTTTTTACTTTAACCTGCTGATCCTCAGAAACAGTCCGGTATTTCTAGACCATCGATAGCTGGCACGTAAGCAAAAGGCCTTTGTCAAATTCAAAAGCGAGTAGACCTTAGTGACACTGTCATTGACGTTCATTGCTGGCACTGTCAGTTTGCCGGACTTTGACAGCTGGTAAAGGCGATGTACTCCAGTAACACTCTCCTCCACAATGCCACGCACCATCCCAAACATTGCCGGATACTTCTTCAGCAACAGATGTGTTGCATCACCACCGTCATCAAGTATCTAACACACACACACACACACACACACATGCACACCCTCTGCTGCACTACCGACAAATTCAAACCCAGTTGTATCACATTACACAGTATTACAACTAACACGCAATTTTCGTAGCACTGAAGGCAAACTGTGTAGCACCATAAAGTTGTAACTTCAGCAATTCACACTAGAGATTGTCTACATAGATTCGTCCCATGCCGGACAATGCATACCGACAAGATCTGGTGTCAGTCTACTGAGAAGGGTGTTAATTACCATGTCAATAATAACCATGCGTAGTATTTCTTGCTAACTCTGAGTCCGATTGTTTACATTTTGCAAAATTTCGACTGCACTTTTGCGAATCTTGTGGCGCCACCTACAGACGGATATGCGAAATGTTTAGTGCATTACAAAGTGCATCTGGTCCCGTAAGTAACCGATGTTGAAAACAGCGTCCAAATCGATGCATAATTGGCGATGCTATCCATCCTCAAACTGGTACGAAATTGACCAAAAAGCGCAGTTCCAAATTTGGCGCTGTTGTGGCTACATCTGAGCCACAGAGAAAACCGCAACATAGGTGCACAACTACAGTCCATCCTGTATACAACTGCTCAAAAAAGATGTTTAAAAATTTACTTCCTGTAGGACTTTTGGTGTGCACAAACTTGTTCATTCCGAGCCATTTTTGGACTACCTATACTAACTTTCACACTTGCTGTCAGCGCTATGTAGCGATGAGTGGAAATTTTTTTATATAGGTGCACATCAACATTCTTGGCCGTAAAACTACTGCGGTGGTATTTTCTTCAAATCTTTCAGCTATCTATACGAAGTGGTGCACACAAACTTTTCCTCTGATTTTTGGATTTTCACAATTTTTGACCGCAATTTCTCGAAAACTGTGGCACCACCTAATGACAAAAATGAGAACTGTTTAGTGCATCTGAAAGAGCAGTCCTTTCTGAAAAAACGGTGAAAATCTCGTTGAAATAGGCCAATAAACGGCAATGCAACACCTGTTCGAACTATGTCCCCCTCTAACGAACAGCGCTCCGGCCTCAGAGCGTGAAAGACAAAAAAACAGTGACAAACACCACATTTTCGCACCTACAGCCGGCACACGTTGTACGATCTTTCCCAAACTTTGCACGGTGATAGAGCTCGTCTAGATCATCAAAAAAGATGTAATTATTTTTTGATCCAATGCAGTTTTTTCCTACAGGGTGCACAGAAAAATTCGGCGTAACTGACCAATGCACGGTTTCTCAGCAATAATTCTGTAACCTGTGAAGCGAATCATGTCAAATTTGAAACACTGATGTAGCATAGTTAGCCATATAAAAACCCCTAAAAATTTCAGAAATCGGTCAAGGGGTTTGCCCCTGTACGGCGACTCTTTGCCAAAAAGTGGAAATTTTTGATACTTTGGGGCCGCATTCCCACCCCCTGCACCGATTGAGGTGAAATGTTGCACAGCCAAGCGGACCCAGGTGCCTGTCGGCCGTGCCAAATTTGACCTGAATTGGTACGAGTCACCCCTGGGGGGCGAAAAACCTGATTTTCGGCCTGTGAGTAAATTTAATACCGGCAATTTGCCGTTTTGCGGCATCCTGCCGGTAATAATACACAAGCTGTGCAGCCTGTAGTGCGGCCGCCACAATATGACCCAACCCCTGCTAATGGTGACTTGGAACAGCCACCAGAGCAGCCTGTTGACCTTGACCTTTTGATCTTGGAACTGATGCAGAATGTGAGGGGTGACACGGAAAATATTCCTGCCAATTTTGGTGTTTCTACTTTTCATTGTTGAGTTATGGGCAAACAAGCATCAGACTGACATGACCGTATGACCTTGACCACTGACCTTTGACGTCACCGCACATGTCAGTGATGTGTGTCATCATATTTCATCCCTGTTTGAATTTTGTCGGTCTCCTCCTTTGGAAGATATGGCACATTTTCCGTCTCAGCATCAATCGGCCTAGAGACCTTGACCTTTAACCATTCGACCTCTAAATGGAGTCACAGGTCATCCATGTCATGTGCTTTCTTCCTTCCAATTTTGCTACGCCCTTCCATTCTTATTTTAGGGTCAGGCACATGACAGACAGACAACGCAATCAACACTTAATGCCCCACTCTATAGGGGTGCGGAAATAATAAAATACTTTGTGCACACTTTCACTATGAATGCTCGTAAGTGTTGATGTGTGAAGTGGGACTTTTCTGGTGCATGAGAGCAATTTTATCCAGATGCTCTTCCTGACGCCACCAACGACTTATATGATGAACAGTAGGAACTGAATGCAGGTTTGCTGGGTGAAAGTCCTGCACTTATCATTTAGCCACAGCTGCTCATATGTGCTCATACAAGCTGGAATATAAATGCTTCATTCTGTTGCAACTCTTATATGCATGCACCAATTTCAACAGCTGCTTGCAACAGTTCGTTAATAAATAAGAAAATGTGCAAAACAAAGCACATACCATGTTTGGTTGCCAGTTGTCAGTATGAATACATCTGTCTATGCACCACCAAAAATCCTCCTCCGACTCGCCTTTCCATGCAAACACAGGGTAGCCGGCCTCAGCCAAAGCTGCTGCCACTTCATTCTGTACACAGTAATGTAGGGTTATGTAAAACATAAACTTCTGGAGTGCAACACACTGACGAAACCTTTACTTTGCTGTGTAATATATAGGAGTCTAACCAAACTAAATACCTGGTAAGCAGAATATTACTGTCACTACATAGTCAGGCCAATGTGGTCGAGGACTAAAGTGGTGTCATACACTCTCTCTCCGTTTTCACGGCCATTTTTGAGGTAGATCTGGGTTAGCTGTACCAGAATGTCTCCATTCTGGATTTTACTGGAGCTAAGGATGATGGAGGTGGTGGTGGCAACTGGAGCTACACGACGTGCAAATCTCCAGTCAAATCACCATCAACAAACCAAGACCCAACTTTTTACAGGCTGGATGCCCTTTCTGTCACCCAACCAACAGTGTCAGTGCACTAAAGAGAAAAGTGGCGACAGTCTGACTGTAAACATTTTTCACACCAGCAGATTGGCTACATGGGGTACTGGCATCAGAGGGCTGATGAGAGGCATGGCAACCCTCCCCCAAGGTAATCAGGAGCTATTAGTTGTCAAAGACAAAGTTGGAAGACCCCCAGTGAGCTTAGAGTCCATGGAATGTGATACTTTTCCCTAATGTGCTTTGAGATTGTTGGTTGGGTGACAGGAAGGGCATCTGGCCTGTAAAAACTGGGTGTTGGTTCGTTGCTGGTGCTGATTTGGCTGGAGTTTTGCACGACTTATAGCTCCAGTTATCACCACCACTTCCATCATCTGTGCTCCAATAAACACCAGCTAAACCAGGTTCACCTGAAAAAATGGCTGTTAAAATGGACAGAGAGGGAGATTGACTAGAACTTTTCCCTTCAGTACTTTGACACTGTTGGTTATACTGAGCCTCGTTTAGTCACCTTTTAGGATATCCTGTCAGGAAATGGAGTGGGTCTATTCTTACAACCTCAGAGCCCGCAAGGGCGTGTGTGCATGAGAGAGAGACAGAGAGAGAGCATGACAGTATACAAAGTCAACTTCATACCAGCTTACTGAAGGACTACATTCTATTGGTAAGACAGCATGACAGCTATACCTGTGTTGAGTAAATATTGCATGCTGACCATCGAACCTGAGCACCAAGTGCCACTAATGTTTCTATCAGAACCTGAATACGAATACACGCAAGTACATAACATCTCACACAAAATTACTTGCTGCATGTCTGCAAATCTTCTTTGTTCATCATTTTCCTCAAAATGATCAATTCCAAACCAGATGTTAATAGTTTAGAAATAATTTTCAAGTTAATATGCAACAGTCCACCATATATGCACACTGTAAAGATTTTGTCTGTAAATCACAAAGTACATCTGCTTATATTTTTTTTCTGTATTTGTGTACATGCATGCTTTAGTGCTTTAACTGATGTTTGGGTAGCAGGAAGGGCATGCAGTATTTAAAGAATCTGTCACGTGCAAATCCTCAAAGGTTCTTCTTTGGGAGACCTATAGGGACCAAGCCTAACCTGGAGTGACCTCTGCACGAATAAGCTGGTTAATTAAACCAAAGAAATGATAGCATAGCAGTAATATTAATATCAGTAGTACTAGAAGCAGCAGCAGCAGTTTTGTGTGCATGCGCACTGTGCAGACGATACAGATTTTGTCACAAAATTGTACTGGCAGAACAACATTTACACTATTTTCATTTGAAAATAACAGTTATACAAGTTACTTACAACACAAGTAAAGTTATAATAAGCTTAGAGGTGAGTGATACATTGAGGATCACCAACTGATGTCAATCAGTCCCAGATTTACTTCCTTACTTAATTCTCACTGCAAGCAGACCTATTTCAGTGCACATGATAAAACACAGAAAACGTACAGCCGTTTGTGCAGTGATATGTGTACATCCTACAATCTTCGCGCCATTCAAAGGCTTATCGCCTTGAGCTCTTTTCCGCAATGCCATCTGACCAGGCATTTCTAGATGAATTATAAATTACAACTCACAATGTACATAACAGTTCAAGTGAAAAGCTCTGTTTTGTATAAAAGGCAGCAAAAGTTCACATCTACATACATTTGCATTCAGTTACTGACATGAGAAATACTTGAACCAATAACAGCCAACTTCAGAAGCTAACATTCAGCAAAGTAACCTTGTTCAGCTATTTCCAACTCTCTCCGTCCAAATGCGGCTTGTTGAATGTTGCGGACACAAAAGTCAGTAAAGCCTTTTGAATTTTGCTGACATTAGAACACAACCAAATACATCATACACAATCAAGAGAACTTAAAATCTAAATCAATAAACTACATCTATCATGTGGAATATCAATATATCATTAATTCATCTGTCTGTCATTGATCACACTTCGCTACATTATGAATAAATAATGCAAATACCTGTGACTTTTCCCGTGGGTTAATATCATCCTCTTCTGATGAGCTGCCAGTATATGATGCTGACAGACACAGAAAAATATAATATTAGGACAACATGAGTATATCAATGCTTAAAATTAACACTGGGTGTATTCCTATGCAAAGTGCTTACTAGTAAGCACAGTTTACTCTGTCCACTGACAGCGCTAACTAGTCATAAACAGCGCTTACATTGCTGATTGGAACACAAAAAGTGATGCTGAATTGAAAGTGCTGATGGCAAGCCCATTTGTTTACTTTATTTCTTTGCATATCAATTCCCAGTAACTGAGAATCATGTGATGTGGCTCTTGTCCAAATAAGTGACAAAATCAAACAAAGTGATAACTTTGCATACGTGATAGTTGTTTCACTATCATAACACTAACCATAACTGTCACCGTAACCATAGATACACCATCTTATTACTTCCACATGCATGTTTACAAATGATGATAGTTATCTCCAGCAGTATGCAAAAAAAACTGGATTTCAGGCTGTAAAATTCTTACCAGTGATACATAACACTAAGTCACTAACCCTAATTCTCAGTTCCACATTCCTGTCGTCTATAACAACAGTGATTTTAAACTCGTCATTCAAAAAATAACGGCACCAAATGCTCCCGAGCCAGTCAGCAGTCTTCAGTCTTCACATAGTTGCAAGCAGTGCTGCTGGTTAGCGCTTAGCATTAGAACACCGCTTACAGTGAAGGCGCTGAGCATAGGAACACGTTTTGTTGCCTGCTGACTATAAGTGCTTACAGTGCTTGCAGCGCTAACAGAAAGCGCTTTGCATTATAGGAATATGCCCACTACTGTCTCAGGGATTAGTTCTGTATGCTGCTAATGAGAAATACATCAACTCACCGAAACTGAACATTGTTAACAATACATATCAACAAGCCTAGCACAATGAAAGACACCTGTCTCAGAATATGAATATTCTGTGCTTCCAGTTTCTGACATTTCTCGTAGGCGGGTGTCATCAGAACGAGAAGATCGATCTTTAGAATAGCGATCTTTCGACGTTCGATCCTTACGCTGTGCACCAGAGCGCATGCGATAACCAGCTCCATCTCCGGCACCAGTAGATGCATTGCCCGCAGCATTGCTGATCGCAGTGGCACATATTTCGACATGCTTTGCACTGCGTGTGTTCTTCAAATCAAGAAGTGGCTCACTCTCATTACGCTGCACGTTCTCTGCAGCAAGCACTGCTGAATTTCCATTCTTTTGCATACTGATGTTGCAAACTGAACTTTACACACCGTCCAGTCTTTGAAACTTGTAATGACAATTTACAACCTGATAAAGCATAAGAACTCCATAAAAACTAGAAAACCAAACTAGACAACTTGCATTGATTATACAAACAAGTGTGGGATTTTTAACCTATATACGAGTGTAAACATGTGACATGGCATATGCAGCAACTGCAAATTTTGGCTTGCCAAGGTGCTCAGAATACGGATACCATAACTGAAGAACAGATTAAGATTGATGAACGTGATTATCATGTAATGCCTGACACATGAAAAGACCTCAAGGTCGATAGGTCAAAGGTTAAGGTCACATGGTATGGCTAACAATGGCCCTTTGCAGGTCAATACAATCTTGTAAAACTTACATTAAATTTTAATTATATATTGCAGTTCAGTCACCATATGCTGCACTGCTGCAAGAAGACAACAGATGCTTCATGCTATAGAGGTACTGCGACACAATAACTTCACTCTGCGACAGCTTTTGCCATCTCTACCATTGCGTTGTACCCTTCTCAATCTTTTTTTCGGTCCAAGCACCAGTTATACCTACAAATTTCTAGGTTGAAACTGAAAAGAAAATACGCATTATGCTGGGAGCAAGACATGTGTACAATTTAAATTTATACAAATGCACGAGTTATACTCAGGACCATTCTGCACAATCTATCAGTCTGGGTGCGAGTAATTAGACCACTAGCGCCACCGGCCCCAACGCTCTACCCACCGGACACAGTGTGTTGCATCTGTTTGCCTGTGACAGAAGTAATTAATGGATAAAACGACCAACCGGCAACCAAACGGACTACCTGTCTACCGCAATTTGTGTGGGTGACACGTTTGATTCTTATGAGAGTATGAATCAAACTAGTCCACAACTGAGCTGTGTATGTAATTTCACTCCGCTACATACGAGTTTACGAGAAACAGCCGATATTTTGGCTAGAATCAAACTACGTAGAGTGCCTGCCTCGGTGGCTCAGTGGGCTGAGGCACAGTGCGCACCGACCGGAACGGTCTGCC
>Ga0049107_10000487_pt1 | contig 11987 bp, 6 predicted proteins | sample WorMetilPIANOSA1_FD_61187 | JGI IMG/M metagenome (GOLD analysis project Ga0049107, IMG submission 61187) | Marine gutless worms symbiont microbial communities from Max Planck institute for Marine Microbiology, Germany - Olavius ilvae PIANOSA.1 | ecosystem: Host-associated > Annelida > Digestive...
ACGGTTTTACTGGCAAATTCCAGTACTTGCAAATTCTACTGTTGTTACCTGTACTGCCGAATTCCGTTACTTGCAAAATCCACAGCATACATTACCCTCAATTTCCATTACTTGCAAATTCAACCCCTTTACTACCAAAATCAATTACTTGCAAATTCAGCGCCCCGAATAAAGTTGATCAAAGTTGTCACACATCTGTAGGTCTCCTTCATGAAACGGTGAGAAATACGCCAAAACTATTAAACCAAAACCAAGACCGGGTTTTTCTTTCTATGTTTTTTTTGCACAGACTGTTCGTTCATTGTCGACAAAGTAGGTTAAGCTGACCATCAGACACTTTGTGTCTGATGGCCGGATAATTAGTCGTTTCCATGACCTATTGTCATCCTACGGGCCATCCAAAGTCATTTGTAAAATATCCTAAAGCAAACTAGGCAGTTTGAAGAACCGTTACTGTTGTAGACGAAATGTGAAATTATAACAAATATTCCGCTTCGTATGCGTTTTGGTACCGAATAATCAGCCGAATAGTGAATCTAAATCGAATATGAATATTTGAGCAGTGAGCCAGCACATGATGAGTATACAAGTGTCAATACAAGCACTCGGAGAACGCAAAATCATCCGCCATTCAGTATACATTCAAGTTCAATTATAGTTCTGAACTGCATTTTAACGAGTTATATAGTTTACTTCATTGTGACCCGACCCTTATGATTTTTTTGACCTTGATTTATCTTTGAAACTGTCATTTTTTTCACGTGAAAAGTGCACAAATGCCAATATTGCCAATCATATTTAGAATTATTTACACAATTGAATAAGCTAGATTTTAATTCTGTGGCGACCCTCTACGAGAATTTTGAACGGAATTACTCGCGAAACGATTTCGATGTTTCGACCAATAGTGAGTGACCTTCTAATCGATTTTTCCATGGAAATTATGTCCAACCATTCCACAAAATTACACTAATATTTGTTTCAGTAGTTTTTTTTCCAGTAATCCTGTTAACAGAGAAACAGACAGACAGGCAGACTCAGGCGAAAACATTACCTCCGGGACGCAGCTAATAACGAGTATAATGAACTGTCGCACCACGTTGTAAACTACTTATTTCATGACTGCGATCAACGAACTGTAGTATTGTTGTCGCGCAGTCAAGCGTAACGGTCTGCGGGTCAGTGACGCCGCTCATCACGTCACGCTTCGTCGGAGTGACTTTATGGGCGGCTATAACACATCAGACAGTACGGTGAGAGATAGGCGGTCAAAGTAGGTCGTGAAATAAATGTGTGCTCTATAGGGTTAAAGACCGAGCACCGGTGATTGACAGACGACCACCCACGTCGATGTATTTGTACTGGCAATTAGTGCAGCTGGCGATTGGCGGGACGGTAACCGGCGCACTGGTCATCTGTCGTCATCGGTCATCTGACGTGATCGCTGACGCCAGCCACGTCCAGGGCAGGACCTTGCACAGCAGACCGACCGGAATATTACACGCGCTTCGCCGTCAATGAACGTCACTCAAGCAGTCTTCAGTCCAGCGGTTGTCTTGGAGGGCGAATGTGGAACCAGCTACACTCGGGCTCTTCCCTCATCCTCCCGCCGCAGCCGGCGCAATGTGAATCTACTTGGCAAACAAAGTGTCTCTCTCTCTCGCCCTCTCTTGTCAAGACGATAATCGGTAAGCGTACGTACGTAGGACTATGGCTGCGCAGAATGCTACTTCCACTATTCGGCAGAATACCGAATAACTGCCTAACAGTTGTCGATATCTATTTTTTTCGCTGTTCTTAGTTTAGTTATAGTTGCAGGTTTTGTATCAATTAAATTGTTATCATGAAGGTGACTGTCATTTAAGACACTACATAAGTTTGTTTCTTTTTACTTTACTCGATGTTCATTACCCAACTACACTACTACACTCATTATGTGCAATACATACGAAAAACAAACGGCATCAGTAATGACTGGACTATTCCGCCCTCCGCTCAACTGCCGATATTCGACCGGAGCCGAATTCGGTATTCGGTCCAGCTCTACACATGCAGAGGTAAAGACGGTTCGAAATAGTAAAATAGTGAGAGAGAAAAAAATGTTGTACGCTTACAGCAAAAAGAAAGTCGGTGCATTTCGTTACTTAAAGAAGTAACAAAGTAAAACATACGTCGTCGACAGCATTTAAGTGCTTGTGAGAAATGTTCTAGTTCATTAGGTCGAAGTACAAACGTCACAAGTTTTGTTTCCAGGCGGTCATTCTTACGGTTCAGGACAGTTCTGAACATTCGAAAGACTCAGGGCTATACGTGTTTAGGCGTGTGTACAGAAGTCGAAAACGACGAAAAAATAGAGAGACGGATCATTCGAACTGCCTTAGGACTCTTCTACATTGACAGATTAGTCTGTACTCAGACGGCGTATTATGTAGAATGTTCAGCGTTCACAAAGTTGATCAGTTTCTGATAGAGTTGTATCGATCGCCAGACGGTCCTGCCAACACCGTAAAAAGAGGGGGTTTACATACACCACGAAACCAAAGATTCGCGATTAACACGGGTACAGGCCGCTATTCCGACAGCCGCTATTCCGACAAATGCTTCTGAAAAGGCGCAACTAACACTAACTCTAACCCTAACCGTAACCTTAACCCTAACCCTAACCCTAACCCTAATTCTAACCCTAACCCTAACACATTGCATTACCCATTTAGAAATGTCGGAATAGCGGTTGTCGGAATAGCGGCCGCCTCCCGATTAACACAACTTGATGCAATGATAGGCTATCATAACAAGCAGAGGCCTATCAATGCGGCCACCGTTAAATCATACATAACTAGAAGGGCACTCAGTCGAGCGCATACCTCTGCCAAGGTCAAACAGTTCACTTCAATTACTCTTAAACAAAGGCCGGGTTAAACATACCTAGTGACTCGGTCCTCAACTAACCGCAACACAGTGTTGCCGACTGTGACATGGAATGTCAACCATAACCCTAACCCTAACGTAACCACCAAAATCCACCGATTATGTGAAAATCAGTTGAGTAGTTTTTGCGTAATCCTGCAAACAATCAAACAAAGCGAAAAACATAACCTCATTGGCGGAGACGAATCAGACGCAATATTTTCAGAGACGAAGGAGAAGACCGGCCAGTGCGTTGGAATGACACGCGGGGTTTGGTCAATACGCGTAGATATGGTACAGCGGAGCGTTAACACTCGAGAGCCGGGCCGTGATTGACATCGGCGCGGCCGCATCGCGGCGCAAATACGAACGTTAATATTTCATCAGCATCACTACGCAGCCGCATCAGCAGCAGCAGCAGCAGCAAGCTGAGCCCGCCGATTCACGCAACATTGTCGGCTCGCTGCGCCGCGACGACTCAACAGCACTGTGTCAGTGTTTGCATCACAGAATATTATGACGCCGTTCGCGCAATATATTGCCGCCGCCGCCGCATGGTCCGTCGGGTACCGCGGGCGAGAACGCGAGAAGCAGAACCGCATCACAACGCAATATGTACAGCATGCCGTCGGCTGCTGCGCCAGCGGGCACGCATCCGGTACAGCGCGCACTGATTACATCCGTCAAGATGCTGTGTTCTTGACTTTGTCTGCCTGTCCACAGGATAGCTGGAAAAGTTGTCGTCGAAGTTTGATGAAATTAATTTGGAGGGCTAGGATGTGTGACTAGCATCTGCTGATTAGTTTTTTTGTGGTGATCCGGATTTGATAGTATTTGTATTGCGGATAGAAGAATTTTTAAACGGTATTTTTACCGCGCGACCCTATGCGTAAGAGCGGTCTTTGCTGTGGCCCGGTGTCCGTCAGTCTGTTCACGTTCGTGTATTGTATCCAGACGGCTGAAGATATGGTCAAACTTCTTTCTCGACCCGGTAGCCCATCATTCGTTTTTTGACGCCCAGCGCCGGTACCAGATTCCAAGGGAAATCCTTCAGAGGGGGCGCAAAATATACGGGGTGGGAAATTTTTTGCGATTTTCGACTGAAATCGCCGTTTATCACGGAAACGGTAGGTATGGGCCCTTGATTGCTATGAAACGTTAACAGGAAGTCATAGGCGCCGGATCGATCCGTGTCGGTTCCGATGACCTTGAATGAGCCCTAACCCTGGTCTTAAGGTCAAGTCGAATATCTCAAAAATAGTGCGTCTTAGGGACAAAGTTACTAGAGCACACTAATAGGAAACCATGCCTAACATATGGAATGGTACCATGTTTGGTGACCTTGACTGACCTCTAAACGCGTTGCGCGGTGTGTCAGCATCAGCTGAGTTTCTTGTTATCATTGCGGGACAAGGCAATTTTACGAATTCTGCCGATAACTCGAGAAGTTGTCGTCTAATTCTTATGGATTGTTTTTGCGGGGTAGGATGCATTCACAAACATTCGATTTTGGTGCGATCTGGATAATGGTCCCGATCCACGAATTTCTAAACAAAATCTTCACCATTGCCGGATAACGACAATTGTAAGAAATTTGCATCCAATTCCACAAATAATGACTACAATGCTTAGAAGAGCTGCCTTGGCGGAGGTTTGCAGTCTAACGGGTGCCATACTAGTTATTGCTGTGACCTACTTCTGTTACAGCTCACGTTCTTTAACGAACTGAAACACGTCTCTTCCATATTCCAGTGACAAATATCGGTTTCTTTACTGTGATTGTCAGTGGCTTATATAAATGGTACACTAGTCCAAGATGGCTGAGTTGTTGCTATAGGTACAGCAAACATAGCGCGTCTGTATTCCCTTTCGTTGAAACAAAGGTGCAGTCGATTACTCCGTCGTTAACTAAATTTTCCCTAGTGTGGTTGTTGAATGATCATATGTCGTCTACATGGGATCGAAAATGACTACCAAAACTACAGTTTCGGCTTAATGATCAACGGGAGTTAACACAGCAATGAGCGTAATGTAGTTAGCAGGATATATGGTCTGGCTTTCTGGCGTAAATTATTTTATCTACTAAAACAAAATGAATGGCACAAATTGATAATGTTTAAAGACCACACAGGTTGGTGCCGTTTAATAGTAACAGATTAATTTTAATCTGGCGTCAATCGCGCGTCAGTATGACGCACGATATTGATATGCCGTTTCCGTCTGTCTGTCGGTCTGTTTAACGGTGGTACTGTATCGAAAAGGTTGCATAAGTCGTCAAACTTTTGTTACCTTTTGGTACCTCTCTCGCTCTAGTTTTTGAGTCCGAATAGCGTAGCAAAATTCCAAGGAAATCCCTTTAACGGGGACGTTATTTTCATGGGGTAGGAAAAATTTTGCGTTTTTCGATGTTTATCTCGGAAACGGTAAACGGTACACGATAACCTTGAGTGGCCTTGAAAAGTGCGACGCGATGGGCCAAATTTTCCAGCGGACCTCCTTCCGCACACTAGTACCGTTTGACCTAGAACGAACAAATTCAACGTGGAACACATCTACGAAAGAGACACACGTTTTAGGTAGATGCCCCTGCTAACAAATGGGCGGTCTCCATCGCCCCCGAATGGACCAAATTTTGCTCATCGAGAGGAAAGCTTTGACAAGGTCTACCACGCCTCCAGCGTATCGGGCCAAAATTTTTGCAGCATAAATTCTGACGCGCGATCTAATTTGCGGTATCTGACCTTCGTGTTACCAGTAAAATAGGATCTGTAGTGCTCCTGCCTACCACATAAAGAATGATTACGTTAACCATGGGAGTCATAAACAATATGAGACTAAAAATATAAAGCATAATGTTTAAATGTGATAAATCTGTGAAGTCAATAGCGTATATACATGGATTATATCCGCTGACAGGTTCGTTATATCTACTTCAATCGATTCCGAGAACAGTGGAGTATACGGTATTTGGCCACGACCCACACGACAATTCAACTCTGGGCTCTACATTTCCGTTTCATTTGGTCTTTGACACGCCCTCCCCGATTGCCTCTTAAACCTTAGCTTCTGTGAACTGCAACCCGCTCTTTACAGCGCTGCAGTTAAATACGAGTCTTGGTTAGCGGACGTGCAACTTAATGATCGCTCAATCGACTCTCGGTTGGGCCGTTGCTGCGTAACGAATCTGGGCTAGTTGTTTACACCCGTGTGCCTCTGTCGCCGAGCAGTGTACCGGCCAATGGACGAATATGCTCTCCAGTTAGAAAGGTAACCGCGGCCCTCGGAAAAGTAACGGCAGCCTATATTCGGTTTTATGACTTCGGTCACCTGTGGCGGGATCAGCTCGAGAGCCTCTAGGCTCGTATACACTATTGGGACTATCTTACCTTTATATGAGTCAAATTATTATTGTCCATCATCAATAACAGTAACAGCATCATTATAAGACTGCTTACACATGGTAGGCCTTGGATACGACGATATAAGTAGAAATCCGAAGACGCTCAGCACTAGCCGTCCGCCACCGACTTCGAAGCCCGGCAGATGAACCGTGCTAGAATGCATTTTGCCGCTACGCAGCAGCAAGATGCGGTAGTCGTAGTCGACGCGAACTGTCTAACACGTAGTACCCGACGCTGAAGCTAGCCGACGTCGCGACAGCAGAAAAACACGACCGAGGAGACGACGACAGTCGCTGCGACTGCGACGTGGGCCGCACGCACGGTGTCGTCAGCGGTTTCACCGGACAACGCGAGTCGGCGACGAACGGATGCGGCGGGATGCCGGAGCCTACTATCACACCAGCAGCTGCAGCAGCAGCAGCAGCAGCGGCGGCGGCGGCAGTGGCTGCGGTGGTGCCGGTGGTGACGGTTAGCATGCAGACTGCATGCAGCAAGACAGACAGAGGCCCGCCTGACCAGCATCACAGCCATGTCAGTCGGTCGCTGCTGCAGCGGCAGTCAATGCCCGGCACTGAAACAGATGTGACCGCGGTTGTGTTCGCCAGCCACCAAACAACAGAGTGTCGCCGACCTCCTCTTGTCTCCGTGTATGCTCTCTTTCTCTTTCTCTCTCTCTCTCTCTCTCTCTATGTTGTGTTGTGTGCCTTGGACGCCTCTGCAACGCCCAACACAAAAGGCTTGATATACTCGGTGTCAAAAAACACTATCCGTCTTCCCAACAGTGTAGAAAAAAGTGTGTATAAAGAAAATTACAATGATTTCTGGAATTATGCAAAAAAATGCAACCGCCGCACATTTAATAATCCATCCAAATATTTCTAAAGATCTGTCGTGACAACGTAGTTACCCGCTAGATGGCTGTAGTGACGACAAAAAACAATCGTGCCGCTGAATTTCGTGATTTTTTTCTACGTCGGGTATAATTTATTAAATATTTTGTGGATTGCAAAATTTGTCGTGGATTTCGGGTTCTCCATTTGGTGGGGTTGTGACTCCAAAAGGCATATCTTCGGAGTGTACGCTTTCCGTCGGTACCGTTGGTTTGCACCGAAACTTTTTCCCTGAAAGCTGTGCGAGGAAAACCGGAAAAACTGCCGTTTTCGGCCCTGGCTCCGTCCACATAAGCAACTTCCCGAATTTTTCACGACAGCAGACTGCGCTGTCCACACATCTATGGGTTTGTTACCGAGATCGTGGAGATCCGTCGTATACAACTGGAATTATGGTGCATGTCGGGTATTACAGAAAAAAACGAGGACGTTTTCCCGCTGCCAATGCGCCGTTCGGGTCAAACTGGACAGACAGTTGTGTATGTGTAATCGTGCCATTCCAACTGTGCTGCTGTATTGCTCAACTACATTGTAACACTAGTGCAGTAGTGCGATTGTCATTGGTGACTAATAAAGGCAACTTAATTACTTAATTACTTTCTTACTTTGGTGTAGTTCTCGCAACAACAGATCTCTGCCACATTTCATCCAGAGCGGTCAAGTTTTGGGAGAGTGGCGGCCGAAAAAAACACTTTTTGACTCATAATAGAGGACGGACATTGCCTAGTGGTAGTGAGCATGGCCGTCGAGAAGTTGGGGATTCAGTTCCCCCCGCGTTCCCCTCCACTTCACCCCTGTTGCCGTACGTGCTGACAGGACTGAGGACTGGTGGCGCTAGCGTTGAGACTGTCGGTTGTCAATTGTCTGCCCATGTATCTTAACTATAGCCACATATTATATGGTGTACGGTCATGTGGGCGACAAACCAGCTGGGCGACAGACGACTGGGAGACAGTCTAACTGGGCAACTTGGCGACACATTTTAGTCAACTGGGCGACAACATTGGAAGAGTGCTTCAAGATGCAATGTAGGCAGAAATGTCCATAAGTATCCTTGTGTATTCATGGCTAGCTCGCGCTGCATAAATACCGCACCTATATACTACCATGTCTTAAAAAACACCCTTCCCGTAGACCCGTACGTTGCTTAAGAACAACTTCACAATAACTGGCAGGTTATTAATGGTTTTCGGCAGAATGGATCTACTTTCAGTTATCTACTAAGTGCCAAATATGATATCAATCAATCAATCAATTTATTATCAACTGTGCACAGTGAGACTAAGAAATGTAAACTAAGAAAAAATGCACAGTGACGAGCTGCCAGTGAAGCCAATTGCTTATCTATGCTGGCCGCCCATAATGAAATAAATTATCAATAAGCTGATTAACTAAATGAGGAACAAAAGCATGGGTATGATATGGGTCGAGAACCACCTGCGCAGTTTGCTTCACTGAACATTACAGTAAGTTAGTTAATTAAACCCGCAACTTTGCCGCATGGTCCAGTTGTTTCTACTGCTGTCGCCCAGTTGATCAAAATGTGTCGCCCAGTTGGCTGTCGACCAGACGGTTTGTCGCCCAGATGACTGGTGACCTATTATATCAGTTGGTGGTCTGGCTTGTATATAGTCATATTACGTAATAATACACATTGCGAGTTAGAGTTGTGCGAACAAGCAAATCGATATAGCGCCATTACGTTACAAAGCCCCTCTAATGCACTAACTACGAAACGTTAAGCTGAGCAAATCAGAACGTTTTCAGGTCAAAAAGCACGACTCAGCCACACCGAAGGCGTCTTACACGTACAAAGCGAGCGCACAACAATTTACATAATTAACTAGCAAGAAACTCAGCTGTCGCTGACAAACTGCGCGACGCATTTGTGCGTTGTGCTGACCTAACGTCCCAACCCATATGTGTTACCACGCCGAATTTGGTCGTTCCGAGGGTGTGGGCATAAAATTGTAGGTGAACCCCCAAAATTGAAGAGGAGAACCCCAAAAATTGAGGAGCGTTGGAACTCCGCTATCTTGGGATGGGAGGCGTTGCTGACTCCAAGATACCCGCTCCTCCCACACATATGCGCGCTATTGAGGATACATGGCATGTCTGAGCCGTGTACATACATACATACATACGTGCATACAAATGTGATTAAGGTGGCGTAACGTCACAAGACTACAAGACCACCGTATAATGAGCGATAATAATTTAACGATAACACTTTTCACTCCAGTAGATGTCGTGCTCTCCACTGTCGACTTGGTTACAACTACGATTTGACTTCTAGACTCGAGTCGACGCGCGTTCGACGGCCTATCAGAGATCATTAATTGCACAATGAGGTAACACGGACCGTTGACCCAACAGCAGCAGTCACGCGACCTATTAATTTGTTAGGGCCGCAGCACAGCAGCCTGGTCATCATCATCATCATCATCATTTTATTTATTCCATTCACATAATGCAGTGAAAATAAGACAAAAGAACGTAAAAACACTCGGAATGAAAAAGGACAAGGCACGGGGTGCACTAACAGTTGACCCGTACACAACAAGACATAATAGTGTTAATTGCACCAGAATAAAATACAAACTGTAAAATATAGACGGGACTGGGCTGAGACACGGTCTACAAACCAGCAACCTCGAGCCTACCAAATACAACCTAGTCTATCAGGCTATACCGGAGAAACTCATCAAAGTTGACAAGCTGAAGACTACGCTTAAAGGCGCCGAGGGAACTAAAATTTACAGTGTCAGAAGGAAGGCTATTCCAGATGTTTACAACTCGCTCAGTGAAAAAATGTAGACCTTATTCGGGTGTTGCTACGTTGTTTAAACAATTTATAATGATGACCTCTTGTCTGCAAATTCGGACTAAGAACAAAAAACTGAGGTAGGACGTCAAGTGGTCGTAGCGCGGTCGAATTGCAGTCGAATCGTAGTTGTAACCACCGCCTTACACGCCCCGTCGATGCGGATCTGATTCTGCGATCCGTAATCTCCACATTTCTGTTGGGTGGTCGCCGGGCATGGCGAGACGTGACGTCATACCCTGTCGGTCAGACGGACCGGCATCTTATAGACCGCAGCAGCGCTGATGAATGGCCACATTCATTGGAGCCGACCGCGAGCGCGTGACGCCGACCGGCTGCCCGGGTCGGAAATGACGTCACCAGTAGCCCTGTGACCGACTGCGGAGTCGAGAAAAACCGACCGCAGGTGTCAGCCGATAAAACACTGTTGAACATCAGCTTAGCGCTTGCCAAAACAACCTGCCAGTCGCTAATAGAAATTCAGACGACACCGGCTTATAAGAATAAAAGAAGAACTATTCTTCTAGGCATTGGAATTTCGTTGTGCCGACTGAAAATTGCAATCTGGCATTGCGCTGTTTACCTTAGTAAGTAAGTAAGTAAGTAAGTCTTAAATTTATATAGCGCATTATGCAACGCATCTAATGCGCTGGCAAGAATTCTCTAAGTTCTCTCTTAGTAGAGAGAACTGGTGGCAGAAACAGGACCACATTTACTTACTTACAAACATCATTAAAATACGATTTACATTACAGGGAATAATTTCATTAAATAAGTATCGAAAACAATGGACGCTCACCAGACACTAGTTAATTACACTGAGAAAATTACAATTAAATTAAAATTACTTAAGTAATCCGTCAATTACAATGACAGTTACCGTAAAAGAAAGTCAATTATATTACAATTACGTAAAGCTGAACCCGACAAAATTGGGCAGAGACCGCCAGCATTTGTACATTTTTTCTTCCAAAACAAAATGATTAATGACTACATGTATCTAGCAGTAAAAGTTATAAGAATGCCACTGCAGTATCATCATTAGAAAGATGACTTCAGCTAAATCAAACCAAAGCCTATTAACACTGTTAACAGACGCAAGGTTGTAACCAAAAGCAGTTTTATCTTAGTAATTGAAAATGTCAATTACACTAGCCCAATTACAAGTACAATTACTTGGATGAATTGTAATTAATTATTATGCGGCCCTCCTCCCTAGGAGGGGGCCGCATATTGCGTCGCACTCTGTCCGTCCATCTGTCTGTCCGTCTGTCTGTCTGTCTGTCTGTCCGTCCGTCCCGTTATCGATCGTTACCGAGCGTCACGTCGCGCCACCTAGCGAATTACAATGACACACATGTAAGGACCGCATATCGTACGGCCATCTCGGCCTCACAAATTCTTGTTGTAATTGACGCATGTCTGTGACGCTCGCCCTATTTGAGGAAATGATACCAAATTTGGCACGATAACTCATCATTGGGAGGAAATGTTTTAGGGTTAACCGTCCGCCTGCGAAACCCACAAGGTCAGGGCTGCAGTGGAGCTACCGAGTTGGAATTGCTTTGCTTTTGTCATTGTCGGGTGTGACATTTGAGCTGTGACGTCAATATTCAGGGCGCACCAATAAAAAGTATCCCCATACAAGTATCTCCCCTGCTGATAACTCAACAACGGTTTAAGTTGACTTTGCAATATTTTGCAGGAGTATTGATCGTTTATATCAATATACATTTGCCAAGTTATATTTCGCTACGGCTAATAATGAGAAAGACACTGCAAATTAAATGCAGCTACCTGCAGATTTTTTGAGCATTTAGTTTTGAGTTAACTAATTCTCTTTTTTTTCAACAAAATTTAATGCCAGCTTTACACGACAATGACGTCACTGTGACGTAATGTTAGTGTTAATGTTGTTGCAAACAGTAATTGAAGTTGTTTATTAATTTCTGCTCCCAAAGTTCA
>Ga0049107_10000488_pt1 | contig 11985 bp, 4 predicted proteins | sample WorMetilPIANOSA1_FD_61187 | JGI IMG/M metagenome (GOLD analysis project Ga0049107, IMG submission 61187) | Marine gutless worms symbiont microbial communities from Max Planck institute for Marine Microbiology, Germany - Olavius ilvae PIANOSA.1 | ecosystem: Host-associated > Annelida > Digestive...
TTTACAGGCCGGTTGCCCTTCCTGTCGCCCAACCAACAGTGTCAAAGCACTGAAGGAAAAATATCACATTCCATGGACTGAAGGGAAGCCTAAGCTGGAGTATTTTCTGGAAAACAGGCTGGTTGAACAAGGAAGAAAAATACTAGTCGTAGGAGTGTTAGAATATAATTTTAACCAAAGTATAATCTGATCTAAGAATAAGCTAATGTTTGGCTCACGTTTACTTTTTCTGTTTTATCTTGCTCATTAACGGTGCTGCTGTCGTAGTAATAAAAGTCTTTGTGTTGTTGTTCAGTTGGTGTTTAACCTGACCGTAACGTTGAAAGAAGATCCAGGAAAGTCTGCTTGAACCGTGCTTCTACAATGTATGCAATGATGAAGAGACAGTGAATTTTAGGGATAGCTAATTTGGATGTGATTGTAACTGGTGTCGGCTAACCCGGGTTGCTCCGAAAAGGGACGGCAAAATGCGTTTTTGTTGATGTTCGGTATAGTCTTAAGTTATGGTCGAATTATTCTGTGCTTTGTGTTGACTGTTATGTTAGACTTCGGTCTTGTTAGTGCGCACTGCTATGCAAAGCAGCATATAGTCAGTATTCTGCCACCATCATTCTGTTGAGCCACTTTCGAAATTGTCATCCCTCAAACGTTTGCGTTGCGTTGAAGTAGCTAAGCAGGGCACGTTACTGAACTGGTTTCTTCTCTGTGTTGTATTCCTACCATACCATACCATACCTATCATTTTGGTCTTTCTCTATACCACTATCTTCAACAGATTCTGACAGGTTGCGTTAGAACTAGTTGGAGAGAAAGAAATTTGCATTTAGTATAATTATTGTCATGCACTTTCTGTGCATAGTGACATCTGTGGCTGCTTCTCTCCGAGCTTCTCATCATTTGTATCGACGCCGAAGACTGTTACGTTAGCACAGATATTGCGATAACTCTTGTCACGATGTGTGTGTGCATGTGTGTGGGTGTATATGTTAGCATGATTAAACGAAAGCCCCTGATCGGAATGACTTGAAACTTGGCACAGTAGTAGTCTTTCAACTGTCTGTCAAAGCCTATTGATTTTGGGTTCAAATGGTCGAACTTTTGGCACCGCTTCATATCTGGAATGGATGCAGCTACAATGTTCAAATTTTGTGCAGAAATGCACTGTGAACGGTTATTGTCTGCGGATAAAAAAATTTGCCAGTGTGTGGCGGGTGTCACAGAATATAATGCAGTGTAAAAAAATTCACCCTTCAAGTGATGGGTGATTTTTCTACACTTTTATTTTTTTGCATAGCCCCGTGCGCGCTCCGGGATTGTAAGAATTGACCAGCTCCATTTCCTGGCCAGATGTCGTACAAGGTGACTAAACAGGTCTAGATCTGTCTGTCGTATATCTTGGCATGTTTTAAAGTATTGTTGTTTATTAGGGCCCCTTTTTATGTATTGTTAGTTTTCGTTGCTATGTGTTCTGTCTATTGGTTGTTCTGGTTGAGTTGTCAGTACTTGCCAACTGATTGGCTAGAAAGACTCTTCTGAGGAAGCCTAATCGTGGCGAGGAGATCGTCTCCAGAAAGCCCAGGCCGAATGATTTTCTTGGTTTATTGTATTGCTTGTTTTATTATATATTTGTGTTGTCTCCTGTCCCTACGTGATATATTATCCTACTGTTATGGCGCACTATAGCCTAAATTGTGCTGAAAGTGCCGTTAAACCCCAAGCAAACAAACAAACAAACCATCACTTGCATAATGTGCTATCAAAGGAAAACACGACGACGTGATATGTCCGTGACGCTTCGTACAATGGTTGGCCCACGTAGTGTGATGTCAGCCAGAGCAACTCTCTCTGCCTTTCGAGTCGGCGTCTATTGGCATCTCTACAGAGCACACATTCTAGTTTGTTTGTTATTGTTAGTTAATTGAAAGTGACACATTGGCTGAATGAGTACTTTATGCGTGTATATATACGGATTATGTAGCATTTGACGGGTTGCACATCCTTGTGGTTGAGTAATCACGGGTAGGTTACACTGAAGTTTCAGGGCTGCCGGCGACACGGTAGTTTTTCGAGCAGCAGAAGGATGGTTTTGCACGCTGAATGTACCGGCACTTTACGTTTAAACTGTTGTTCAGCGGATTTGACACTGTTGGTTTGGCAACAGGATGTGACAAACTGACAGCGATGTTAATCCTTGTCCTTAAGGACTCCGTAAGGACCAAATTTAAGTCCATGTCCTTGTCCTTGCCGGTCCAGTCCTTGACAAGTCTCGCTTACAGTTTTTGGCGCTAGCGTAACTAATTTAAATGAGCCTCCTAGAGCTTTAGCTGCCTCCACTATAGCGTGGGTTAGGAGCTAGCTCCACCCATTTTGGGCCGTTGTAAACAAAAGCAACGCGGGTTAAGAGGGTTATTATGTCGCTGGCCTTCCATTACTGAATGGGAGATGTACATCACTGCTCAGGGCCCCCCGTCTCCGAAATGACCTATATTGTGTCGAGTGGGACGTTAAACTCTACTATACCATACCACAGTGGCCCAAACGTGAGGAGATTATCTCCACTGAGTCCAGGTTGAAGAGTATATTATTTTGTTTGTAGTGTAATTTATGGTTTATCGCTGTCCACAAACTATACATACCAATATAACCTACCGTAGCATGAAAGCCTTATGTACTGAAAGTGCCGTTAAACACCACCAAACAACCAACAATGTGATAGGTGTCTTGCAGCATTTATCATTTCACGGTAGTCGCTTTCGTGCTCGTTTAGTGTTAGTAGTTCATATATCGAAAAGATTTTCACATTTTTGTCATAAAGCGTGCAACTCGTTCTATGGAATAACATTATGCCTCCACCACCTTCTCCCTGCACCACCGATAATGCCACCATCCGCCAGTTATACAATACACGGAATGAAGTAATGCTACGCAATGCTCGGATCTTATTGTAAATGGTATTTAGTTGCAGAAGTAGTCAACGTTTTCAGTGCTGGTTATGCGTTGTTTTACCTGTTACACGGTACATATTTTGTTGAGACACTGCTGGCTTCATTGACAATATACAGAACCACTACAAAATAGTCTGAAACTTTTTCTCCCGTACCATTTTGCGAACACCGTGCTTCAAATATGAACTCAAGAACAAAGTGCTGTATTCATAAATTGGCAGTTAATCAAGTGCATGGAACTGCGTAAGAACTTGCTGGCCACATGCAACACTAACTTTACTTTCCATACAAGTTCAGTAAAAACGCTTTCAGTATGAAGTATGAACAAAATAAATTAATAAAACCAGATTCGCAATCATCAACCATCACGCACTCACAGTCCACTGCTAAGCAGTTGACGTGTATATTCAGCTTCAGTATTTACTAGTAACTACAATATGGAAATTGTAATCTACGATACTTGAAACAGTCTGGCAGTAGGAAAAAGGTAACCGTAATCCGGAGGACTACATGTTTGCATAATCGGCTATTCTTCCAGAGATTATTCCCAATTTGGCTGGTCTCCCAAAGGCCTGCCAATTTCAGGAGAACCTCGATCTGAGGATTATCCAAGAAGGATTTTTACAGGGGTATCACCTTCAGAATCATCTGCACGAATAAGAGAATTCCTGTTAGTGGTTAGTAACTCTGGATTACAGATCTTGTACTGCCATGTACTGACAGAAAAATGTGCTATTTCTCATGCCGTATCTTCACTGAAGGCCACTAGGGTTTCCAACCCGGGTAACCCACCTGAAAACCTGGGTTTAACATGGCTTGAAACCCAGGTTTTCATGGTTGAAAAATTCAGGGGCGAGTAAAGCGCGCCATTTACTGTGAGAGTCAAAGAACTGAGGACTGCTGTTTCACGTCGTTGCCTCGTATCCAAAGAGGACACTCTGTGAGCCTTTGGCAGCAGTAACCCTAATAGTACTGTTGGTTAGGACCTAACTGGCAGTGACGTGGTCCGAGACCATCGGTCTTAGGACAAGACCGGTCTCAGATAAAAAAATCAGTGTTGGTCTTGCACGCCTGGTGTTGCACTGTGAAACATGGTAAGTAAGTAAGTAAAGATACTATATTAACGTGTGCTCAAAACTGGCAGTTAAGCCAGTTTAGTCTACCGCACAACCCAAATTAAAAAAGAAAAAAAATTGACTAAAAATGAAAAACCATTGAGCAGAGTAAGTCTGGTCCAGTGTAGTCCGAGAAGGCAGTCCAGGTGGGTGCTAGCAGACTATGGTGGAAAAGGTGAGTTTTGAGCCTGGAATGAAACAGTGAATGTGTGATGGAGGGTGAGTGGTGAGCAGGTGGGAGGTGAATTAGACAGTGACATCATCAGCAGGGTGTTTTGTGCAAGGCGGCGGAATGAGACAGGAAGTTGATTCCAGAGATGAGGTGATGCATAGCGAAATGAACGATAGGTGATTATTAGAGAAGAAGATGTAGGTGGTCGAGAAAGGGTGACAACAGATGAGGAGCGAGTAGCACGATGGGGCTGAACAGAGATCAGGCTGTTACGCTCGTCGTCATAATGACCTCGAGGACACAGAAACTTGTCAAGTACTATTTATAGTTTCTCTATTCTGTGCTTGGAACATCACTACTGTGGAGATCAACAGTGGCGTTTACTTAAGGGTTAAATCCGCCAAGTGCCTTTGTTTACTTCCGGTGGACTTGGTCTTGGTCTTAAGAATTTGGTCTTGTTTACATCACTGCTAACTGGTTTGCTTAAGAGATCAGTTTAGTCGATACTTTACATTTTTCACTATGACGACATAAACCCGAACCCTAAACCCAGGTTTTCCACTTTCAAAACTCATGACCCAGTTTAGACCACAGCATGAGAAAACTAGAATGACCGAGTTGGTTTTGGGTGAAAAAAGTCCGATGCATTTAGCCATTGGAAAGAGATCGTGAGCAAGATCAACAAAGCTGCCATAGCATACACTGCACTTTACAACAGGACTAAGCGACAAAATGCTTGGAAAGTCAAGTAAATGTCAGCAAATTGAAGGACAGGGAAAAACTGTCCAAAACTTTAATTCTGAGGCTTCTGTGGCCATACAAATAGGTACTGCTATCTTACAAATTATTGCAAACGTTTTTTTTCTAACGTGTAAACAATCGCTTTCAAAAATTATTGCAAAAATTAAAATAATTTATTAACAATGCGAACATAGGCCGCATGATGACAATAAAGCTTGTAGCACACATAGATAAGACACAGGCCATCACTTGGCATTAGGGTCGACTGAAACGCGGGGGTATAGTGCCTAAACAGTCGGTGATCTGTGAAGTAACTGGACAGTTTCATGGTTTTACTGAAATTGGAACAAACATATAGCAGGAAACGTTTGCAGCTTTTAACCAGCCTCGTCTCTGACACCGCTATAGATTCTATCGTGCATTAAAGCTGTTTATCATCAAAGTCGACGCTGCACTTTCTACAGGGCTTGTACGGTACTGAAATACGTGAATTATTACTGGCACATTACACTATTGCCTGGCCGCTAAACTTTGCTCGAGATACAGTAATCATGTTAGCAACACTTCAGAATGATTTCTCAGTGACAGCCTACTAGCTATTCCACAAAAATACTAGAAAAGTGGATGACCGAGGTAACAGGAGTGGAATGGGAACTCGTCTCGTGTTGCTACATAAACTGTTCTGCCACAATAAGAACAACTGCTGGAATCCTGTTCTCGACTAAATAAACCGACCCAGACATTCATGCAAGAAATAAATATAAACAATTCAACAAGACTCAAAAATACAACGTCACCGCATGCACTGTACAACACGAGACAAACAAATGTCTGCAGATAACCGCCGACATCTCCCATATCTATTAACATTGTTTTCTATTTAAGAAACAGTTCACAAATACAATATATTGGACAGAGGCAAAACTTCAGATTTTGCCATCCCCCTGCAGAAAGCACCATTATGGGCCTGTGGAACCCTGCCCTGGCGAGATTCTATGCTAGATTAATCTGATCAATATACTTGGGTACATGTTAATTGAAGGGCTCCGTGAAAGAACCGAATATGTTCCACAACTATGAAACTGAGAAAATTACTCGTAAATTAAAAACCAGTGTCGTGGCAGAATATATCCAGCTGTTCGGTTCTTCCGCCCGAATCGTTATGCAGGATGCATTTAATGTTATTCTCTGAACGTCTGTCGATATATGCGTCGTGCACGACGATCTCGGGTGGAAGAACCGAACAACACGTCATAATTGCAGGTTTTCTGCCATGTCACTGGCTTTACGGGTGATTTTCTCGGACGGAACAACTGAACAACACGTTAAAATGGTTTTAGAGAGTCGATTAGAATATGTAGACATTCGCTCAGTATGTTAACCGAATAATTATTAATATTTAATTAATAATATTTTAAAACACTAAAATCTGACACTTCCCTTCCACCAGTAAACAGAACATCGGAAATAGAACACCACTGAGTGACGGGCGGAAAAAAAAGAAATATATCGAGATGTTCGGTTCTTTCACAGAGCCCTTCAATTTGTTACTATTAAACACCCGATAAAATATACCTAGAACACTTGTCCCCACCTAACTGTACCCATAACCATAACATAGTGTGGTCCAGATTACCAAAAAATCTAATCGTTTCTTCTGCGGCCCACGTGCTGCCTTCTACCAAATTTTGTGAAAATATGAGTACTTTTTGCGCAATCCTGCTCACAAACGCGAATGAAAACACAAATTCCTTAAATTCACAAATTTACAGATGTAAATTACAGTAAGCTTCTAGCGAACCAAGCGGTCGTAACCTCAGAGGCGCTACCCGTCGGTTCTTGAGCTAAAAGTGCTAAAACACTTTTGTCTCGTATCACATCCCACGAATGCCATAAAAATCACAAAAAAGGCACATTGCACAGTTTGAGAAAAATAACAGGCACTATAGACACCACAGACAAAGCACATCCCATGCCCCACACATTTTCCGGCTGTAGACATTTTCACCTTTCGACCCAGATCATATCAGGGTGCCTCAAGATGTGTGCACCAAATTTGGTGACTGTACAGGGATCGTACACATGCTGGAAATTCCCGGAATTCAGAACCTAAAATTTCCAGTCCTGGGATGTCCCTGCAAAATCTTGGAAAAATAGCAGGGTGTAGTCGTCGAATTTTACCACAAATAGTGTCTGACGCTGTTGGTTGGGCGACAGGAAGAGCACCCGGCCTGGAAAAAAGATGTGTGTTGGTTTGTCGGTGGTGATGATTTCACTGGAGCTTTGCACGTCTTATAGCTCCAGTTGTCACCACCACCTCCATCATCCTTAGCTCCATAAATCCAGAATGGAGACATTCTGGTACCAGCTAACCCAGGTTCACCTGGAAAACGGCCGTTACATCGGAGAGTGTGTCTGGCCTGAAGCAGCAAGTATTCTTTTCAGCGAGTCCATATTTGTTTTGTAACCAATTTTAGCACATTCACCGGTACTGTTAATCAGCAGCAACAACAACTAACATTTTTGTTATTAGGTACGGTACTGCTTACAATGTTGCAAATACTGCATCTGGAAATACCTTGAAAATTCATAATTTGAGTCTGGAAAATCCTAGAATTTGGGTTGTCTGGTCCCAAAAAGTCCCAGAAATAGTGTTGAAATGTCCATACGAACTCTGATCGTAACTTAGTTGTCATGTTGTATTAACAAACATGCAGACACAACTTACTGCTATTTCCTCACTCCATTCTGAGGCTGGGAGCAAGACAACTGGAAAGATTGTTGCAGTGACAAGAAATCACAAAAAAAACTTACAAATTCAGCCGATGCGAACAACACGTGCAACACAGGAAGCAAGAGATCAGGTCGAATTTAAAATGCGACAAGCAACAGAGTTCTACATTTTCCACAATTCTCTCAATTCACAATGCTATTTCCATTTCCGTTCTGTTGGCCATCTTTCTCAAAGTCACCACTCTAGGTCAGCCAAGTCTCCAAAGGCATATCCCGGAAATTGCTGGAGACAAAATTTTACTGGCCATATCCTTCCTGTTGCACCCAACCAACAGCGCTGGAGCATAAATGCAGTGCATTTGTGTTAGCAGCAGAATATCAGCATCTCAGATGGTCGGAAAATTCACTAAGTAACCGGGTAACAGGCAATGCAAATAAACCAACAAAACAACTGTACCCAAGTTTATCCACGTTATAAACAGTTCCACTGGATTACCTAAACCAGAGTTTCCAAAGTCGGCACTTTGTTCAAACCCAGGTTTCTGGTTTCAGATTGCAAAACCCATGTTTCTTGGTTATGCCGAACATATAACCGGTAGTAAAACCGTCCCAAACCCGGGGTTTTCAGATCTGGAAAATGTCACGAGTAACCGTGGTTTTAAGGATCGCAGAAACCCACATCAGAAACCCTGATATAGCTGTGATATTAAAAATAACTATAGGCAGATATACAGCAGCTCAGACGCTATGGAGAAACCGTTTGTGGTTCGCCGTCTGCCGTCAGAACTGTTGGTACACTGATCTGCTGCCCTGCAAGCATCTCCAAACCCTTCACAAAGAACACAAATATACCATTACATTGGCAATGGAACAATAAAAGGTAAAGGTAAAGTCAACCATACTCCACAAGAGAGCATAGCCGAGTGCTCATCTCCCTCTCCTAGGCCTTGAGACGGTAGGTGGAGAACACTAATGTCTGTGACGTATGGCCAGTGCGACGCCAGACCTACAGTTACCTTCCCAGCTGCAGGGCATCACCGCCCATTGGCTGGTACCAAATTATACTGCTTGGTGACAGAGGCACACGCATGTTAACAACTTGCCCAGGGTTGCACTCAACAGCGGGGGGACTGGGATTCGAACCCGCGACCTATTGATCGCAAGTCCAGCACAGTACATCCAAAATATTCTAGACACAAGTAAGAAGACGAGTCTTTCCAGTCAATCACGTGCACTGGTACATGACAATCTAACAAGAACAACCAAGTGACAGAACACACAAATAATATAAAAATAACACAACCTAAAAAGAGTACCTAGTTAACAGCACAACACATAATCATAAGAAACCTAGGCTAAGAGACAGGACAGACAGAGCCTGGTTTAGTCGCTTTTTACGACATCCGGCCAGGAAACGGAGCCAGTCTATTCTTACAACTCTGGATCCTGCACGGGGCGAAAAAAAACTGAATTAGTTCATTGTAAGACTAATCTGTCATTAGCCGTCAAAACTAAAATCAACACTCAAAAGGGTTATACAAAGGATGACAACAGTACAAGTAAGCATGAGGTCTTTCTTAACACTCACCTCTCCAGCGTAAGATACTAGCGGCGAGATCTCGAAGCCGAACAGCAAATCTGTGCAGTCTTCCTTGTGGCTAAAAAACAAAACATGCACAATTTTGTATATAATAATCTATTTGTCCACGGCTACCATGTGTTGGGCTGGGTCCCCACTGATCTTCGCCAGAAACCTTTGAGAACTGCTGGAGTGACATTGTTACAGACTGGATGCCCTTCCAAACACCCAAATAACTGTCGAATTACTGAAGACCAGCGTTACATTTAGTAACTAAACAGTAAGTAAAATAAAAAGATTTCTTTTAGTTAACTATAACTAAAAGATTTTCATAACTATAATTAAATAATAATAAAAATGATCGGCAAAAAAAAAATAACTATTAACTACAACTAAAATGAATGCAATAACTAACTGGTTTAGTTTTTAACATGACAGCAACTATCATAGTTCTTTAGGTCACAATCCTATTTCAACAGTATACAATGCATCAGCTGAACTCATTAATGCCTACATTTGAACATCTAATGTCCGTTCTTGTGAAACTCTATCAACATTCCGTCAACATCTAAAATCACACCTTTTCCAGTCCAGCTTCCCCACTGCCTCTGATTCTTTTCGACCACTGCGCTATATAAATTTACTTACTTTACTAACTTGTTGTCCACATGCACTGTTAACACTGTCGATGATGCTATACAGAGTATCCACATTTTGCCTGAATTGCCGCAGACAAAAACTATCAACTAAATAGTACAAAATATAACAAAAAAACTCGTTTACCGACACTTACTGGGCAGATTTTTGGGTCCCATTTATCGGCCGAAAAACAGCGCATTAGGTTTCTGGTTGTAGCTACTGACACTTCACATCATCTCTTACTGCAGACAAACCTAGGACACTCTGACATTCTGGAATTGGCCCCAAGTTGAACTAGAGTACCGGCCGCTAAAACGAGTGTTGGTATCGTATGAGCAAAGTAGTGAGACATAATGAAAAAGGGCTCACTGGAGACACAAATACTGCGCACTGGCTGTAGTAAGGCAGATCCAAAAAATTTTCGGCCGTCAAAGACCCCCTTCCCGGAGGCGTGGTACGGCCAAAATTTAATCAGCTGGAGATGGGTCACTACCTTTGTCTACAAACCCAGTTTGGTGAGGATCGATGCACGCAATTTCGAGTTTTCGTGGTAATAGACCCACAAACACACAAACCCACCCACAGACAGGACCGATTACAATACACTGCGCCGCAGCTAGCGTGCAGTGTAATGAGTAGAAACACGGAGATACACACCAGTTACTCGTGCTGCAGTCTGACCGCACGCCACAGCTAAACACGCACAAACATACACGCAGAAACAGGCGTCATTGCATACTGGCATGCACTGCATTGCATATTAACTCCACGCTGCTAACAACATTACCACGCATCAGTTATATTAAACAGTCCTCCCTGTATGTAGGGGTACTGGCGTCAGAGGGCTGATGAGCGGCTTGGCAACCCTCCCGCAAGATAAACAGGAGCCTTTAGCGGTCACATAAAAAGTTGGAGAACCCCCCCAGGTGAGTTTGGGGTGAGCAAGTCCATGGAATCGTGTGATATTTTTCCTTTCAGTGCTTTTAACACTGTTGGTTGGATGACAGGAAGGGCATCCGGCCTGTAAACAGCTGGGTATAGGTTTGCTGGTGGTGACAATTTGACTGAAGCTTTGCACGTCTTATAGCTCCAGTTGTCATCACCACTACCATCATCCTTAGCTCCAAAAAATCCAGAAATCTCCAAAGGTTCTTCATTGAAAGATGTTCGTGGAACCCAGCCTAATCCACAGTAATCTCCAGCAAGGTAGACTGGTTAATCAAAATACAAAACCAGCCGTACATGTTCTAAAATTGTCAAAGTCGGATAGTTTTTAATTCAACAACCTCAAAACTACAAACTATAACATGCAAAGTATTACTGAACTCCAGAGCAAAACCACCAAGTTCAAACTATCAAAATTTAACTGCCTATCCCTGAAAGTTTCAAAACAAATAACAAAAAACTCCAGAAAATGGAAGCAAAACAAAAAACTACATTATAACCGTTCGTAAGAATTTACTGTAACTACCATACCTTGGAATGTCGGGAATGACGGAACCATCTTCGTGAACGAAGTGTGCACCAGCTTTCCTGGCCCAGCGGTGATGCAGATTAAGTAGGTCATGTCGTGAGGTCGTCGGCGTGTCTTTGGGTGCACCGTCGGCGTTCTTCAATGGACTAAATTCATCTTCTCGCAAGACCTCCCACACTGCAAAATCTCTACAAATATTCCACATTACTGCAATTACTATTACTGCTGCTGGTGCTGCTGCAATTATTATTATTTTTTTTAAAGTAAAATATAAACTCGGTAGTAAAGATTCCAAGGTTCAAAAGCTAACGTTAAAATGAAGAAAATATATGCTGGAATGGAAGAACTCATCCTCAGTGGGTGTGTGGGCTAAAGTGTCTTGAATGCCAAAAGTGGCAAACAATCGATAAAATCCAATTGGCAGAATAAAACACACCTGAGAGTCATTATCCACGCCGATCACGTAATGCAATCGGCGTGGATATTGTTTTCACCTCGGATGTATGTATGTTTGTATGTATGTTAGCGCTCTAGAAAGAAAACGCTTGATCGGAATGACTTGAAACTCGGAACCGTAGTACTCCTCA
>Ga0049107_10000489_pt1 | contig 11965 bp, 11 predicted proteins | sample WorMetilPIANOSA1_FD_61187 | JGI IMG/M metagenome (GOLD analysis project Ga0049107, IMG submission 61187) | Marine gutless worms symbiont microbial communities from Max Planck institute for Marine Microbiology, Germany - Olavius ilvae PIANOSA.1 | ecosystem: Host-associated > Annelida > Digestive...
TACTCAATTATTATTATATCCAACATAGTGTTTATGGAGCACTATACTTTTCAACTGAATGGAAATAGTTCTAGGTTTATTTTGTTCTATATCCAAGTTTTCAAGAGGATGCCGCAAAAAAAACTAAATTAACCACAAATATCATGTGCATTATATGTTGTGTTGATAATGGTTAAATACATATTGAATAATGCTAGTCGTGGACCTAAAGTCTCAGTCATAAGGTGCTCGCTGTTTGTTGGAGAACACCATTGAAGTTTCAAAATCGATTTCTACGAAATTATGTTCTATGGAGATGGAACAAAATAATTCTCAGGTCGCGATATGTCTCCAACTAACTTTCCGAGACTGCTACAGCATTATTTCATTATTTTTTTCTGCAGACTAGATGGCTTTCTTCACATCCAAATTCCACTAGCAACACACCACCAGTGGCACCTACAAAAACTTCTCTTAATAATCTTAAGTCTTCTACATATTAAATACCAATAATCAACTGGCAGTGTAAAAACTCACAAACTGAATATCCACTGCCACAGAGAAGTGAAACCGGTGAATATGACTGCAATAGCTGTACCTGATTTCGTCCCAGACCTTTGGCTGATGAACAGGTTCGACAAGAAGCCGCACTGGCTGCATGACACCTTCAACAGCTTCCAAATATCGCTGCAACTGAAATGGACAAACTTCTACTTCAACTCATACCATACAATTTAACTCATACGTATCTCTTCTACAACACAGCAGAGCAGAAAGAAGTAAAAATGGTTTGGTGGTGGACTTAAATCAATAGAATGACAACAAATCTGTTTTTCAGACAACTGGTGGAAACAGTGCCAGGCACAACGGAGTGATGTGGTAGTGCAATGATTAGGGCATCGGAATTGCAATCCGATGGTCATGGATTTGACTCCTGACAGACAAAGGCTGGTTGTAAACTGTTTGCACTCGTGTGCTTCAGTCAGGAAGCGAGATGTGGTCCGTGAAAAGAGAACATGAACTTGGCATTGTATCGGGCAGAAATGAGAATGATCACATGAATGTGCAGTGTTAAACTAAGGGATGAACTATCAATGTGTTGAACTAAGGAAAGCAGTTAGGAATAGAAGATATTAGTGAAAGTGGTATAAAGAAATAGACTGCAGTGGTATGGACATGCTTTATGATAGGATAATGATGACTGGGTGAAAAATGTGTTTAGTTTCAGGATAACATGGAAAGAGCTTGTGGACAATGATATGAATGACTTAAAACCGAGTGATGCTATGGATCGTAGCAAATGGACAGTAATGATCAGAGGGAACTGGAGCGACAGCAACACAGATAGTGATGCTGAGAGATAAATACAAATTGCACATTTCTGGTGCTGGATCACCCAGGTAAACCTGGATGTAAGGGCCATTAATGAGTCTGTTTTGTTTCTGTTTTGCCTCAGTCACTAAGCAGTATAATTTGGTACTGGGCAATGACACTCTGTGGCTGGGGAGGTACCTAGGGGTCTGGCAGAATGTAATGACACGATACAGCCGGTTTCTGCTGAAAGAGCCGTTAAACCCGACCCACCGACTAACCCCCTAAGCAACCAATCAAGTTCTTTTAGGTCTACCTCTATGATTAACACCCTCATAATCCATGCACTTTTTCAACCACTTACTGCTATCCTTCCCTAACACGTGACCAGTACTAGTATTACGTTGTAATACTGCCACAGTATCTTCCAGTCCCAGCCTCTCTTTCTCTCTATATCTCAATTCTGTACAAGGTAACCTATCAGTCAATTTCACACTGCACATTCATCTTAATATTCTCATCTCTCATGACAAATTTCCAGTAGTTCCTAATGAGCTGCTCATTTGTACGGACATTCAGTTAGACAGACACAATTGACACATGCAAGTTACCTTACCTTAATGGACGGTGAACTTGATGATTTATCTTTCTTGTCTGGTCTCCTTAGCTCATCCAGTTTTGACTAAGGCAACAATAAACACAGCTAGAGTTAAACATGCATGTAACTTATACCATTCTTTGCTAAGAAAGTGTGAAACAAAGCACTGTCTACATTTTTGTGTTTGTTCCAAATTACCCTACAGTCTTTGACACTGTTGGTTAAGCAACAGGAACAGGAGATGCAACTTGTCCATAACAAATTCTGCGCAAATTATTCCCAAAAGTTATCCCATTTAAACCTGCAGGGAACCCAACCCGATCTGGTGCAGGTCCACTGAAGTCGGTCGGTCAAATAAGAACCAAAAATAGTAGAAGTAGTATCGTAGAGTGGACTTTGACCCTACCCCCATACTGGTGAGGTCCAGTGCAGAGCTCTGTGCTCTGTATAGGCAATGCATGATATCGTTACCACAGATAGGCACTAATCTCTGCCCCAGATAACAGTCAGCTCGGAAATTGGTGGCAGAAGCCACAGAAAATTTGTTTATTATCAAGTCCCTTCTATGGGTCATATGCTGGATAGAGGAGCAGGTGAGTAAAAACATAGCAACAACAACTTCCAAGCAACCATCGTCACCAACAGCACATCAACATCAAGGACATCAGCTACAGTGACCATAGCGGCGGCGACAACTACTTCTGCATCATGTTTCGTCACAACATGAATACGTTTTTGAAGCCAAGTGTAACGTTATGTACAGCGTGTTACAGTTGTCTATTGACATAACTGTGCTATACTAAGAGACATTTACTTACTTCTCACTTAACTTAATAGTAGTAAGTTTTTTTGTGACAGATGACAGGTATAAAATGTCACAACTGACGAGAAACTAAACTGCAACTCACCGATATTGAACTGGCATAAACTATCCTCCACAGAGCAAATGCTACTTCGGTCGGAATGTGATAGACTGTGAGTAGGTCACGAATGTCTGGCAGTCGTTTGACAAGCTCATCAGCACTCAGTTGCAGAGACAGGAAACTGATGAACTGAACCAACGTACCTTGGCACTAGACACATGCATTCAACTATCTGTATGAACTGCAATATAGAGCAGAATAAAACGACTTTGTTGTTAATAGCTGTCTGCAATCAGCTGACAAATAAACAGCACAGTCACACACACATCACTTTTCCTACCCATCTGCATTATCATTTAGTTGCTACTATGATTTACTACAGATAATTTGGAAAACAAATTTTTGCTTTATTCTATTTCACGGAGAAAAACGTACAAGAAAGCAAGATGAAAAATAAACCAAATCCTGCACTTTTCTACATGGTCGACACTTGCATCAGTGTTAAGGCTGCCTATTTGGTCTAGTGGTACAGTGTGCTAACGCCAGGCTAAGTACGCGGCCTGGCCTAATCAGCTGTACCGAACCGGGTACGAATCCGGCGCTGGGTGCGAAATTAAGTCAGGCACGTATGCTATAGAATTAATATTCTGGGCAGCCAGTGAGGGTTCGACGGTGTCCTCATTAATCTGTGACCGTTGGTTGACCTGTAAATTAGCAACGTTTATGGGTTCAACCAATTCCCGGGAGTGTCAGAATCAGCTAACATGACGCTAGGTTGCAGCTGCGGGGCTGGACCTATAGCAAACCTGCGAGGAGGAGGCTGGTGGTCTAGCCTAAGGCATGCATGGCTGGACTTGCAGCGAACCTCTGAGGGGGCTGGCGGGAAGGTGCTGAAGCGCAGGCTGGGCGCATGTCATGCTGCACAGTACAGTGCACTCCTTAGGCCGGGAACACAATCTACGCCTCTAGTCGTTCAATTAGTACCCTTCTCCTAGTCACCACATGCCTCAGCAATGCGAAAACCTGTAGGATCACACTACCTATAGGGACGCCAGCTGAAGGTCGCCATACATATATATAATACACGCCCTCTCTCTCTCTCCTTTTAACGGCCATTTTCCAGTTAGCCAGTGTTTACTGAAGCAAAGTATGATGGAAGTGGTGGTGACAACAGGAACTATAAGATGTGCAAAGCTCCAGTCAAATCATCACCATCAACAAACCAACATCCAGTTTTTTTACAGGCCAGATGCCCTTCCTGTCACCCAACCAACAGTGTCAAAGCACTGAAGGGAAAAATATCACATTCCATGGACTTGCTTACCCCAAGTTCACCTGGGGTCTCCCAACTTCGTCTCTGACCACTAATAGCTCCTGGTTACCTTGGGGGAGGGTTGCCATGCCTCTCATCAGCCCTCTGATGCCAGTACCCCAGTATAATACATGCCCTAATAGTTAAAAAAACTATCAAGAGCATGTGCACGCACGAGTGTGTTCAGCATTCACTTACTCGGTCCTTCAGTGTCCTGGCGAAATGCCGGGCTTCACTGGAGATTGGCATATGGGCCCACTTAGCGGCCTGTGCCTCCAGGGATGAAACAAGCCCTGGCCCCATTATGGAACATGGAACATTAGTGTTAGCGAGGCATTACTTCTACTCACAATGTTTCTCATTCAAAGATCAAACTACAGTTAAGCAAAAACTGGGTATTCCATACCTGATCATACAGCTTGCCAATGAGCTTCAAGTGACGTTTGTCTTCAAACTGGTGATCAACGGGCTGCTGAAATACTATGCCCTGGCGTTGCTGTGACATCAGCAGGCACAGTGGTATTGCCAGGTCATGGTCCTGCAGTGACTCCATCAGTCTACTTGAAGACTTCTTCGTGTTTCGTACTTGGGTGAAATACCCGCCCTATTGTATGCACAAAATGCCTTTTTAACTATCAAACTCGTGATGCGCCCATGAACAAACATGACTCTAACCATGTCACCGTTATAATCTACTGATTACTAAATGAACAAAAATATTGTTACAAGGTCAGAAAAACTTAACTGAAAAGCTGTATATTCCACAGTATGTTGCACAGTTCTGACAGACCCATGTATAGAGTAATATAAGCCAACATGTCTGTTTATTTACATCATGTGCTGTGAACTAATTGGATTGCACCCATATGAAGTGCTCTTTAGAGTATCAGATTGTTGTGCTGATTTGTTTTGTGTTGTTGTTCATTGTATGATTTCAACCATTTGGTTGCATTTGAAATATCTATCTATCTATCTATCTATCTATCTATCTATCTAATCTAATCTAATCTATCTATCTATCTTCTCTACCTGCATAATGCATACTGTGTATGCAACAGCCAATTAGACAGTTGTGAGCAGGCAAGTGATACAGAATCATCTTAAATTTGATTGTCAACGGCAGCAGTTTAACAGCCAATGTCAGCGACGACTGAGTTTTAAGTGCTCTTCAGAATGTCTTCAAACTTCATTTGCAATGTAACAAATTCGAATTCAACGGAATTTTAGTTAGCAAAAAGGTCAAAGTTGCGGAAGATCTTCAAACTTTAATATCTACCTGCACTGTGTCTGTCATCAATGTGAGAAAAAAGCACAACAGCCACTAATAAAGAATAAATGGCATGTTCATAATGATAACAGATCACACTTCGGTAGAAAAGTTACATAGACTCATCTGAATAAATGCACACAATGTTGTCAACTATGGCAGTTATCTGGCTGATGTTATAAGGCTTTCTATCAATGTTGGACTGAAGTGTCACCAATGCCATAAACTCCTATGCATTGGACTTACTATGCAAACTATATCACAACCTGTTTCTGCTCAATAAAAAACAGCATGATAAGAGTAACCTCCTGGCGCAGTAATTCTCCACCACACAAGGCCAGTAGCTGGTCGTTGGTCATCTCTTCAGACACCTCAATTCCAGCCATCTTCTGAATCACCTCACGCAGTATTGCCAAGTCGTAGCTGGCCATAAAACATGTTCTCAGCTACGTACATAAATTCTGGCAAGCAAGTTTTACATCACAGATTTATATCCACTCAGCTTTTGCTCAACTAGCTCATTTTTCTATGGTCACCATTAATTATGCCAGGTCACATAAGGTTCTCACCAGGAACACCTGTGGGGACTGGTGACTTTTGCAGGCTGCAACTGCCACATCCTTATGTCCAACAACGATATATCGTTTCCAAGAAAGTTTATGAAGCAACAAATACTCATTACAGTCGGACAGAATAATACATCCCACGTCATCCAACATTCTATAGAACAATTAATTTTACTTCATCACACGTGAATATACTGTTATCGATTATCACAGTATGCTTTCAGCCGGTGGCAAAAATGGTCACAAATTTACCTCTTCTGCGCTTTGAGTTGATTGGCGATGTACTGCAGCAGCCCCGCAATGTCGACCTGATATTTCTTCAAAACAGAGCCGCTGAAGTTTGCCAAGCCTTCACAATCCAGGACAGCAGACATATGCATATGACCCTAGCTGACCATATTATGCGATGGTGCCATCCGTCTGCCTGACCTGTTTGGTACTGTAAGTCCAGAACAGAAGGCAGTAAACACTTCAAATTTGGTAGAAATATTCCCCCTCATATATGAAACTGAAATCCCCATTAACTGGCAGAAAGGTCATAGGTCATAGAGACCCACTGAATTTTTGAACTGGCTAGTCTATACCACAGACATTGACAATGGGTTTTAATAGTGTAACTGTGGGTTTTTCAATGAAGCTACACAGCATAACCCACGCCTGGGTTTTCCAAAAATGTGCAAATATGCATGCTCAGATGCTATGCTTATTTTCTGCTCAGGCCTTTAGGATATGACGCTATATGAAGCTCATCCACAGGCAGTGGCATATCTATAGGCCCACAATTTTGGTTGGCGTCTACTTTTATACAATGAACTGCAAGGGCACAGCAGATATGCAATCTAATTATCTAAAAATTCTGCAAGTAGCTGTAGCCAAACAGGGGGTTGATCCAATTGAGAATGTACAGCAATCAATCATGGAATAGCCGTATAGTACACTTGTACCTCTTGGCTCTGGTCTTGTAACTGTGACTATTAAATCTGTTAATTCTAACAGATAAACATTAATTCACTTAACTGTAATTGTAACTGTAAGTTAAAAGCCACAACTGGAATCACATTTCTTTAAGTAGCTGTCTCAGCCACCTCTAGACAATTTTTGCTCCCACCTATCAAGTTCTGCTTGGCCCTAAAGTGCCTTCCACGCAGTTCATCATCTCATAATCAAGGGATGACTATATGTGCCAATTACATGGTCTGAAACCCACGGGATTATGTAACCCTGGATGAAACAAATTTTTGGAACTCAAATTTTTTTTCGGGTTTAGAGTTCCCCCATTTAGGGTTGTTAATATCTGTTGGGCTGAGACCCCCAAAAGGCACCCCTTCGGAGTATATGCTTTCCATCGGTACCACTGGTTTGTACGAAAACTTTTCCTCTAAGCTGTGCACAGGATAGTGGAAATTCTGCCATTTTTTGATCTGGCTCCACCCACATTGGAATATTTCAAACTGCAGAGTCCACTACCCACACATTATGGGTTTGCCACCTGACAGCATGGAGATCCGTCGTATATAACAGGAGTCATTATACATTTTAGTTATTATGAAAATACAAAGTCCTTATCACTTGGCCTGGAGCTGACCATGCACCAATCTGGGTTGAAGTGAACTCACAAGTGTATTCCGTGCAACAACATATCCCTGCCAAATTTCATCCAGATAGGTCGACATTTGGGGGAATGAAACCCCCAAAACCTGTTTTCAGCCTATAATAGAGGACAGCCATGCCTGTGGATGGGGTATAAGATGCAGTAAGTTTTGATATGTTTTGTTACACTCCAGTTGACTACAAACACTAAGCAATTCTGCATTTCTTAATTTCACAATGTCTGAACATCAAAACTTACACAAATTTCAACAAATACGAACAACCAAACATAAACATCAAGATAATGAAACACACACTCCATTTTAACTGCCATTTTCCAGGTGAAACTGGGTTAGCCAGTTGCCACCGTTGATTCTCCTTCTACACTTATTCCTAAAATGTGCAATGTGCATCCCAAAGAATAATAAAACAAAAATAATGAAAAAGCGCTCAGAGAGACGCAAACACTGCGCGCTGGCTGTAGTAAGGCAAAGCCAAAATTTTTTGCCCCACCGCAGACCCCTTCCCAGGGGCACAGGATGGCCAAAATTTAATCAGCTGGAAACGGTCACTACCTTTACCTACAAACCCAGTTTGGTGAGGATTGATGCACGCAATTTTGAGTTATCATGGTAACAGACCAACAAACACACAAACCCATAGACAGGACTGATTACAATACAGTGCACCGCTAAGCTTAGCATGCAGTGTAAAAATAGAAAACTTAATACGCACATTGCAGCCAAAATGATATGTTTGTATCATCTGTTTTCAATCGTTCACGATCAGGATTAGCCAAAGCTTCAATTACACAGTCTATTTTTCAATGGTGTCAAGAAAAAATATCCAGCCACAAACAGCAACAAAAGTTAAGAAAAGTGCTAGTTCTAACAGAAAGAGTGTGCTCCAAGGTTAAACATGTGCAGCAAAACGACACAACAGCCTTCGTTTAACTGCAATTTTCCAGGACAAACCAGGTAAGCCAGTACCAGAATGTCTCCACTCTAAATTTTATTGAAGCTAAGGATGACATAGGTGGTCGTGATAAAAGGACATGCAAAGCTCCAGTCACACTGTCACTACCAACAAACCAATAACCACCTTTTTACAAGCCGGATGCCATTTCTGTTGCCCAACAACAGTGTCAAAGCACTGAAGGGAAAAAGTATCACATTGCATGGACTAGCTCACCCGAACTCACCTGGGCGTCTTCCAACCTTGTCTCTGGCCACTAAACGCTCGTGGATACCTTCGGAGTAGGGTAGCCAAGGCTCTTGTCAGCCCTCTCAAACCAGCACCCCAAAACATGTGCAGCAAAATCACATGCATTCTTAAACATTGTTTCGTGTAAAAAATAAACAGTATATCATCAGAAAGGTTATTAACTGTTAAACAACAGCACCAGTTTAATGGCCAGTACTCAAAGAAAACCTGGGCAAGTTAACACAAAACATCAAACCATTGCTGCAGCAAGAGATGACGGGAGGTGGTAGTGGTACCAAGTGGACCTATAAGACATGAAAAGCTCCAGTCAGATGTTATTTGTCTGCTAGCCGAGTCTTATGTCAGTGGAGCCGCCCATGAGGCCGGTGCAGCAGCAGAGCTCACTGCTTCCCACAAGGAAGAGAAATATGCCAACATTGAAGGTTGCTACATTTTTGAACCAAAGGCGATTAAGACTTTGGGGGAGGGAGTTTAAAAATTAGAAGAATAAACAAAAGCGGGTATGATCATCAGTCCGTGCAGTCAATGACAGGCAGACTATCGTGCAAAAGAACGGCGTTGAAACGTTGTGCCAGCACTGAGCAATGCTGAAACAGGAAACTGGTCTCTCTAGCTTCCCCTGAGATCTGAGCAATTCTGCTACCAAGCAGAGACATGAGCTGACAGGTGACAGGCTGACGTGATGAGAATCCCCAAAGTCTCATTCACAATTGGTTCAAAAACATAGCGACCTTCAATTTCAGCATATCACCACCATCAGTATACCCACAATCAGTTCTTCTACAGGTCAGATGCCCTTCCTACCGCCCAACCAACAGTTTCACAGCACTGATTAATAGTAAACAAAATTTTTTTTTTTTAAATGGAAACTCTGCAAAAAAGATACATAACAAGACATCGTAGGACATGTTTGTCAGAAATTTCAGGCTGTCGACCACTGGACCAATGAAGTTGTCATATTTCTGTATCTGAGACAAAACCTATACAACAAACCAGGACACCAAAACGATCCACCTGGATTACACACAATTCCACAATCTGACAAACATAGCTAGCAAATTCACGTGAACCAAAAATAGTGCAAGTATCAATAGATTTTATTGGCTAACAATATATCCAATCCAACCATAACTTTTCGAGATAATTTGCTAACAGGCAGACAAACCAGTGGGAAAACATGAAGCCTAGTCAACAAAGGTGACAAAAGCAACACAGCAACAGAACGACAAAATATCGACATACATATTCAAAGACAACTGCTGGTGCTGCATGACTAAGTTTGCCGAGCTGTCGGCCAAGTGGCTTCACATTCTCCTTCGCAAGACGTCTATGACACAATCAAGATCAGTCAGTCATACAAACTCACAAAACAACAATTCTGTACTACCGTATCCTTTATTTATTTCAATAAAAATGTTCCAATCTTTACTTTCATGACAGAAATCTACTTCAGTTATCCTTTTACACAACTGAATTCAAATAGTTCAGCACACTAAACTGTGTAAATGCGTTACATTGTCAAAGGAATATAAGATTATGCCTGAATACTGCAGCTGTTAATCCGTATTTTATTCATGTAGTAAAATGTTTAAACAGACGTATCTTACAAATGTATTAGTAGTCCATATTTACAGTTTATACTTAAAATCTTCACCAGCTGCATCTACAGGGTGGCCCAAATTAAAATACCCAGTGATAAAGGTGCGATATCTCGACAATAGCATAAAATTTTATGACCAAGTTCACAATATTACATTTCAACTAATCACTGAATAAGTCCACGGAATAATGTTCACGTATCTCTTAAAAACAAACTTGCAGCATTCCAAAAGTTAAAGCACCATTTTCAAACTTTACAGTCTTATTGCCTTCAATTATCCCGAGTTTAACGGTAAGGATGAATGGCACATATATCACCCTGTATTCAGCTTCAGTTTACAACTATACCAAAATGAAGACATGCCAGAATGCCCTACAATTTTGGAAATGAGCATAAAAGGGTGTTAGCCACAGTTGCCACAAATGGCAGATATTTCACTTTTATATTTACACTGTGGCCATAACCCTGTGGCTCGGAGGCGTAGCGGTAGGGTGCTGGACTTGAGATCAATAGGTTGCGGGTTCGAATCCCAGCTGCCTAACTGTCGAGTACAACCCTGAGCAAGTTGTTAACACACGTGCCTCTGATACCAAGCCGTATAATTTGGTAGCAGCCAAAGGGCGGTGATGCCCTGTGGCTGGGAAGGTAACTGTAGGTCTGTCGTCGCAATGGCCATGCGTCACAGACATTAGTGTCAAGGCATAGGCAAGGCTCTCTTGTGGAGCATGGCTGACTTTACCTTTGCCTTTACATACCCTGTGACAGAGAAGTGGTGGAGGGTGTCAATAATGCATCCCAGTGGAAAGTGCCCCTCGGTCTAACTCTACGGGACATATTAGCGCCTCTGAAATTATGACCTTATGGCGCTATAGAAATTCGATTATTATATTACAATTTCCACCTGTTACTGTTATCTGCATCCACTAAAACAACTTACTTCATGATGTACTTGGCCTTTTCAAGAATATCAGTGTGTGCTCGAATCAGCCGAGGATGTGACATGCGAGTGGTGTTCTTCCACTGTCCGTACAATCGATACCTGTATGTAAAGTAACAATTCGATATGTAATCATCATCCCTGTTGTGTATGTTAATCTTATCACAAAGGAACAGAGTTAAGTAAAATGTGCATCCCAAAGGCACATAATTACATCCTGATACCTGTAACATGCAGATAGATCAGCCATTAAATTACTATTAATTATTGTAGTCTTGTGTAGTATGCTACGGGTATGTACGTGTATGTATCGTACAGCTGTGCATAGCATCAGTGGTGGGCAAAATCAAATCGCTATTTGATTTAAATCGCGATTTGAAGGGCTACTGCGATTCGATTTAGGTCCAAAAGATTCGATTTGACCGTTTGCGATTGGAGATTTGATTTGATTTGCTATTTTCAACGATTCGATTTGGACCGAATTGATTTGGGTACAAATCGCGGCATTGAATGATTCGGTCAATTACGCAACTTTCTGGGCATCACCTCTGGCAGACAACTACCCAACAATGCGACATCTGGCCAGAAAGTACCTTAGTATTCCGGCAACATCAGCTTCTGTTGAACGTTTATTCAGTGTTGCTGGGGCAATCATAAGAGCCAGACGTAGCAGTCTAGCTGCAACAACTGTGGAGTCGTTGCTGCTACGCAATGAACT
>Ga0049107_10000490_pt1 | contig 11963 bp, 12 predicted proteins | sample WorMetilPIANOSA1_FD_61187 | JGI IMG/M metagenome (GOLD analysis project Ga0049107, IMG submission 61187) | Marine gutless worms symbiont microbial communities from Max Planck institute for Marine Microbiology, Germany - Olavius ilvae PIANOSA.1 | ecosystem: Host-associated > Annelida > Digestive...
TGGTATTTCCGTGACACTTCGTACAACAGTTGGCCCATAGTGTGACGTCATCCACAGCAACTTTGCCTTTGGAGTCGGCGTGGATTTGCATCTCCACAGAGTGCACTTTCTAGTTTGTTTCAGTGTTGTTTCGATAACGAAACGTGCTAGCGCGAGTAATGTTTAAAATTTAACACTGTCATGCAAACATGATGCAAGTTCAGCTGACACTGCGTACAAATAGGCCGACTACTAAGTCGGCGCAACTTAGCGCGGCTGAAATTTGCTGCGCGGCTGTCAACTTCAGTCTGCAACTGTTCTTCGATGTTCTTACACACAACTCGGCGCAAGATAATGCTAACTCCAGTTGTCGGCGGAAGCATATATGTTTCATGTGTGATAATGATAACTGTTCATTGCTGAATATATCGACATTTTCGCGACAAAACCTTGAACGTGATTTTCTTAACACACGAAAAACACGTATTTATAGTTATCATCTTTTTCAACTGGATATCTTCACAATATGATTCAAAACACGTGGCGTCACATAGAAACCCTCGGAACATAAACCTGGGGCGGCCAAAGTTAACGGTATTATTGGAGATGTTAAAGTACATGTAAACCAGAAACAAAAGCATCACCTCGAAGGCAATGCAGTACCGGCCTGTCAGGTGCATATGCTGCTATACGTGAGTGGAGTTAATTACAATGTAAATAGTAACTATACGAAGTATTTGGCAGCTGCTGCCGATTTTTTGCGTTTTGGAAAATTTCCGCCGCAAATTTGCGAATCTTGTGGCGCCAACTACCGACGGAACTACGAAACGTTTAGATCGTTGTAAAGCACACCAAATTCCTTAATTGCAGATGAAAACAACGTCTAAATCGATGCGTAATTGGCGACGCTATCCTTCCTCAAACTGGTAAAAAATTGACCAAAAATGCGGTCCGGAATTTGGCGGTTTGCTGTGGCGCCATCTAACGCCGCATCAAAAAACTGCAATATAGGTGCACAACTGCAATCACTAAGGTGCATAATATCCCCAAAGTTGTTTTGGAAAATTTACTTCCTGTATGACTTTTGGTGCGCACAAACTTGTTCATTCCGAGCCGTTTTTTTGGACTTCCTGTACGAAGTTGGACAATTGCTGTCAGCGCTATATAATGTCATGCGGAAAAAAATTTATACAGGTGCACATCTACATTCTTAAATTACTGCAGTGGAATTTTCTTCAAATCTCTTAGCTATCTATACGAAGTGGTGCGCACAAACTTTTACGCCGATTTTTGGATTTTTCACAATTTTTGACCGCAATTTCGCGAAAATTGTGGCGCCATGTAGCAACGAAATTGAGAACTATGTAGTGTAGCCGAAAGAACCATCCATTCTGAGAAAAAGCACTGAAAACTGCATCAAAATCGACCCATAAGCCATCACACAATACTTGTTTGAACTATGTCACCCAAGCGCAGGCACACCAAGCGTGACATACAAAAAAAACACCAATTTTCGCTCCTACCGCGCATAGTTTGATCTTCCCCAAATTCTGCATGCTGATAGAGAACGTCGTGACAATTCTAAAAGGTGTCAATCATGTTTCGATCCAACGCATAGTTTTTCCTGCAGGGGCGAAAATGCTGATTTTTGGCCACTGACGCGGTGAGTAAATTTAATACCGGCAGGTTGCCATGGCAACCTGCTGGTAAAAATTAACAAGACTTGAAATGTAGCGGTAAATACGTTCTGGAAACTTGGCCTCTTGACCTAGAGACGTTCACAGACCCTACTTCTAATATATTGGTCCGGCTACTAACCCAATTCATCATCATCATCATCGTCGTCGTCGTCGCGTCATCGCGTGGGTGAGACGCGCGTATTGTGCATTCTCCACAAGATGCAGTCAGTCATCGCCACTGCACGAACTTGAACTTCAACAAAAGTTTGTTTTGCATTTCGGTCTCTTGGATTTCTTAAAGATCGTCGGTTTTTCTCGCCTATTTAAAGTCTTGCTCACAGTCTTCGGTTCAAAATTTAAATTAATAGTGCCATCTCAGCTATGTTAATGCAATGTGTGTCTAAACAATAATTACGATAGAATACGACATGCAGCGTTTAACGCACGCGCTCCATGGCAGTCTGTCGTAGGGAATCAAACAGAAAATTATTGAAAGAAAAACTTAAGCATATACAGTTATCCGGTGTATCATAGCTATTGAACTACACGCAACACACGCAGAGGTATACAACAATTACGTCCGCCAAGGAGGTTATGTTTTCGCCTGCGCTTGTCTGTCTGTCTGTCTGTCTGTCTGTCTGTTAACATGATTACTCAAACTGATCAAATCCTAACCAAATTTTGTGGAGTGGTTGGACATAATTCAAGGAGGACCAATCGATTAGATTTTGAGTGACCTCCACCCAAGGTCAAGGTGACTACAGGTCAAATGGTCGAACTTGAATGAATACTAAATGGCCTTCCTTGGCGGATATTCGCGTTCTCCGAATGCTTCTGGTCAGTAACTCGTATACCGATTCGTATACATAAACAGAATCCAGACGAGTGGCCATGCAGTAGTACATAGGCTGTTGTCGCTTGCGCGAGTCGTGAGTCTGAGATTACTGAAGATGTCGTCGTTTCAACGAGTTGAGTGAACAGAGAACTGACGCCAATGTACGTGCAGTGAAATGTCGCTGTTAAGTGTCGGTCGGTCTTCAAAGACTGAGTCGTTAATCCCGGCGTCGTCTCGTCTACTTGGTAGTAATACCGGCGACATCGCCGTCGCCCGGCCAAGCCTGGCCTGCAGCATATCAAGCGACGGTTATATACATCCTGTCGGTGCTGTGCGTGTGATGTCCGTCTTAGCGATGCGGCGCCAGCAGCAGCAGCAGCAGCAGCAGCTGTTGTTGTTGTTGTTGTTGAACGGCGCAGCAGTGCGAAAGCAGTTGGCGCGACAAACGTGCCAGATCGGCGCCCAAGCCGCGGCAGCCGCGTTCTACCACACCAGGCTAGTCTAGCTGGTCGCGATCGCGTGCCAACGTCCAACCGGGTTGGACGACGGCCGGCGTATTGGAGCTCGCGCAGACAGCGACGCACGGCGCACCGGAACCTGCTCGCTCGCCGTGACGTAACTATGACGTCAAGTAGAGCGTTACTGGCGGCAGCTCTGCGCGTCGACTCGACGTCTTGTGGGCGCCTCTAATCGCGTCCATTCCGTCTGCGTCGCTTGGATACACACGTTCTGGCTGGGCCGAACGCTCGTCGTCAACGCTGCGTTCCCTACACTCGTATCTGCGTCGAGGAATATCGGGATTCAGAGCCGGGGGACGGTCATCTCGGCCGCTTCTGCAGCGCTGCGTCAGACACTCAACGCCACATTCGCAGTCGTGGAATAAGTTGAAATGCGTGCGTACGGAATTCTCTGAAGTTGATGACGGCCGTGTCTACGCGTTTAGCGCTGTCTGAGAGCTGTTTTGCCGTAGCTGCGACTGACGAGATTAACACGTGCGCGTCTCATTGCTCGGATCATTGACGCCTGCGTCGAGCAGCGGTCTGTACGCCACGTCACGGGTATAATCGTCACATTGGAGTCAAAAATCATCGGCTGATTCGACAACTAGTTGCATCCGGTAAGGAAGTATTTCGATCTGGTGGAGTGTATACTGTGGCCAGTAGCACCGCGAGGGTTGACCCCGAGGCGACGTCGACGGTCCACTGTCTGTCGATCCACCGTGCCGGAATGTGGCTGCGACGGTGAAGAGGGCCGGGTGGGCGGCGGCGTGAAGCTCGGCCGGCGTTCCGCCCGCCCGCGGCATGCCGTCCACCAATACGGCGACGACTGACACCCTGGTCCAGTCCGTCACCGTCGTCCTCGTCGTCGTGGTCGTCCTCAGCGCCAGCTAGCGACGTCGCAGCGCGGCGGACCGGCGCTCCGTGGAGTCCGCCCGCCCGCCTCGTCGTCATCGCCGACGACGCCGTGAACGCCGAACGTCTGCGGAATGGGCAAGAAGATCCAGTGCATCGGGCGCTACGCGATGGACGGGGTCACGCTCGGCAAAGGCAGCTTCGCCACCGTCGAACTTGCCACTCACGGCCTAGTTAACACTAAGGTCAGTTTGTCACCATCGTCATTGTCACCGTCGGCGTAAAGATCTGGACACTTCCTACTTACACGACTCATAAGACTTATGACCAACAGCGCGCTTTACGGTCTCAAGGTGGCAAATGACTGGGATGAGCTAATGGCGCCAGCCGCGCCACCGCAGCGTCTATTCCTGCCCGCGCTAACGGACAACTATATTAACAGCGTAAACTGGCAATTTCCATCAATTCGCTCGCGTTTTTCATATCATAATACCTGTAACACACTGGTGTGGTATGTTAGATGTTGGACGCAGATTGAAAATTCCATGAACTTACTGCCATAAAAAGCCTTCTGTTGCTATGTGCCGTGTTAAGTGACGTTGCGGCGGAAATTTTTATAATTATATTTCCAAAAAAAAATCTTTTTCCACTCGTTTGCGGACCCTTGCAATCTCTGTGCTCCTCCGCAACTGCAGATGCAGTTCGTACCGTTTGATCAACAGCGATCAAAATCGGCATGGTAGTCCTTGTCGGGAGAGGCGTGTTTGTAAGGGGTCCGGCACACCCCATACCAAGAGTAAGTAATTAAATGTAAATTTGTATAGCGCGGCTACGTAAAAAAAACCTCTAACGAACTGTCGACGAAGTATTGAGCAAACAGATGAGTTTTTAGTTCTCGTTGAAACTGGTCCGGTCCTACAGTCGAATCGCGAAGATTATCCGGAAGTGAATTCCAGACTGTCGGACCGGCGGATGCAAAGGCTCGACGACCGATAACACGGCGGACGCGTGGTACATTCAGTTGTTGGCGTCTGGCGGATCGTAGGTGACAAGGTTCAGCGCGCCCCAATTTTGGGAGTACCCGCTACTTATACCCACACCCTTTGACGTAGAACGACCAAATGTGGCATGGTAACATATATTAGGAGAGGCGTGTTTTAGGTGTTAGCCTCACCATTTCTTTTTGCACAAATGCGTTGCGCGGTTTGCAAGCGATAGCTGAGTTTCTTGTCTTTAATTAGCAACTAAACCTGGATTCTTTGATGATCGCCAGAACTGTGAGATCTCTTCTGCACATCGTTCGACCGCGTTGTCTGCACTAGATTGGAACTGTAAAATTACGATTTTATGTATCGTAGTATTATTTTATGTTTTAGCTATTTAGCCACTTGGCTACCATTTCTCAATAAACCGATTGATTGATTGATTGATTGATTGAACTGTGAACAATTTTCGCTATTGGATTTGTTTAGTCAAAATAGTTGCAAAATAGTTGTGACAAGTATAACTACTAGTTTTTGTTTAGTTAAATACAGATGAAAAATTTAAACTAAATTATTTTAGTTGCAAAAATTAGTTCAACTAAAAATTAGTTTATGTCACTGCCTGTCACTACCGGTTGCTGTATATACGTCAATATAAATCAACAAAGCTAGAGTAGCCCGAATAATTTTTACCAGCGCGACGCTATGTTAGCACGGTCTTTGCTATGGCAACGTGTCTGTCCGTCCGTGTGTCCGTCTGTCACGCCGGTATTGTGTCTAAACGGTTAAACCTATCTTAAAACTTTTTCGACTTTCAGATAGCCCCATCATTCTAGTTTTCTTCTGACCCCGCGCCGATTCCAAATTCCAAGGGCAACCCCTTCAACGGGGGCTATAAATACACGGGGTACGAAAAATGGCGATTTTCGACGGAAATTGCCGTTTATGTCGAAAACGGTGCGAGATAGGCCGATGGTTACTATGGAACATTAATAGGACGTCATTGGGTGGGTGTCGGATCGAATGGTATCATTTTCGATGACCTTGAATAACCCCTAGTCCGGGTTTCAAGGTCACTGTATACTTACAAGTCGAATATCTCAAAACGGTGCGTTTTAGGGACAAAGTTACTAAAGAACACTAATAGGAAACCATACACAATCTATCGAAATGGTACCACTTTCGCTGACCTTGTGTAACCTTTGACCCCGATTTAGAGGTCACGACATTTTTCGACATTGAATATCTCAGAAACAACACGAGATAGAGCCATAGTTACTATAGAACGTCAATAGGAAGTTGTATGCACGCTATCGAATGGTGATATTTCCAATGACCTTAACGCACCCCTAACCCAGTTTTCAAGGTCACGGCATTTTGAAGTCGAATATCGGAAAAACGACACGTCTTAAAGACAAAGTTACTATTGCACAAGAGGAAACTATACCTAACATATGGAATGGTACTATGTTTGGTGACCTCGACTGACCTCTAAACGCGTCGCGCGAGTTTGTCAGCATCAGCTGAGCTTCTTGTTAAAAGCGGTTAAGATTTGAAAAAAACTTCTCACCAGAGTTCGGCAGCCAGTTTCAAGTGTGCAGTTTATTGGGGCCACGCGGTAGAAGGATACTCGCTAGACTGCATCTCAGTCATCGACAAAGCAACCTCAAACGGCATGATTCGGTGGTCAGCGTCAATGGATCAAGGACACGGAATTAACGACGCTGATCGTCTCGAACACTTACGCGTGTCCTCCTTGTTCCGGGTATAGCTGTCTACCCAGAAAAACATCATCAAAAGCGTCCACAACTTCTTTAGTTGTCCTAGGCAGACATGTTATTAGAGATAATAAACAAAATGGCTGCAACTGCGATCGAGCCTATCAAATTGGAATTAATTACTGTGTCTGGCACGACGGCTGTGCCTGTATAATGCCGAGTGTATATGAGATTCATGCAGCAGTGATCTGTAACATGGCATTCGTTATCGAAAGTGGAAATCAATCAGGGTGGGTTATGCTGCGTGTGAACGGAACGATAGCTATAGGGGACGACCCGGCTAAGGCAGGACGTCGTAGGCCAAACCGACGGCGAGTTTTAGACATGTTGTTTGGTCGAGGCGGCGTGCACAGCAGCGATCGAAGCGGTGGAGTAGCTGACGGATCGATAACCGATTGATTGCTGGATGAATAACGAACGCGTCGAGTCGCCGTCGCGCGACTGAGTGGTGGAAGTTACCAACCGCCGCGGCGGCAGCGTGAATGGCAGTCACGGACGAATGGCGCTAGGAGTCTCGCGGAGACAGCATTCACCCGTCAAATATCACGCACGTAACAACCGTCAGCTGCGACCACCCACAGACCGACCCGACGACCTCACACGGCGCACAGCGATCATCATTGCTGTCCGTTATACTGGCACTTTATGTCGACGTCAACTAGGTCTACGTTCACTCGAACGTAATGATGATGATGATGATGACGACGACGAAACAACTGGTAGCGTGTGGGAGATCTCCGGGATAACAGCAATAATGCCTGTAAATAAATGACCCTTAGTCGTTGTCGGAGCCCCAAAAAGTTTTATTGCGAATAAGCAATTCCAGGTTGGGATTCCATAATGACTCCCATTTACAGGTCACATAATAATATCACGTGTACTGAAAATTTGGGCCAGAAAGATTAATAATATGTTATTATTCCAGAAAATCGAATGGATATTAAAAATCCGAATCGACAATTTTTAGGGCGATATTTATTGTGTATTCTCTGCAAATTCGGTAAGGGTCGGACGTAAGAAGTCGAAGAATGAGACATCAGTTTCTAAAACTGATTTTATTGCAGATGCTTCTATAATGAAAGGATAGGTTGAAACGGCCATATATGTGCTTGTTTTAACCTGCTATTTACAGGTCACGTGGTACGGCGGCATGATCATATAGGATTCTCAATTGGCGGAGGATTGAGACTTGATAAACAAGCTGTGCGCGTGGCGACACGATATGCCCCCGCCCCTCTCCTCCTCCCGTGGGCGCCCCAGCGCCTCGCGCGCCGCCGAGCAAACGCAACGTATCAGTAGTTTCCCACGCCCAATACGTTCTCACGGTCACCGCTGCACCTGCCTCACGTGTTCGCGGTCAGCAAAGCGGCCTGGTGACCTTGACCTTTGACCTTTTGACCTTGAAAGTGGTGTCCGAATCACGTGTGACGTGGGCTACCTCTGTGCTAATTTTGGTCATCCTATGCCTCTCTTTTCTCAACTTAGGCCCGATGTACGCGACCGACGTCAGACAGACAGACGTCAGACAAAAGCATCGCTTAATGTCCCCGCCTATTAGGGGCGGGGCATAATGATGAGCATCCAAGGTCAGAAGGTCAACGGTCAAAGTCACAAGGTCACGAGTGTAACAAGCCTTTAGCAGCAAAGCATGATAACTCGGTGACGATCAATAGTATATACGACCTTAATACACGACGGGATTATTCATCAGCATGTGACATACGTTCAACGTTGTTATAGGGTCTGCTGGACCGGAAATAGAAATGTGCCCATTTTCCAGCGGTTCAACGAATTATCGGTCATGTATAGGAAATCGCTCGCAAAATCCATAGTTTTTATTTCTACATTAATGAACGCAAACTTGCTACACTTTCTGTCACTGCCGAAACTTCACTGTCTTCCTTGTTCCAAACAGATAATTATATCAAAATCCGCCCACAATGTTTTGAATTTGCTGTTCACACACACACACATGGACAAACTATACGTATCGCATCACCTCCTACCTCGTCGGAGATGAATAACGGTCGTTCCAGTCTACATGCAGACAGTAATAATGCACTGAGATAGGCACAGAGAGAGAGAGAGAGAGAGAGAGTTGGTTGAATACGGCTGCGGCGGTGGCAGAGGAGCAGTTGTTCACTGCTAGCTGGCATCGCACGGCTGGTTGTACGCCGAGACAGCAAAGCGAGGCGATGAATGGCGCCGTTCAACCGACCAAAGATGGATCACGCACGACGCCAGTCCGGTCCGGTCTGGCACTCTGCCGTCTGCCGGCACCTCGCGCCTTGCGACGTGTTATGGAAAACGAAGTTTTGTCCGCGCAGCGCACTGGCGACGCGACAGACGACGACGACGACGCCTTGGCAAGAATACACGCCATACACGTTCGCTGTGACCCGGTTCGACAGAGATGGGCATTTCTTCGCGATTCTGCCGATACATTCTTAAACGGACATGTAACGTAACGTATTACCGCCCACAGGCTTCAACGTGCAAATATTTTATGCGTCCCTCTCCATCGCGTTCCGTCTGTCTGTCCGTTTGTGCCATATACGTGTCTGTCCCTATTACTCAGGACGAGAAAATCGTAGGAAGTTCAAGATTAGTGAACCTACATGGTATTGCTCATGCAAAGAGGAACTCGGGTGACAAAAATAAGGACAAAGGTCAAAAGTCAATGTCAACGGATCATATAAATCGTCTCAACAATTCATCATTAATGAAGAGTGGATTTCTGTTAGATACTGAACTTTGGATCGGTTAATAATAACAGGGACTGATATGCAGCCTAACTAACTTAATGGGTAAGTTATCAAAAGCAAGGGTCCCATGGTCAAGTTACAGCCATTCGTTTTTATGTTGTCTGGTTTTAAAAATCGCGAATACAAAGTCATATAAAGTTTAAATTTGGTAAGCAGAGTCCTCGTGGCACAGCGATCTGTATTTAGCTTTTTTTTACCAATGACCACAGAGGTTTGATTCGTTCAAGAAATAGCTGAACCCCTCCATGACGTCTGAACCTAGTCTGTTGGTCGAGTTTAACTCGTAAAAACAGTTTTCACCATCCTTCCGCTGTTCTCAACAGTGTTCGGTGTCTGCGTCCACAGAAATCTTGACTCTTGTTGAAATTTGACGAGCACAGACCTGCGTGAGTATGATATTCCGGCAGAATTGTTGCTACTGGGCGCGATTATTTAACCCCCCTCTTCCGCGAATAGCACCGATGAATGAAATACATGTAGTTTATTATACACAGCAGATACGGTGCAACATCACTTTCTGCCTCTAAACGACGGCTGAAAACATCTACTCTCCGTTTACGTCGTCCAAGTCGCATTAACGCATTACCTGCTCGTTAAGCTTAAACTTATAGGGCATGCTAAAATTGTCGTATTATTATTATTAAAATTTTACTATAGGCCTAGGCCTATATGTTTGTATTTTCATTCACTGGGAGCAAAAAATACAAAAAAATCGACCTATATGCTCGGTTACGTGCTCTGACTTCGATTCGAATAAAATAACGGAATTTTACGCAGCCCATCTCTACTGGCCGGGCTTGGTGCGGACCAGTCGCTGTAACCGAGGCAGGATGAGCGATGGGTGGGCAGGCGAGAAAGCTGATAAATAGACGATTCCCATGCAGCGGCGGGACAAGACAGCGGTGCAGTTGAGGCGGCTGTGTAGGCTTGACGGAGCGTAGACCGAGGCGCCGCTTGCTCGCCGTGCAATAGCACGACACACGGACATACACACACACGCCACAGCAGCACTGACCGGCCAGTGTGGTCCAGCACGGTACAGGAAACCCTAAACGACTGGGCGTGACGGTCTGGGCATCGGCAGAGCAGACTGAGCATACGATGTCGTGGCACGAGGCCAACTCAGCTTCTTCCTATTCCTCCGGAGTTGGTAAATGAGCGCGAGAAAAATGCCCTGTCAGTATACATGTTAAATTCAGAGTGCAACCCACGTCGACCTACTTTGTAGCTATGCGACGACCTTGACCTTAGCTATGCATTTTGTGACATTTTGTGCCCTTGACCTTTTGGATCCTCACATATAGCCACATCGCAGTGCCTCAGGATCAGTATCATTTGTACCACATGCCACTATTACATGCCACCATTACACATGCCGTGTAAAATACTTTCAGAGTTTTTAAATACAAGATACAATATTGTATTCGTGGTGTGATGGTGCACTATTTCAAACACGTACATTTGAAATATGTATTTAAAATACACATACATTTTTTATTTAGTACTTGAAATACATTAAGATTGTATTTGTATTTTAAATGCTAGTATCAACTACAAAATGCATTGTGAGCAAACTAAGAAAATAACGCGTGCGAGCCAGCTATATAACGTGCGAGTGGGATGGATCTGCAAGGTAGTATTGAACACTCGGACTAAGCACACAAGCTGACTGCTGACAGTTGGCGTAACTCTGACACTCTGCGTAGTTCGCGACAGTTTTCGGCAGTATACGTACTAAACATACGAAAGATAGACGCAAAACCCACCAGTAAATCAAATAAGAAAATGCATATAGCTGTTTGTTACTGGCCAGCAAATGCATATGATTGCTATATAATTTGCACTGCCCTGCTTATCTGCGATACGCGAAGCATAGCGATGCACGCGCGAAAATGATACGCAGCCACTAACTCAGCTTCTAGTCTATTGTACGGAACCAGACAGAAATTTAACGGGAAGAAAAGAGAAAAAACGGATGCCGTTGAGTATCATAAAATTGTGAAAATATGTAGTCTTCTAATTCGTAAAGGCAGTTTGAAGAGGATATAATATTGATCCGTATAAGAGCAGTTTCTTAACGTCGTATTCTGCGCACCAGCTTCAGCACCAAGACGTATGAACCTACGTTCTACTTCAATAGCGAGAGAGCCGCTGCATGTGGCTGCATCACACAGCATCATTGCTTGCAGAGAGAAGTCCGTGTCTTTCTTCATCTCATTCGCTGTAGCAGCAGTTGGTTTGCATGACGGCACACGCGGCACTTTTATGCCGTTGCACCGCGGCACTGTATATGGATTTGCTAACCTCCCAGTGCGTCTGATTCGCATGCGATATATGACGCTTGTTCGCAGTCAGCAGATAAAAGTCCATAGCTAAAACTAAATGAAACTAAGCCTATATATATATATATATATATATATATATATATGAAAATAGAACTATAAACAAGAGATAAACAAGAACAAGAAGCTCAGGTCAACAAACATGGTACCATTCCACATGTTATATATAGTTTCCTATTGTGCAATAGTAACTTTGTCTTTAAGACGCGCCGTTTTTACGATATTCGTCTTCAAAAAATTTCATGACCTT
>Ga0049107_10000491_pt1 | contig 11957 bp, 5 predicted proteins | sample WorMetilPIANOSA1_FD_61187 | JGI IMG/M metagenome (GOLD analysis project Ga0049107, IMG submission 61187) | Marine gutless worms symbiont microbial communities from Max Planck institute for Marine Microbiology, Germany - Olavius ilvae PIANOSA.1 | ecosystem: Host-associated > Annelida > Digestive...
CAAAGATAACAACAGAAAATATCAGCATCAGTGTCAGTCAGCTACAAATTAAACAAAGGAATTAGGCTGACTTAGCTATCTAAGCAATATTTTGTCCCCCCACTGGCCAAAAAGTGGGGGTCAAAAAAATTTTTTGGCTCGCTCCGCTCGCAAAATTGTCCCCCACTTTCAAAACCGTGGCGCCGCCCATGACTGAACGCACGGTAGACTGCAGCAGAAACGTGTGCTCAGCACGCGGTGCCAGCTACTGGGCAGTTAGAATGAACTATTACATCATCACAGAACAAAGTTAATGAAATGAAGCAACAAACTCGATGGTCACCAAACAAATAACATTCACGTGAACCGTTAAAATGAACTATTAACAAAAAATGATAATTAAGTCCATATTTATGGACTAGATATGCCACAGTATAATTTAAGCGTGGAGTCCAGCCAAAATGTGGAGTCCAAACGACAAAGTGTGGAGTCCAAAATGGGAAAATTAGGAGTCCAACTTTGGTAAAATATGAAATTATTGACATATTTTGCATAAAAATATACGTTTAAGCCTAAAAATGTCGTCAGCTTCTGGGGGACTTCGTTCCCCATAGACCTCCTACCTGGGCTTCGTCCCCAGGCCCCACGGGGACTTCAGTCCCAGACCCCCTCTTTTGTAGAGTCCAAAAAATCATTAAATTATAGTCTGAGATATGCAGTGAATCAGCTGACCATTTATATCATAATTATTCCACAGGGTGTTCCAAAGAAAACCGCAAGAAGTTTTGCACTTGACAAATTTTGAACAATTTGCCACAGAATGGCGTTGTTTACACCAAAATGTTCAGCAAAAATTATTTATCTATCAATCAATGCAAAATTTGAGTAAATGCAGCCCTTATATGTATTCAGGTAGGATGCTCGTCTCCATACTAGAGATGCATGGATGCATCGACAAATTTCAAGGATGGTTGGATTAACGGTATTTTCAACCAAAACAGATTATTGCACCGTACTTGTAAATGATAAAATTTCGTTTTCAAATGCTTATTTCATATGGCAAATTAAATTACTATGTTACAGAATATTAATTATAAGGTGTAAGAAGAGGTGGTAGCGATGAAAACATCCGATACACATTATTAGGATACTGTTGTAGATCACGTAACACAAACTTTACAAATTAAACTAAATTTAAGTATATATCTGCCATGAAACGTCACATATGCATGCAACTGAATTATGTATTGACATAACAGATAAAAAAGCTTTGAATATGATTATATCATTCACACATCAACATGAACAAACTGCAGCACAAGAATTTCAGAAAGGTACGTGACGTCCAAACACATAGAACGAAAAGTGACTACACGCATTATCAGTGGAAGCTCATAAAATCACAAACAATGTCTGCAACATAGTGAAGGAATACACTCGCTCTGTTAATACACAGCACAGGCCCAACCAAATGATGGCAGTTGAAATGCAAGTAAAAAAAGTAACTAACTAAGTAAGTAAGAACATAGCTACGAAATACGCACTATACGGTACACTGTTTCACATTCCGTGCAACACTCGTGACAATGACCGGTTACAGCGGCGGCGGCGGCGGCGGCAGCACAGGCAGCGTTCTGTGAAAGTGGGCATCCGTATCACTACTGTACTAATTACCAACAGACTTCACCGACACACACACACACACACACACACGTACTAACATCAAACATCAATGCACACACTCACAAATAACAAGCGTTCACAGTGCAGGGTTCGCATTTCCTAGCAGCTGGGCAATGAAACGCAACAACAACACACCACCGACTGATAGGACCACCCTGGATTATTTCCGACATCTATGGTAAATGCAGGCACGAACACACGGCAGGGCGTACACACAATGTTTCCACCAGTTGCTATGACAACAGCACTGTACCCAAGAACCTGGTCATTTTATCACTACTCCCAGTTCGAATCTGTAGAACACGAAGAGTGAACACTTCAACATAATACAAGGAAGATCAAACCCAAATTATACATTACTGAAAGGTTCGCGACTACTGTGATCACTGACAAAGGCTCGCTGTCAAATGTCAATTTAATGCAAGTCCACAAAAATAATATCAACAGAAGTCCGACGGCATCAATACCTAAGTAAACAGAGCACGAACATAAACGACTCACAGTCAAAATGGCATGAAAAAAACATCAACAAACAATGACGACGTAACAACAGGATCATTCAACGAGGTAGAAATGCATTGAACTGCAGCAGCAGCAGCAGCAGCAGTATCATCGACATCTCAGCTGTACACAGCAAATGGGACCTGCAGAATTATGTGATTTTTTTTCTAAAATAAAAAAAAATTATGCGACCTCAGAATTCAAATTTTCAGTGACAAACAGTAACATGAAATATTACTTGTGAATTCCAACTCTGCATGCGAAACAAAATTAACCACGTAGTTAACCATGTATTTTATCAATCTTGAGCGTGTTTGAATTGAAACAACTGATCAGTTTACAGACTAAGCAGTTAATTAAATCGTTTTGCCTGCTATTGTAAGTCAATGTTTTTCAGTTTCATATTTCAGTCAATCTGTTAGTAAACTGTTCAGTCATATGCCGTATTTGTGCAGACTGACCGACTTTGGATTTGCTGCAAAATACTACTGTAAATATATTTTAATAGCATCAGCTTACGCAGATTTATCGTAAGTTATGCACATTTAAACAAATATTGGGTAATGGGAAATTATGCAACACTTATTGAATTATGCAAAAAAACACCAAATTATGCAAATAAACACATAATCAGATGATTCTGCAGGCCCCAACAGCAAATCTCAGAGCAACCTGTTTCACACAACCTGGAGGTCCACATCAATGAATGAGCGGCATAAAAGAAAGACACGATCACACGTATAACAACAATCTGCAGCGTCACAAATCTCATACAACATGTACAGCTCAACAGTGTACGATCCAATGCCACTGGAAATCTAAGATAACACTCGCCAAAAACAATATCAGAACACACTATAACTGCAGCAAACCAAACACTCTATCTCCTAGTTATAACAAATCATCGACAATTGTGCATATATTTACATAAAATATATGTAACAAGTACAGTAATCGAATTATTGCAACAAATGCAGTAGTAAATAACAAAAAAACAATATCATATTATATTAAAACTGCAAACGTATACACACACTCGCATATGCACACATGCAACAAGTCCTATGAAAAGTAAAAGAATGATAAGTCAGCAGATTCTTAGCATAATTCAGAACTGATATCATGCCAGCAGAATTAACTTCATGAACATGCATGTCATATATATTAATGTAAACTTCAGGCATCAGTCTTACATACTAGTTGTAGCAAACAAAGAAAATTCTGCATTTAAACTGTTGGAGATTTTCAGAGAACCAACCGTCACAGCCAGGCAAACTTGACTAGTACAGAAGTCATTTGAGGGTCATTAAATGTCCAGGTAAATCTCATAATTTCTTGACCAAACCTGAACAGATAAAGAGTTGAGGACAAAATAATATTGCTTCAACCCAAATCCTTAGTTTCTTTGCAGTCTAAACACTGGAGAAATTGTACGCTAAACGGGTGAGATGCAGATCACACAGCAGTAAAGGAGAAAGTCTTCATACTATGAACAATGCAATGTCGTGCAAGTCAAGCACTACACTGGCAGCAGATACCCTGCACAAAGTATTCCCTGGGAAACACGCACTGAATGACACGCCAGTCACGGCAGCAGATAGAAACAGCAGACGCACACACGTTATACACCCATCATTCACGTCACTGGAAATGCTCCTGTCTCTCCACAGATGTACGCACCATTTCACAATGGAACAGGTGCAAAATTTAACTCCTACATTACCTGGTTTGAATCAATGACAACAGTTCAGCATGTCTGCCCTTCATTTAGTCACTACAGATTGTCTGTCCTGTTCTTTAGCCATCCTCGATCCAAGAGTTGGCTGCACAATAGAAAAATTGTATCGATTGTCTCAATCAGCTGATGCATGTATTGCCTCCTCCAATGTCAACACAAGATTACTTCAGAAATTACTTTCATACATATTGGCTCACATGCATTTATTCAGGGCCAAAATCTTTGTCCGAAGAATATGCTATTACTCAACAACCCCAAAACCCTTCTTCTTTATACATCTATGTCTCACATTCACCAGCGACGCAAAAACGCCTGATACAATTGATACTAGCGCTGCTTAACCTAACAGTCACCGATCACATTCATATCTCGGTCTTGTCCGCAGCATCAGATGACTTCAGCATTCATCGTCACAACCGGGACGTGAACAGCGGGCGAGTTGGACGTCGGATGTTTGTCCTGTCGGTGTTGTTCGAGGTTCATCGGCGAGACGAAGCCTTCCGAGCACTGGACGCACTCGTTGCGAGCTTTCATCAGGTGAATCTGCGACTTGGTGTGGCGGTTGAGGTCCGACTGCGTCACGCCCTTGTAGTTGCACAGTCGACACATGTACTCACGGATTCCTGCAACGCATGGCACCGCTAACCGCAACCGACTCCAACACACTCTCTCTGTCTCTGTGTCTCTCTGTCTGTCACTCTTACCCCTTCCGTGCTTTAACACCGTTGATTGGGCAATAGGAAGGGCATCCAGCGTGTAAAAAAATTCTGCTTCAGCAATCCCAAAGACTCTCCTTTGGAGGCTTTTGAAGGACCCAGCCAAACCTGGAGTAATCTCCAGAATAAAGACTGGTTGAACTGGTTTGACTGTCGGCTGTCGTTTAACAGCCTGTCTTCATCACGATGATTTTGCGATCGCATTTTTATGACTTTTATTGCTAGATTGTCCTTAGTCATTTTATTGTGGAAGTGCCGGGAGTATGCACCCCATTATTTCCGGTTCAGCTTTATGTAATTATTGTAATTTATTTGAACTTTTCTCACTGTAACTGGCCCATGTATGCTGTCAGCGCTGATTTACAAAACAATTAGCCCACATACAAGAACTACCCTGAGTCCCTGAACAGTTCAAGTTCAACTGCATACAGAAGTAATTCAACCTACACTGCTGTTTACCTCTAGGAAAACTGTACATGCAATACGTCACTATGCTGAGTATTTAACGTACGACAAGGCTCTTACTCCAGTAACATAGCTAAATACAAAAGCTAATGAACAAAGACAAACTCATTTAACAGCCATTATTCCAGCAGGCCTATAGCCCAGACGAGCTAGTATAAGATTCATATGAGAACTTGTACTAGCTTATCTACTTTGGGTTGTTACGCTAAAGATACTAATAACAGTTTTAGCAGCAGATTAGACACATACTGGCAAAATGAAGAGATAATCTATGATTTTCGTGCACAACTCCAAGGAACTGGAAGTCATAGTGAAGTGTCAAGTTATGAATAATAATTTAATTAGTTACGTCGAAGTGTAAAATGAGGTGGGCATAGAGGCCTAGGCCTCCGCCTGCTTGAGCACTACGTCTACGTCTACGTCTATGCGTCTTACAAATAAAAAAGAAACAAAAGTGAAAGCTAATAAATAAAATAAGTAAATCACTTTATGCAGTAATATCAATTTTCTTGAGGGTCTATAGTCTGCCCATCCACACAACATATAATAACATCCATGCATTTTTACATCCATCAAGGAGGGCACGTTTTGCCGGGCGTTTGTCTGTCCGTCTGTCTGAGCAGGTAGCTCAAAATTATGAAGACTTTTTGGATTGAAGCAGTGTGTAACAAGCAAGAACTCGTTAGATTTTTGTGGTGATCCGGATCACGTGACGCTAGGGTTAAGGTTACAGCTAGCTTGGCGGAGGTTTGCGTTCTCTGGGTGTTCCTGTTAATATCGTATTCACTCATTCACGCAGATAGACTTCAAGTGTTACGTGACAGAAGTACCGGTACTAGTAGTACCGGTAGAGAACGTACCAGTTCAAAATGCGAAATGCCAATTAAAAAGCAGCGACACATTCCAATAACTACCAACTGCTAAGCTCTCATTAGCCACTGATACATCTGCTTAAAACGCAGGTAGATGATGACACAATTCAGTCACCTTGATGTCGCATCATGTGAACTTTGAGCTGGCTGTTCGTGCGTGCATAGTAGCTGCAAAACCGACATTTGTACGGGCGAATGTCTGCAAAACACGCAGCCCACTCCACTAGTGACATACGTACATCATTAACATCTCATCACAGAAACGTGCATCACTAATCTACGTGCACAACATCGCAGGCATTCAGCTGTTGTACCTGTAATGTATTGCTCTATTACTAGAGCTGCAATATGTAAGTAAGTAAGTAAGTAAGTAAGTAAGTAGTTTCTTTATTGACGAACATTGACACATGCAGTGGTTCTACATTAAAATATAGAGGTTAAAATACAAAAATAATAGTAAAAAAAGTACATACCATATTCCAAAAAATACACAGTATCATAAAATAAACAGGTTCATAAAAAGGTGTGTGTATAACATTCGATGTATAAAATTCGTTCTCAAAAACTAGACTTAACCGGAGAAAATTTTAGGCCATGGCTGCGATGTCGGAGCTCTCGGCCTTACACGTCCTGTTCACTGGACGTACTTGGTGTGTCTCTTAAGTCCACGGAGACAATGAACGAAAATCAACGAATAAATTGATCGACTAACTGATTAATTAATCCAAATGCAGCTCAACTGACCTGTGTCACATGTGTTACGGTATCCTGCCGAATTTAGACGTTCTAGGTCAAACGGTACGAGCGTTATTAAGGATATCCTCATGAAATTTTTTTGGAAAAAAATTGACCCCTCGCGTCCCCGCCTTTCAAAGTCACTCAAGGTCATTGGAACCGACAGGGATCGGTCGCCATCTATGACTTCCTATTAACGATCCATAGCAATTATGGCCATACCTCGTATCGTTTCCGAGATAAGTGGCGATTTCAGTCGAAAATTGCACATTTTCCCACCCGAGTATTTAACGCCCCCGCTGACGGGGGTTCCCCTTGGAATTGAGTAAAACCGGATGGCCACAAGAAACTAGGATGATGGTGCTACCAGGCCGAGAAAGCCGTCTCATACAATACACGAACGTGTCAGACGAAGGGAACGGACAGACACGGGCCGACAGCAAAGACCGCGCTTACGCATAGCGTCGCGCGGTAAAAAAAAACAGGCAATGCCAGAGAAACTGGGCGTCAGTCCACGACTGTACGTCTGGTAACAGACTGGAAAGCTAACTCCAGGCCGACACCACTGGCACTGTTTTGTCTGACTTAGACTTAGAAGTAGTCTATTTTGCAAGGCAAAATGTCACCACTTTTATTTTCTCAATAACTTTGTCAAACCAAGTTCGATTTCGATAATTTATGGTGACCAGATACCTGAATAACTTTGCAACTAGAAGCACTCGGAGAGAGCAAACCTCGGCCAAGGCAGCGGTACATTTAGTATTCATTCAAGTTCAATAGTAGCTACATATAGCACCTACCTTGCATTTTAGTGAGTTATAGTCTATTTGTGACCTGACCTCTACGACCTTTGACCCCTACCGGTCTTTGAAACTGTCAGTTTTACAACTATAATCATATTTAGAAATATATACGGAATTGAATAAGCTATATTTTGATTTTTTATCGCAACTCATCACAATAATTTTGAGCGGAATTATTCGCAATAAAACGATTTTGACCTCTTGACCTCTAATGACCTTGACATGGGTCAAGATCAATCAAAATCTAATCGATAGGTCCCTGGATTATGTCCAACTATTCCACGTAATTTCATAAACATTTTTTGAAGTAATCCTGTTAACATGACAGACAGACAGATAGACAGACACAGGTGAAAACATAATTTCCTTGGCAGCGATAAGAAAACTGCAAGAGGATTTAATGTCAGCACCTGCATCGCTTCCATGTGCACGTTTTGACATAAATTGGTGTAAAATTGTGAACTGCTTCTATATGATGCTCCAGTACGAGGACGATTCAGCCAACTATACGGTGCCATGATAACCAAAAACGCCCGGTCTAGGAGGTGAAACCTGACCGATTCCATTATAAGACCTTAAGACAGTCTACAACTGTGACAGTTGGAAAAACAGAGTTGCCATCTTTTTGCCACAATCATAGAAATATAATTATAGTTCTCCGGCCACAGCATATGTGCAATTTACACGGCAATGCGCTGCGTGGTAATTATAAGGTTCTGTCCACAACATTAAGGATAACTCATTTCTTATGATAGTCTCTCCTTCACGATCTCTCACAAATTACACAACTTTTTAAAGAAATAAGTGTAAAATTTATGTTTACTTTTAACTGGACAATAAACAAATGCAGTGCCAAATTGATGATAAACGCAAATCCATTACCATTTATTACAGTTGTACACAAATCGAGCAGTCTAATATACTTCAGCACGTTGTAATTAAGCAAACTTGTAATTAAGCAAAGTTATCTTCCAGTAAATATGGCCAAACTTACCAAAGTTCACCTTAATTCTGCATTCAACCAAACGTTTGGCTTTAACAGTAGAATGAACTGAATCTAAATATATTCTAAATTTTACACGTTCTTAAGAGTTATGTTTTCCATTCAGCATTACTGTATGAACCTTCGTGGAAGTCCATGTGTCGGTTGACGTCCGAGATGGTACAGAAATCTTTCTTGCAGTAGAAGCAACGAAATGCAGTTCTACCGTCAGCGAGAACAACAGGGCGGCAGGCATCTTCTCTCTTGATTGGTCGCCGAACTACGTTCAACCTAAATTATTAGAGAACAGAGTAGAGTTAAGGGTCAACATATACTGGCAATGATATTCAAATCTAAAAGCCCTTTTATCGCACAGATCTCTAAGAGTTATAATGTTAGTACATTTTATGTTTGTGTAAAGTGTATGAATTAATACATCACATCATTTTCCTGTTGATCGATCAAATTACTAATTTAAGCCCAGCTAGTAGTGGACTGGAAAGGAAACATCCTTCACGAAAGTAAACCATTTAAGTAAGTAAGTAAGTAAGTAAGTAAGTAAGTAGCCTTTATTCCGCACATAACAAACGTACAGACAGACAGATTACAACTGGTAATACATACGTATGAGGTAAAAGCAAATTCACATATCAATAAATTTAAACAAACAGTTAATGATGAAAGATCGTTTATGCAAATGGGCAGCTCAAAATCGTGACCGTTGGTCCTGAGTATATTGCTGAGAGGTCTGTGGTGGGATAAGGGCATGAAGACAGTTATCAGGCACTAAGATCTACACAGCCTGGCCACCCCTTCGTGGCTAGGAGTAAAGACTACTTGCTACGGTTATTGCCGCCGCTAGGGAAGAAGCGGTGAATCCTGCTTAAAAATAGTCCCTAGAACGATCTGTTGTCACGATCGTTGACTGCTGGCATCACTGGCCAAGTTGGTTAGAGCTGTTAACTGTAAACTCAGCGGGCACCCAACAACCGCCTATGCTGCTGGGTTTAACTATGCCGGGATTGCTGGCTCAAAGCATTGTAACTGCAGGATGAACTATCAGGTAACGGATGCTGCTGTCAACGCCAAATCTTCTTCAGTTACACATCTTCACTTTGTATCCACAATTACACAGTGGTCATTGGTCAAAATAGCAATCCACTTCTTCTTTTACTATAACTTTAAAAGTTTCTCACAAATTTCCATCAAATTTTGGTATAATCTTAGACATGAATGCTTAACAGCATGGTTTAAAACTGTCCACTTCACCTTACGTGTGTATGCACCATACCTTGTAATGTTGTGAGAGAAAACTGTGACAAAAATTGTTCACTGAGCGGGCGACATTAGACAATGCCATTATGGCAGCTGCAGTTCAGCAGCCTGACAGCGTGTTAAATTATTGTAATATTCAGTGTATAGGCCTAAACAAATGACATGGCCTTAGCAGATATAACTGTATTAATTGTTTCTTTTTATAGTAAACTGCGAGTTTTTGCAGGCAGGTATCTGTACATAAAAACTACACCGTTTTTACCGCGCGCGCTACGCGGTCTTTGCTGTCGGCCGGTGTCTGTCCATCGGTCCGTTCGTCTGTCATGTTCGTGTATTGCATGCAGAGGGCTGAACACTTTCTCTGCCCGGTAGCCATATCATTTAAGTTTTTGAATCCGAACGCCGGTACCCAATTCCAAGGGGAACCCCTTCAGTCTTCAGCAGGGACGTTAATTACATGGGGTGGAAAGAGTAGCTATTTTCGACTGAAATCGCCGTTTATCTCGGAAACCATACGAGATAGGCCCATAGTTGCTATGGAATGATAATAGGAAGTCACAGGTGGGGGATTGTACAGTGTCGGTTCCGATGACCTTGAGTGACCTTGAAAGGCCGGACACAAAGGTCATTTTTTCAGGCGGATGTCCTTAATAACGCTCGTACCGTTTAACCTAGAACTACCAAATTCGGCAGGATAACACGTGTGGAGGGGCGTATTTCTAGGGGGTCAGCCACCCTTTTACCGCAAGGGGTCGGGGCCCCAGCGCTCCCCAATTCCGGGGTTTCCTTCTATTTATGCACACACCCTTTGACATAGAACTATCAAATTTGACGTGGTAACACATGAGAATGGGATTGTTTTAGGTCAGCCACGCCCCTACCCCAAGTGTGACGGGGTCCCAGCGCTCCCAATTTGGAGTTCCTTTCTATTTATGCATACACCCTTTGTCGCAGAACTACCAAAGCTGACGTGGTAACACGTGGGGGAGGGGCGTGTATCTTGAGGTCAGCTACGCCTCCCACCCCAAGAGAGTGGAATTCCTGCGCACCCCAATTTAGGAGGGGGTTCTCCGGTATTTATGCCTATTGCCTTTAACACAGAACGACCAAATTTGGCATGATAACACACATGGGGAGGGGCGTGTTTTAGGAGGTCAGCCACACTGTTGCATTTGCACAAACGTGTCGCGCGGTTTGTCAGCGATAGATGAATTTCTTGTTTCAGAATTATGTTCCTAACGACATTACAAGTTAGTGTACATACATACAGACATCATGTCAAGCGGACAGTTTCAAACCACATCGTTAAGCATTCATCGCTCAGGCTGGGTGACAAACGTCATGGAAATCTGTGAGCAATTTTTCGAAGTTGTACTTAAAACCAACAGCCACACTTTTTGGACCATCGGGTATTATCATTATTATTTATTATGCAAAAATGCAGCACAAAAAAACATACATCATACAAATACAGCATACAAGTAAAACAAACAAAAAGGAGAAATCCAACCAGCGGATAAAACCACAATAAAAGCTAAAGTAATCCACGTTTATGTAAGCACAACAGTGTTGGCAAATGACATCCAGATTCTACATTTTATTTCATACCGCGACAGTGAGAGAGAACTAATACCATATTTGGAGGCAAACGCAATCATTTCGTTTTGTATAGCAGTGGCTAATGTACTAACTAGTAGATTGTCACTAACCGTGGCTTTTTTCCAGAATAATAATTTTCTCTGTTCGATCTGATAACTCACAGGAAGCACCTGGCTAAAATACAATAACTGCTAGGCACTCTCATGCCAACAACAATTGAATATTATTCTGAATGAATCATTCCATACCACATTGAAGTTGCGAATTACAGTAGGCCTTACAGACCAACTTTCACTGGCATATAACAGTGTAGGCAAAGGTGGATACTCGCGCTGCACAGATTGTGAATCATGTCGTGTCTACAGCATGCTAAAGAGATGCTGACCTTGTCTTTTTCGCTCGTATACGCACGCTGCTATTATTACTGGTATGCGGTTAATGTTATTCAATACTAAGACAATGGCTGTAACTAAAGCAATGAGCCGATATTTTGCGACACCAATTTGACACTCGGAAAAGTGTCCATCGCCATAAGATGCTGAGCAATGGGTAAAAGTTAGTAGATGTGGATTTGTAGAACGTATCATCGTAAGCACGTTTTAAAAGTCC